>Ga0302314_10000784_pt1 | contig 59083 bp, 53 predicted proteins | sample III_Palsa_N2_3_FD_200533 | JGI IMG/M metagenome (GOLD analysis project Ga0302314, IMG submission 200533) | Peat permafrost microbial communities from Stordalen Mire near Abisko, Sweden - III_Palsa_N2_3 | ecosystem: Environmental > Terrestrial > Soil > Palsa > Peat permafrost | place: Sweden...
GCATGCTGGCCCTCCCCAACGGCATGACTTCCAGCCCCTCGGTCCCGGCACAGATGCGGTGGTTCGTCCGCGGTGACGTGGACGGCTTCTTCGGCTTGGCGCTGGACAACCTCGTCCAGCTCCTTGTCCTGGTGGCCCTGTGCCGCACCGTCCTCGGGTTTCCCGACGCGCTCGTCTTTGGGCGTGTGCTTCCTGGCGCGGCCGTCTCGTTGCTGGTGGGCAACCTCTTCTACGCCTGGCAGGCGATGGACCTCGGGCGCTCCACGGGGCGGGCGGACGTCTGTGCCCTTCCTTACGGCATCAACACCGTCTCCCTGTTTGCCTACGTGTTTCTCGTCATGCTGCCAGCCAAGCTGGTCGCAGAGGCGGCCGGAGCTGCCGACCCGGCGCGCGTGGCCTGGCATGCCGGCTTGGTGGCGTGCTTCGGGTCCGGCATCATCGAGCTCGTCGGAAGCCTGGTGGCCGAGCGCATCCGACGGTCAACGCCCCGTGCCGCGCTGCTTTCCACGCTGGCGGGCATCGCGCTCACCTTCATCGCCATCGGCTTTCTCTTCCGTGCCTACACCCATCCCGTCATCGGCCTCGGGACACTGGCCGTCATCTTCGTCGTCTACTTCGGCCGGGTGAAGTTTCGAGGCGGGCTTCCTGGGGGCTTCGTGGCCGTCGCGCTTGGCGTCGCGTTCGCTTGGATGAGCGGCCTTGCGCCAACCGGCGCGGCTCCTGCCCCGCCGGCCTTCCACCCGCCGCTGCCGGCCCTGCCAGAGCTCTTCGAGGCGCTGCGCGGGCATTACCTCCTGGGCTACTTCTCCGTCATCCTGCCCATGGGGCTCTTCGCCACCATCGGCTCGTTGCAGAACATCGAGTCGGCCCGAGCCGCGGGCGACGTCTATCCCGTCCGCAGCTCGCTCGCGGTGAATGGCCTGGGGACGCTCGCCGCCTGTGCCTTTGGCTCATGCTTTCCCACCACCTTGTACATCGGTCATCCCGGGTGGAAGGCGATGGGAGCACGCGCCGGCTACTCGGTGCTGAACGGAGTCTTCATCAGCGTGGTGTGCATCACCGGGACGCTGGGATGGATTGCCTGGGCAGTCCCCATCGACGCCGGGATGGCCATCGTGCTGTGGATTGGCATCGTCATCGCCGCGCAGGCGTTTCAGGCCACGCCGCGCCGGCACGCTCCCGCGGTGGTGGTCGGTCTCTTGCCAAGCATCGCCGGCTGGGGCGCGTACATGGCCAAGGCCGGACTGCGCGCGGGCGGCGTCGGCGCCCCTGGCGGAATGCCGTTCTCCCCGGAGCTGGTCGCAGTCTTCGAGCGGTCGGACATCTGGTTCGACGGAGCGCTGAGGCTCGAGCAGGGCTTCATCCTGAGCAGCATGGTCCTCGCCGCGGCCACCGTGGCCGTCATCGAGCGCCAGTTCCTCCTGGCTGGGTTGTGGTGCTTGGGCGGAGCCGTGCTGTCGGCGCTCGGCCTCCTGCACTCGTACCGCTGGACCTCCTCGGACACGGTGCTGTCGCTCAGCCCGGCGTGGCCCTTCGTCGCCGGCTACGCGGTGATGGCCGTCATCTTCGTCCTGGCGCGGTGGGTGACGGTGCCCGGACCCGAAGTCCCCGAGGAGCCCTGAGGGCAGTCCGGGCTGCTTGCCGCGGGCATGCGAGGGGCCGTCCTCCACGCGGCCTCGACGCGGGAAGCCCTTTCTTCAGCGAAGCTTGAAGTAGCCCAGCAGCGCGACCGTCGCCGGGAGCACGAAGACGACAAGGAAGATGGGCGCCTCGTCGGCCACGGAGTAGCCGGACCGCTTCACGCCCAGGTACATGTTGACGCCCGAGGCGACGAGCCACAGGGGAAGGAAAGCCAGGGCGGCCGTTGCTGTCCCGGCCGTGCCGCCCAGGACGTGACCAGCCAGGGCGCCGACCCCCAGGACAGCCAGGCCAATGGCCACCGTGATGAGCGTGTGCATCTCGGCTGTCTAGCCCACCTGGCCAATGTCGAGGCGTTTGATGCCTCCCGAGGGTGAGAGCTGAAACTTGAAGTACGTCCGAAAGTTTCCCCACTTGTCGGAGTGGAAGGCACCGAAGACGTCGAGCCCGCCGTTTTCGACGCGGTCAATGGAAATGAAGCGTTCATGCCCGAGCGAGTCCCGGGTGAACTTCTCCAGGCTGCGAGGCCGTCCGTCATCGTAGAGCTTGGCATCCGGCTCGAAGAGGGAGGCCCAGGCCTGCTTGTCGGCCTTCTGGAGCGCATCGACGGCGGCCTTGACCGTCGGATGGGTGAGCAGCTCCGTTTCCATCCCGTCCGTCTCTCCTTCACTCCGCGTTTCGGCCCGTCGCCGCCCCGGCGCAGCGGTGCCGACTGCGGCCCGGCCCTTGGCCCCGGGGTCGGGCACAGCGTAGTTCCCCGAGCAGCCCGGGGTGAAGACACGGCCCTCCTGAGCCATGGCTTCGTTGTAGCGTCTTGACGCCATGGCGCTGCGCGCAGACTACGGGCTGGATGCTCCCTCAGTGGTCCGGAACCTGGTGGTGGCCGCCGTCCTCGGGCTGGCCGTCTTTGCCAGCGTGGCGCTGGGCTTCTGGCCCGGGCGCATCACGGTGGGCCCCCTCGTCTTCGAGGTCGCCTTCATGGGCCTGGGCGCTGGCCTCGCCTGTGCCGGGATGGCCGTGTACATGGCGTGGTCCAGCAAGTACGGAAAGCTGGCTGAGCGCGACAGGCACCTCGACCGGCTGGCGCTGAAGGGCCAGGAGCGCGTCCTCGACGTCGGGTGTGGGCGCGGGCTGATGCTCATCGGAGCCGCGAAGCGGCTCACCAGCGGAAACGCCGTCGGCGTGGACATCTGGCAGGCGGAGGACCTCTCGGGCAACCGGCCAGAGGCGACGCTGGAGAATGTCCGTCGGGAGGGGGTGGAAGGGCGCGTTCGCATCGAGACCGCAGACATGCGCGCGCTGCCCTTCCCGGACGGTAGTTTCGACGTCGTCGTCTCCAAGGCGGCGATTCACAATCTCTACGAGAGGGCCGACCGCCTGAAGGCGCTGTCCGAGATTGCTCGCGTCCTGGCTCCGGGGGGGCAAGTCCTCATTGATGACATCCGGCACCTGGGGGAATACGCCGCCGAGCTCCGCTCGCGAGGCCTGGTCGAGATTCGCCGCTTCGGAAACCCGGCCATCGCGACCTTCTGGGCCCTTCTCACCTGGGGAAGCTTGCGGCCTGGCGTCCTGCAGGCGCGAAAGCCGTGAAGCCCCCAAGGCGCTGCGCTGTGGCCGGCGGGCGGGACGAAGCACCGCGTCGCCCGGCCTCACGACAAGGGTTGGCCCTCGCGGCTGGCCTCTGCCTCTGCGCCTGTGCCGGCGCACCCCAGGCGCCGGAAGTGAGGCACCACCTCAGCGGACAGGAGTTTCCGCTCGAGGCCTTCCGCGGCCACGTCCTGCTACTCAACTTCTGGGCCACCTGGTGCAAGCCGTGCCTCTCGGAGGTGCCACAGCTGGCCAAGACGGCACTCGAGTACGGGGACCAGGTGGTCTTCGTGGCGCTCTACTACCAGCCGCAGCTCACGGCCGGGGCGCAAGTCACCGACTGGCTCAGGTTTCAGCCGGACTACTTCTCTCACTACGTGGCCTGGGGCAATGGGCCCTTGCACCAGCTGTTTCCCCACCGGTTGCTTCCAACCACCTACGTCGTCGGCCGTGCAGGCACCGTGGTGAAGAAGCTCGAGGGGTCCATCACCGGCGAGGCTCGAATCGCGGAGCTCCGCGCGTCAATCGAGGCTGGACTGCAGCAAGCCCGGCCGGTCCCTGGTGGAACTCCCTCAACCGCTCCGTCGGGCGCTGGCCCGCGTCCTCAGTAGACGGCAGCGCGGGGCCGACATCCGTCAAATCTCGTCCGGCGTGCGCTCCTGCTTCCAGCGTCGCCACCACCGGTGGAGGCCAATGAAGGTGGTGACCACCACGGTGAGGGCGCCGATGGCCACGGCCACCAGCGCCAGACGGTCCGCTCCCACCAAGCCCTGCCACCACAGTACCGGGTGCTGAAAGAAGAGGTCCATGGTCGCCTGGGTATTGGAGTGACGCGAAACGGCTACTTCTTGTGGCCCCTGCCGAGCTCGCGCCAGCTCGTCTCGTGGACCTCGACCCCGTGCTTCTTGGCCGCAGTCTTGATGCGGCCCCAGGCCTCGTCCTTTTCTGCGTCCGTCACGCCCTGCACCTGGTCGAAGCGGGCGATGGCATTGCGGACGTGCGACGCGTCCTCAAGCGGCTCCTTTCGCTGCTTGGGAAAGGCAAAGGTGCCGGTGGGAATCTCCTTTCGCTCCTCAGTGTCCAGCTTCGCCATGGGATGCGCTCCTTTCCTTCGAAGGATGCTGGGGCCCTCTCGCTTGGAGAGCCCCCAGCACCCTTCAGCGTAGGGGCGCGACCCTGTGGGCGCCACCCTCAATGGCCACCCCCGTCGCAAGGCTCGGAAAATGCTGAGAGAAACCGCGCCAGGCGGCTGTCCAGCCAAGGACCCGCCCGGCGGCCCGAGGCGCTAGCTGTCGAAATGGTAGTCGGTCGCCCCGGCGCGACGGGTCAGCAGCACGCAGTCGGCGCCCGGAGCGCAGGAGAGGCGGTGGTGGGCCTTGGCAGGGATGACGATGTAGTCCCCCGGCAGGAGGTCCGTCGACTTGCCGTCGACGGTGAACGTCGCCTTGCCACTCAGAAGGACGGTGTACTCGCTGAAGGAGTGCCAGTGCGAGGGCAGGGCGGCTCCGCCGGGGAATTTCCCGTAGCCCACCGAAGCCCCCGTCTGCGGGTCGACGGCGATGGGCGCGCCCATGGCGCCCGGGGGAAACTCCTTCGCCTTGGGTGGATTCCACTGGGCGTCCTTGAGGTGGGCGATTTGCCCGTCCTCGGGAGACAAGAGCTTCGGGGCGTCCGAGCGTGCGACGGTGCCGAGAAGCAGCGCGGCGGCGACGACGAGGGACTGGCTCGCTTGAGACATGGAAGGAGACCTCCACAAATTCGAGGGAAGCAAGACTTAACCCACCCACGACGACGCGGGCCACTGGACCGCGCGGCCCGAGTTCCCCATGCCTCTGGGCGCACGTGAAGCGTCTCGAGGTGAGGACGGCGTCCTCCCCTGGGAGGGCGCCGTCCGCCTGCTACCAGACCCGGACCCGGTCCTTGGGCGAGAGGTAGAGCGTCTCGCCAGGCTGGACATCGAAGGCTGGGTACCAGGCGTCGAGGTTTCGCACCGTGTCGGCTCGGTATTCGGGCGGGGCGTGGCCGTCGGTGACGAGTCGCTGCCGGAGCGCCGCCTCCCGCGTCTTGCCTCGCCACACCTGAGCGAAGCTCAGGAAGAATTGCTGCTCACCGGTGAAGCCCTCGGACGTGGGGGGCGTCTGGCCGGACAGGGAGGCGAGCCAGGCGTCGTGCGTCGCGGAGAGACCGGCCAGGTCCGCGATGTTCTCGCTTAGCGTCTGCTTGCCCTTCACCGCCACGTCCGGGAAGGGGTGGTAGGCGTCGAACTGCGCCGCCAGCTGGGCCCCCGAGGCTTGGAAGTGGGCGAGGTCCTCCGGCGTCCACCAGTTGATGAGGCGCCCATGCGCATCGAACTGGCTACCCTCGTCGTCGAAGCTGTGGCTGATTTCATGACCGATGGTCGAGCCGATGGCGCCGTAATTGACTGCCGCCGTCGCCTGGGGGTCGAAGAAGGGAGGGACGAGGATGGCCGCCGGGAAGTTGAGGGCATTCTGCAGCGGGATGTTCACGGCATTCACCGTCTGGGGTGTCATCCACCATTCGCTCAAGTCCACCGGTTGGCCGAGCTGGGCCAGCCGGCGCCGGTAGGTGAAGAGGCCGGCGCGCTCGGCGTTGGCCAGGGCTTCCCCTGGGGTGACGGTCAATCCCGCGTAGTCAATCCACCGGTCCGGGTAGCCGATGCCCACGTAGAGAGTGGCCAGTTTCTCCTTGGCCTGGACTTTGGTCGGCGCCGCCATCCAGTCGAGGCGGTCAATCCGCTGCTCGAAGGCGGTGATGATGTTCTTCACCATCGTCTGCAGCTGGGCCTTGGCCTCGGGAGGGAAGTGGCGCTTCACGTAGAGCTGACCGACCGCATCTCCCAGCGCGTCGTTGGTGACGGCCACGGCGCGCTTCCAGCGCTCACTCAGCTGCGGGGTGCCGGAGAGCGTCTTTCCGTAGAAAGCGAAGCTCTCGTCGACGAAGGCTTTGGGCAAAAGGCCGGCCCGCCGCTCGATGGCGTGAAAGACGAGGTATTCCTTCCATGTCGAGAGCGGCTCGCTGGACACCAGCGCCGCGAGGCCGACGATGGCGGTGGGTTGCCAGGCAAACACCACCGGCTGCTTGTTCAACCCGGCCCCGGCGAAGAAGGCAGCCCAGTCCAGTCCCGGTGCGCGCGTGGCGTACTCGGCGCGCTTCCAGGGGTTGTTCGCCTTCAGGACGTCCTCGGACTCCTCGCGACTGACGTGCGCATGCGCCATCTTCGTCTCCAGCGCGAAGATGCGCGTCGCCTTGGCCTCGGAATCCGGGATGCCAGCCAGGGCGAGGATGGCCGCGATGTGCGCCTGGTACTTGGCTCGGATGTCGGCCATGCGCTGCGGCGCGTCCAGGTAATAGGCGCGGTCGGGAAGGCCGAGGCCGCCTTGCAGGAGGTACGCCGCCGGTCGGCTCGGAGCATTCATGTCCGGAGACACCCACAGCCCGAAGAGTCGGTCGGTGTGCAGCTCGGTGGCATTCATCGGGTCGACGTCGGCCCGCAACTGCTCGCCGAGAAGGCGGGCCAACTCCTTCGAGCTCTTCACCGCGCCGATGCGCGCCAGCGTCGGCTTGAGCGGAGCGAGTCCCTTGGCCTCGATGGCCTCCTCGTCGAGGTAGCTCGTGTAGTAGTCGGCCACCTTGCGCATCTCGGAGCCGGCGGGTGCGTTCATCTTCACCGCTTCCTCGAGGAGGGCGCGCGTCCGCTTGGAGGTCTCCTCGGCCAGGACGTTGAAGGCACCCCAGCTGCTATGGTCCGGGGGAATTTCGGTCGCCTTCACCCAGCCGCCATTGGCGTAGCGGAAGAAGTCATTGCCTGGCTTCGCCGTCCGGTCCATGCCGGTGACGTCGATTCCGTACCCGGGCGTCGGGACCTGCTGCGTCTGAGCGGAAGCCAAAAAGGGGAGGAGCAGGGCAACGGCGCTGAGCGCGGCCCGCGACCCAAGGCGGAGTGGGCGGGCGCTACGGAGGAGAAGGACGGTCATGGGGCGCTAGGATGCCAGGTTGTCGTCCGACGGCGCGGAAAACAATGCGGCGGCCTCGCTCATTTCCCGGTGCGCAGCTCGGTGGGTTTCTTCTCGGCGGAGTCCACGCTTCTTGCGGAGTAAGCACGCCGCAGGCCCTCCTGGAGGCCAAGCAGGAAGCCGTTCTCCACCACCTTCTCCATGCTGGGGAGAAGCTGACGGTCCGGCTCGACGAGCTCGTCACGGACGAGGATGTCCCCGGCGGCGGTCGTGCCGTCCGCCTGTGGCGCGATGACCATCGAGAGGCTGCCGAGGAGGGCGGTGACGACACTGCCCGGGCTTGCGTCCTTGGCGAACACCTTCGAGCCTCGGAGGAGGGGCTCGACGCGCCCGGTGAGCCTGCCCTCCTGCGCCACGAAGGACATTCGCATGGAGAACACGCCCGGGGAGAGTTTCACGCCCTTCTGGCTCTCGATGAGGCCATTCATCTGGGACACGTCGAAGTCATCCAGCGAGGCATCGCCTCGAAAGGACAGCGGCATGGCGTAGGGCTGTGCCCGAACCACCACCGACATTCGCCCTCTCCCCTGGACGATGCCGGTGGCGGCCAGGGCCAGCTCGCCCGCCTGGAGTTGCGGACGCGAGGCGACGTTTTCCAGGGTGGCCTCGATGTCGTGAAACCACATGCTGGGACGGCCCGTCTGGTGGACCCAGACGTAGAGGACCTCGCCCTTCCTCGCCTCGAGCCGGTCCAGGACGACGCCCACCGGAATGAGGGGCGAGAGGTCCGGCAGCCGGCCGGCCGTCCCTGGCGTTGGTTGCTCGAGCACCACCTTCACGCCGCGGCCCTGGATGCGAGCCACGAGGTGCCCGCGAAGCAGCGGTCCCCAGAGGAGCTGCACCGAAGCCTCATCGGCGTAGAGGACGGGCTCCGGCGTCTGGCGCCCTGGCTGGCTGAGCTTGAGGTGGGTGACGCCGTAGACCAAGGGGAAGAAGCTCAGGTGGGCATCGAGGAATTCGCCCTGCACGCCCTGAAGCCGCGAGAGCCAGCGGCGCGTCTGCCAGCGCGCCAGGGGATGCTTCAGGGTCAGGCCTCCCAGCACCAGGACGCCGAGGACGGCGAGTGCGAGGAGCCAGACGCGGCGGACTCCGCGAAGCGAAAGGGGCGTGTCCGGGCGACGGATGCGCTTTGCCACGTCCCCCAACTTAAGGACGCTGGGTCCGGACGGGCAGTGGCGTTCGAGGGGGTTTGCCTGCAGAGGCCGCCTTGCAGTCGCTTCTCCTCGGCGGGCGGGTTACTCGTCCCTTCCGTGAGTGCCCCCAAGACGCAGCGCCGTGGACGTCGCCGACGTGCTCTCCTTGCCTGCGGGGCCTTCCTCGCCGCCGCCCTGACGCCAAGCCTTGCCCGGGCCTGAGGCGTGGCACCGCCCGTGGGTCTCACGGGCACCTGCGGCGAAGCCCTCGAGGGTGACCGGCCCTTTCAACTGGCCGTCAGCGGCGGCGGGCTGAAGACGGACCTCACCTTCAACGGGATGAGCCAACGTCTCGACGAGGTCAGCACCGCGGTGGCATTCACCTACCGGCCATCGCGGTGGTCCTTCCAGGCGTCGCTGGGCGCCATTGTCGGCGGGAGCCTCGATGGCCAGCTCGGGAAGTACCGGCTGCTTCCGGGCGTCCTCGGCAGCGCCTCGGTGGGCTACACGCTTCTCGATGGGACGGGTGCACTGCCCTACCTCGGCGCGAGCCTGACCGCTGGCGTGGCCACCGCCTCAACCTACGACGAGCTCGATGCCACCGAGCGTCCGCGCTTCACGGCGCTCGACTTCCGACTGTCGGCCGTCATCGGCAAGCGACTCTTCGGCTTCTGGTTGCCCTATGGAGGAGTCGCCGTCTTCGGAGGGCCGGTGTACTTCGCCCCGGAGGGCAACGCCTCCACGGGAAGCGACCAGCACCACTACCGGCTCAGCGTGGGTTCGAGCTTCAGCTTGCCCGCTCACCTCGAGGCATTCGTCGAGGTGGGCTTCCTCGGCGAGCAAAACCTGCTGGCTGGTGTCGGTTATGGTTTCTGACGAGGCCGCGGTGCCCGCCGAACGCCGCCGTCCTTCGCGCGGCGCACAGGCGCCCGAGCGAGCACGACTTTAGTTGCTGCGCCGGGGCCTAGGTGCGACGCTTTCCCGCGCAGGGCGGAGGTAAACGATGGCGACCGTCGTGAACGACGTCAGCCTGCAAGTGGCCACGGTGAACGGCTCTGGCTCACAGAGCGCGAACACGGTGCTGCTCCGCACCATCTTCCAGATGGGCGTGCCGGTCTCGGGAAAGAATCTCTTCCCCTCCAACATCGCGGGTTTGCCCACCTGGTACACCATCCGGGCCAACAAGGACGGCTGGGTGGGGCGGAAGAAGGAACTCGACGTCCTGGTGGCGATGAATCCCGAGTCGGCCAAAGAGGATGTGGCCAACCTCCGCCCCGGCTCGGCCGTCGTCTTCGACGAGCCCTTAGGCCTTGCCTCCCAGCGTTCCGACCTCGCCTTCTACCCGGTGCCCTTCGACAAAGTGGTGCAGCCCATCGGCGGCGACGCGAAGACGAAGAAGCTTCTGCGCAACATGGCGTACGTCGGCGTCGTCGCGCAGCTCTACGAGCTCGAGATGCCGGAGGTGGAGCGCGCCATCGGGAAGCAGTTCTCCAAGAAGGCGAAGGCGCTCGAGCTGAACCTCGCCGTGGCCCGCGCTGGCTTCGAGTTCGCTCGGACGAACCTGAAGAAGAACGACCCCTTCACCATCCGTCGCCTGGACAAGAACCAGGGGAAAATCATCATCGACGGCAACTCGGCCGCGGCGCTGGGCGCGATGTTTGGGGGCGTCACCGTCGTCACCTGGTACCCCATCACTCCCTCCACCTCGCTCGTCGAATCGCTCATCGGCTACATGAAGCAGTACCGGTTGGGGCCCGATGGCAAGGCCACCTTCGCCATCCTCCAGGCCGAGGACGAGCTGGCGGCCATCGGCATGGTGATTGGCGCCGGATGGGCGGGAGCGCGGGCCATGACGGCCACTGCTGGCCCCGGCATCTCGTTGATGGGCGAATTCGTGGGACTCGGCTACTTCGCCGAGGTTCCGGCCGTCATCTGGGACGTCCAGCGCGTCGGCCCCTCCACCGGGCTGCCCACGCGCACCTCGCAGGGGGACGTGCTCTCGGTGGCCTTCCTCTCCCACGGCGACACTCGCCACATCCTGCTCTTCCCGGCGACGGTGGAGGAGTGCTTCCGCTTTGGCTGGGAGGCGTTCGACATCGCCGAGCAGTTCCAGACGCCGGTCTTCGTCCTCTCTGACCTCGACCTGGGAATGAACAACTGGATGTCCGAGCCCTTCAGCTACCCGGAGCAGCCCATTCGCCGGGGCAAGGTGCTCTCCAAGGAGGACCTGGACCGGCTGGGCGGCTTCGAGCGCTACCGGGACGTGGACGGAGACGGTGTTGGGTACCGGACGCTGCCCGGGACCGACCACCCGGCGGCGGCGTACTTCGCGCGCGGCACGGGCCACAACGAGAAGGCCCAGTACTCCGAACGCTCCGACGACTGGGAGCGCAACCTCGCGCGGCTGACGCGGAAGCTGGACAACGCGCGCGCAGCGCTCCCCGCTCCACTCCTAGAGGGGCAGGGCGCCCCGGTGGGCATCATCGCCTACGGCTCGAGCCACCACGCGGTGCTGGAGGCCAGAGAGCAGCTGCAGAAGGAGAAGGGCGTGGAGACCGACTACCTGCGCGTGCGGGCCTACCCCTTCAGCCGCGAGGTGGAAGGTTTCGTGAAGGCCCATGAGCGGGTGTACGTCGTCGAGCAAAACCGCGACGGGCAGCTCGGCTCGCTCCTGCGGCTCGACCTCACGGCGGAGCTCGTTTCCCGTCTGCGTTCCGTCGCCCACATCCCCGGCCTCCCACTCGACGCGCGCAGCGTCACCGAGGAAGTCGCTTCGCGGGAAGGACGCTAAAGATGGCAGAGGCCAAGACCAACCGCATCGGACTGACGCTCGCCGACTACCAGGGAAGCAAGTCGACGCTGTGCGCCGGCTGCGGCCACAACGCCATCAGCGAGCGCCTCCTGGGGGCGATGTTCGAGCTCGGCATCAAGCCGGAGCGGGTGGCGAAGCTGTCGGGCATCGGCTGCTCGTCGAAGAGCCCGGCCTATTTCATGAGCCGGGCGCACAGCTTCAACACCCTGCATGGCCGCATGCCGTCGGTGGCCACCGGGGCGCTGCTCGCCAACCGCACCCTCATCGCGCTCGGCGTCTCCGGCGACGGGGACACGGCCTCCATCGGCATCGGCCAGTTCATCCACCTCGTCCGCCGCAACCTGCCGCTGGTGTACGTCATCGAGGACAACGGCGTGTACGGCCTCACCAAGGGCCAGTTCAGCGCCACGGCCGACCTCGGCTCCACGCTGAAGACGGGAGTGGCCAACGAATTGCCGCCCATCGACACGTGCCTCTTGGCACTTCAGCTGGGGGCCACCTTCGTTGGCCGGAGCTTCTCCGGCGACAAGAAGCAGCTCTCGGCGATGCTCAAGGCGGCCATTGCCCACCGCGGGACGGCGGTGCTCGACGTCATCTCGCCCTGTGTCGCCTTCAATGACCACGAGGGTTCGACCAAGTCCTACGCCTACACCAAAGACCACGAGGAGCCCCTGCACGAGCTGTCCTTCGTGCCCGTCTTCGAGGACATCGGCGTCGAGTACGACCCCGGCACCACAGTCGACGTCCGGCTTCACGACGGCTCGCGGCTTCAGCTGCACAAGCTGGAGGAGAGCTACGACCCGCGCGACAAGGTGCGGGGCATGGTGCGGGTCCTCGAGGCGCATGCCAAGGGCCAGGTCCTCACCGGTGTCCTCTACGTCAATACCGAGACACCCACCCTCCTCGAGCAACTGGGAATGAGCGAGCGTCCGCTGGCCACCCTTCGCGCCGAGGAGGTCCGGCCGCCGCGCAGTGTCCTGGACGAGGTGATGCGCTCACTCCGTTAGGCGCCTCTGGCGCGCGGGGAGAAGCGCCTCAACGAGGCCGCAGCTCCTGGATGATGTCCTGGACGTTCAAGCGGCCGGCCAGTCCCTGAATCTGGTTCTGGACCCGGGGCAACATTCCCTGGGCCTCCCCTTGAAAGCGGACGAAGAGCGCCCGGAGGTCGTCCGCGCTCAGCCGCCGCCCTTGGGCGTAATACCGCTTGGCCACGTGGCCCAAGGCGTAGGTGGCGGCGAAGGAGACGGTGGCTCCGGCCGCCAGCCCGGTGGCGCCGCCGAGAAAGCCGCCGAGGAGGCCGGAGGCCAGACCGCCCAGCACCTTTCGGACGACGCCCTCCACCATCTGCGCGGCGGCGCCGATTCCCAGGGTGCCGGCGAGGTCCTTGACCTGGTCCGCGTCCAGCTCCTGCCCGTAGTGCTGGCCCACCTGGTACACGAGGCGCAGCTGCAGGGGCAGGATGGCCAGGCTGGCCAGGCTGTCGGGCAGCACCTCGAGTGCGCCGGTGAGCATCGCCTGCTGGAGGATGACGTCGTCGAGTGCGCTGTCCGAAGAAGGTTGGGCTGGCGAGGAAGCGGGCGCGGGAGGCGCCGCCGCCGCCACCGCCAGCGTCCGGGTGTTCGCCTCCAGCGGCAGGAGCGCCGAGGGCGTGAGCCCGAGGGCCCCGCGGAGCTCGGCGAGAAACGCATCCTCGGGCGGGTTGGCCGGACCATCCGCGTTGCACACGAGGAGCGCGACCTCGTAGGCGCGGTGTCGGGTGGTTTCGTCGGGCAGCTGTTGTGCCACCTGCGCCAGGGTGAGATGGGCGAGCTGTTGGTTGAGGGCGGCGAGGTCGACGGGCGCCCCCAGGGCGGCGAGCGCCTGCAGCTGGGACTTCTCCTCCGCGGACTGGCTCCCGTCCGCTGACGCGGCCATCAACGCGAGGGTGAGGACGGCTGCCTGCTCCTGGTCAGTCATGCGCGATGCGCTCCCTTGCTTGCCGGCCCACGGTCGGCGTGAATTTGCTCCGTTGCCCGGGCGTCCTTATCTGTAACGCGCGGGGACTGCCGCCCTCATCCGAGGGGATTTCAAACTGTCGTCGCGACGGGCCATCGGGTAAACGGTGTGCCACCGCTCCGGGACCCGGGGCGCGAGGAGGGTGTTCGACAATGAAGACAGCAGCAGGAGCAGTCGTCGTCGGAGCGCTGCTGTTGGCCGCGCCCGCCCTCGCCCAGTACTACCCCACCCAGCCCGCTCCGCCGCCTCCTCCTCCGCCGCCCGGCTACTACCCTCCTCCTCCTCCTCCTGGGTATTACCCGCCGCCGCCCCCGCGCTACTACCCGCCCCAGCCGTACTGGGACGGGAAGACGCACGTCACCATTCGCGCGTCCGGAGGCGTGAGCTTCATCGGCGCCGGCTACTACTGCGACTACTACACCAATTACCCCGGAGTGGCTTACGGCTGCGGCGCGGGCTATTCGGCCGTCGAGCCCGACGTCAACCTCGACGTCGACATCTGGTTCAGGCCCTCCTTCGGCCTCACCCTCGGCACCAACGTGATGTGGGGCACGTACAACTCCGGCTTCTCCAGCGTCGGCAGCATCACCAGCACGACCTGGGAGCCCCACGTCGACTTCCTCTTCGCCCCCTCCTACGTCGCCAGCGACACCTGGAAGGGCCGGCTCCGTCTGGGGTTCGGCCTCTACGTGGCCGACGCCAACAACGGAAGCACCGGCAACACCGGACCCACCAACTACAACAACGTGGGCGGCGCGTTCCGGGTCGGAATTGGGGCGTCGCTTCTTCCAAAGTCCGTGGTGGGCATTGGCATGGACGCCATCTTCGAGGCGGGGTGGATTGGAAATAACTACGTTTCCACCGTCCAGCTGCTCATTGGCCCGGAATTGCACTTCTGAGCCCTGACGGGCCTCGGCGGCCGTCCGTTGCCAGCGGCCGGCCGGAAGCGCCCCGCGCATAAAATTCAGGAGGGAGTAGGGTGCCTGCCTCACCGCGGCCCCTCCGCCACGGCAGGAGGAGTACGCGATGAATGCCGTTCCCGATGGATGGAAGGTGGTCCGCTGTATGGGCTGCCGTGAACCCGTCAACCAGTGGGTGCGTCCGGGTGGCCCGCTGGTTGCGCATTGCGCGAAGTGCGTGCCCCTCTCGCCGGAGCGCGCCCAGCGCATGGCGCGCATTCGGTCCGCCGCCCTCGCTGTCCGTTCCCGACGTTCCCGGGCCTAAGCCCGGAGGCGACGAGGGCACTCAGGGCTTGCCGGGGACGGAAAGCGGCTTGGGCGCCGTCGTCTCGGGCACCGCCACCCGGTCGAGGTTGAGGACGTAGGCCGCGGCGGCGATGAGCAGCACCACCACCGCCGCCCACGTCCGCCAGTCGCGATGCAGGCCACGCTTACGAGGTGCCTCTTCGTGCATGACGTCGAGCCCTCCCCACACGGGTGCTGAAGGCTACCGAGCCGGGATGCGGCGCGCACATCAGAAGTGCCCCACCATCCCCAGGCCAGCACCCGAAGGCCCGAGCGCCATGGGCACGAGTTGAAGCTGGAGCGAGCTTGTCTTTTCGAGCTCCGCCGAGAGGTGCAGCGAGGCATTCGGGCTGGTGAAGACGTTGGCCTCCCAGACCAGGCTTCCGGCGAAGAGGTTGAGGAGGGCGCGGCCGCCAATGTGGAGCCCCCAGTACATGTAGGCGCAGACGCCGGCATTCACCGCCAGGCCGATGATGTGGTTCCACACCGAGTGGTAGAAGCGCTCCTTGGCCACCTCGCGCGCGAAGAGCGCACGGATGGCCGCGGACTTGGCAGCGCGTTGCTCGGGCGTCGCCTCGGGCATCCTTCCCACCGGCTCCCAGTCGAAGAGGACGGGGGGCGGGAGGAGGAGGGTGGAGAAGAGTCCGAAGACGCTGGTGACGACGTTGACGTCGGCGCTGACGCGAGCGCCGCCGCTCGAGGTTCCATTGAGCACCGTCTCACCGATGATGACCGCCCCGTAGAAGCCGGACCATCCCCAGTACCAGAGCCTCGCCGTCGGCAGCTGGGAGTCGAGGACCTGGACCATCCGCGCCACCTGGGCGGAGCCCACCTCCGCCGAAGGCTCGGCGGCGGTGGCGGCGCGGGGGGCGTCGTCCTCCGCGCGTGCCGCGGCCGGGAGGACGAGCGCTGACAGGAGGGCGAGGACTCGGAGAGAGGGTGCGATGCCGGGAAACATAGGAACGCGCCGAGACAGCGGCAATCGTGTTCTCAGGCTTCCCGCGAGACCTGGCGTCAGCGGGAGGGGCCGGCCGGGGCGACTGTCCCGAGGCGCTTGTCGAGTTGCTCCAGATGTGCTCGAAGCTCCGGCAGAAGCGGGTCGCGGCTCTCCTCGGCGAGAACTACCGCGCGTCGGTAGCTTTCCCTCGCGGCGGACAGCTGCCCGTCTCGCTGGAGCGCCTCGGCGAGGCTGTCATGGGCGTCGGCCGACGCTGGGTGGGAGGCCACGTTGAGGCGGAACAGCTCGATGGCCGAGGCCGTGGCCCCGAGTTCCAGAGCCCGGGAGCCGAGAAAATTCACCGCGCTCTCGGGCGGGACGACGCTGTAGCCCCATCGCTGGGACAGGCCCTGGTAGTGCGTGCGCAGCGCGGCCACGCTTGGGACGGCGTCGCCAAGGCGCATCCGCCAGTCGGCAAAGACGTGCCGGAGCCCAGAGTAGTAGCCCGGAAGCACCACCGAGCCGTGATCCTCGCCCGGAAGCACCTGCCAGCCCGAGGCGAAGTCCGGCCAGGGGAGCGTCTTCATGGCCTTGGCGAGAAGTTGGAAGTCCTCGAGCACGAGCGGTGAGGCCTCCTGGCCGCCCACCGTCAGGTAGAGGGCCCTCGGCACCCGGCCCGTTCCGGGCGTGACGGCGCGGACGTCGCGCACGATGAGGCCGTCGTCCCACCCCAAGGATGGGCTCGCGACGACGACGGCCTGGAAGAGGCCAGGGCGGCGGAAGAGGGCGTGCAGCCCGAGGAGGCCTCCCAGGGAATGCCCGGCGTACAACCGCATGGGGACGGTCCGGTAGCGGACATCGACGGCGGGGATGAGCTCCTTCTCGATGAAGTCGAGGAAGCGTTCTCCGCCGCCCGCCGCCGGATGCGAGGCCTGCTCCTCCTTCGTCCCCGGCGTCGGGGTGAGGTCGCGGCTGCGCTCAGTGTTGAGGATCCCCACCAGGATGACTTCCGGCATCAACCCGTTGCGCGCGAGAAACTCTGCCGTCGCTCGCGCATGCCCCATCTGCGCGTCCCCGTCGGTGAGGTAGAGGACGGGGTAGCGCTCCTGGCCGCGCGCATACGAGGCGGGCGTGACGACGGCCAGGACGCGCTCCTCGCCGAGCACCGAGGAGCGAAGCAAGAGGCGCTCGGCGCCGTCGAGGCCGCTCGAGGCGCCCGCCGGGAAGGGAAGAAACGAAAGGAGCAGGAGCGCCCGGGCCTGGCACATGCTGGGGGAGAGTCCTCCGACGAAGCATCCCCCGGGGGGGGAGTACCCTGGGGGAGGAAGAAGCATGGCCTCGGCCTGCGCCGCCGCGTCTTCCCACAAGCGGTGAAGCGGGGGCTCCTTGCAGCGAAGGGCTACCCCCCGTCAAGACGCTGCCCCGACGGGATGGGCCCCGCCTCGGGGAAGGGCCGCCTGTTTTGTGCTGCTCGCCAGAAGGGGCCGGGTTAGACGACGAAGCCGTGGCACGCACGCTTTACGACTTGGCCGGGGCGGAGGACGACCGCCGCTTCAGCCCCTATTGCTGGCGGGTGAAGATGGCCCTGGCGCACAAGGGCCTCACCTACGAGACGGTGCCCTGGCGCTTCACCGAGAAGGACGTCATCGCCTTCTCCTCCTCGACGGTGGTGCCGGTGCTGGTGGACGGGGAGCGCGTCGTCACCGACAGCTGGGCCATCTGCCAGTACCTGGAAAGCGCCTACCCGGACTCACCGCCGCTGGCCGAATGCGCCCAGGCCTGGGCGCTGGCGCTCTTCATCCGCCAGTGGACGGAGCGCACGCTCGCCTCGGCGATGCTTCGCATCATTCTCCCGGACATCTACGCCGTGGTGCACCCCAAGGACCGGGAGTACTTCCGGGCTTCGCGCGAAGCGCGCATCGGTACCACCCTCGAGGCCTTCGCCGCGGACCGCCCGGCCCACCTCGCCCACCTCAAGAAGGTGCTCGACCCGCTCCGGGCGACGCTGGCGACGATGCCCTTCCTCAGTGGCGGCTCCCCGGGGCTCGCCGACTATGTCGTCTTCGGTCCCTTCCAGTGGGCCCGCTGCACCTCCCCGGTGCAGCTTCTGGGGGTGGATGACCCCATCCATGCCTGGCGCGAGCGCATGCTGTCCCTCTTCGGGGGCCTGGCGGCCCGGGCCCCCGGCTTTCCCACCCTCTCTCCGGAAGACTACCCATGATTGACCTCTCCTACTGGCCCACGCCGAACGGGCACAAGGTGACGATTTTTCTCGAGGAGGCAGGGCTTCCCTACCGACTCCTCCCGGTGAACATCACCAAGGGCGAGCAGTTCCGCCCGGACTTCCTGCGCATCTCGCCCAACAACAAGATGCCGGCCATCGTCGATGACGCGCCCGCGGACGGGGGGCCTCCGCTCTCGGTCTTCGAGTCCGGAGCAATCCTCGAATACCTGGGGATGAAGAGCGGACGTTTCCTTCCCACGGAGGTACGGGCGCGGACCGAGGTGATGCAGTGGCTCTTCTGGCAGATGGGCGGGCTTGGCCCGATGCTTGGCCAGAACCACCACTTCGCGCACTACGCGCCGGAGAAAATTCCCTACGCCATCGACCGCTACGTGAAGGAGACCGCCCGGCTGTACAAGGTGCTCGACACGCAGCTTTCGGGGCGGGACTTCATCGCTGGCGCGTACTCCATCGCTGACATGGCCTCCCACCCGTGGATTGCGTCCTACGCACGGCAGAGCCAGAGGCTCGAGGACTTCCCCAACGTCCAGCGCTGGTTCTTGGCGGTGGGCGCAAGGCCAGCGGTGAAGCGCGCCTACGCGCTGGGGGAAGTCGTGGGCGCCTCGCCCATGGTGCTCACCGACGAGGCTCGAAAGGCGCTCTTCAGCCAGCTGCCACCCACTGGCGCCCGCTGAGCCGTTGACGAGTCCGGCTGCGCCTAGTGCATGCCAGCGAAGGCCCGGTCGGCCATGTGCGTCAGCTCCTCCTGGAGCGCCTGCACGCGCGCCTGTGCCAGCCCGTAGGTGGAGAGCCAGATGCCGCAGTGGAGCTCGTCACGTCCGGGCTCCATCTCCACGAAGAGGGTGGCGTCGTCGAGGCTGTCCACCGTCCCGAAGAAGCCATGGGGCGCCCGGACGATGGCTGCAGTCCCGGTGAGGCGCTCTTTCCCCAGCCGTAGCGCGAAGGGCTGTCCGGGTAAAAACCCGCTGGCCGCCGGCGTCGGGGCGAAGCCCTCCACGCCCCACACGCGCTTCCAGGGCACGGTGGCGCCGCCGCGGGCCGGGCGACGCACGGACAGCATGTCCCGCTTCGCGCCCGGGTGTCGCTCGAGGTAGTGGCGCAGGGCAAAGAGGAAGACGCGCCAGCCGAGGTCCGTCCCGGCGTAGAAGTCGTCCCAGACGTCGCCCTCGCCGAAGCCGGACTGGACGAGGCGCACCAATACCTGGCCACCGATGCTCTCCAGCGTCCAGTCGACGGCCATGGGGGAGGCCTCGGACTCCAGGGATGCGCCGGTTTGGGGGGGCGTCTTGTCGCGCCATCGCAGGTGGCGTCCGGGCTCGAAGGCCACCACCTCGGTACGCCATTGCAGATGCGGGCCCCAGGAGAGAAGGAGCTCCTCTCCGAGGCCGGGCTTGCCCTCGGCGATGGGCGGAAACCACCGGGCCAGCTCGGAGGCCTCGGTGAGCGCCTTCCAGACTGCCTCTTTCGGAGCATCGACGCGGACGTCCAGCTCGAGGATGCGCGGCTCGGCCTTCTTGGGTGTCATGACTTCCTCCGGTGTCCGGGCGGTGGTGACGGCGCGGGCTCTCCCGTCAGGGAGAGGGTGGGGTGGCCAGCCAGGACGAAGCGGAAGGTGCGCCCGAGCGGCGCCTGCGCCCGGTGGTAGCGCGCCGAGAGCAGGCTCAGTGCCTCGGTGAGCTCCTCGGCGAAGGCGCGCTGCTCCTCGGGGGACGCGAAGCACACCTCCGTCTCGAGCGTCAGCGTGGGCAGCCGCTTGCCCGCCTTGGCGGCTCCAGCCTGGAGAATGGCCAGGTCCCGCAGCGTCCGTCCCATGGCGGCCACCTGGTAGGCGCTCGAGAACCTGTCCTGCACCTCGGCCCGGGTGGCCCCCAGGACGCCCAGCGCCTCGGGGGACACGACGTAGGAGCGAGCGGTGGCCTGCAGCAGGCGCTCCGTCGTCCCGCGGTTTCGCCGCTCGCCGACGAGGCGCAGGAGCCCCTCCTTCTCCAGCGCGCGCACGTGGTAGCCCACGCGCTGCCTCGGCAGCCCCAGCGTCCGTGCCACGCCGGCGGCGGAGCCCGGCTCTCGCAGCCCGGCGAGGATGCGCAGACGCGTCGGGTCCAGCACCGCCGAGGCCTTGCGCAATGTCTGGAGGACCTGCACCGCCGCCTGCATGGGTTGCTCCGTGACAAGTAAGATTGTCTAGACAGTTTTATTTGTCAATAGCTCTGTCTGCGGGCTCGGCACTCTCGACACGGGTGCCGCGGTCCCCTTGGCCCTCAGCGCGCTGCGCGGGGCCAGGGGAAGAGGGCCGACGTCGAGCGCAGGTGCTGGGCCCAGCCCGGGTGGCGGGACAGCATCCTTCGGTCCATCCACGGGACGCTGACCAGCACGAAGAGAAGGGTGATGGAGACCGGGCCGACGGCCGTCCATGCCCATCCCGGAGCGGCCCCGACGCCGAAGAGGAAGAGGCCCCACCAGAAGAGGACTTCCCCGAAGTAATTCGGATGTCGGCTGAGCGCCCAGAGGCCCGTGTCCAGCACTGCCTCGGCGTCCCGTCGCGCGCGCAGGAAGCGGCGAAGCTGCGCGTCCGCCGCCGCCTCGATGGCGATGGCGGTCGCCGTCACCAGCGTGGCAAGGACGTCCAGCCAGCCAAGGCCGGGGCGCGGCCTGGCCAGCGCCGGGTAGAGCGGGAGCATCCCGAGAAACACCCATGCCGTTGGCATGAGGTGAATGGAGAGGAAACTCGCCGGCCAGTACCAGCGTCCCGTCCGCTGCCGAATCTCCTGGTAGCGAAAATCCTCGTCCCGGCTTCCCCGCCAGCGCGCCACCCAGTTGGCGGTGAGGCGCACGCCCCACACCGTCACCAGAAGCAGCGCCAGGACGGCGCGCACCTCGGGGAAGTCGGGATTGCGCGCTGCCCAGTAGAGGGCCATGGGGATGGGAGCCAGACTCCAGTACGGGTCATAGAAGCTCGAATTGTCGTGGCCCCAGCTGAAGGCAAAGACGACGCACGTCGCGGTGACGTCGGCCACCGCCGCCACGACGACGGGATGCTTCGCTCGAAGCAAGAAGCCAACGAGGAGTGCCGCCGCGAGCGCGACGCCATAGGCGAGCACCACCTGGAGGCGGCCTCGACGACGAAGACTCAACGCAGCGTTGTCCACTGCTGGGGTCACCCGTAGAGCGCTTGGGTGGCGCGCCCCATGACGCGGATGGCGGCCCGCCTGGGAAACACGCGCACCAGGAGGAATGCGGCCACCGCATTGAGCGCGCCGGGGACGAGGCTCGGCGCGTGCCCGAGCGCCTCCAGCGTCCTTTCCACCACCGTCTCGGGCTCCATGAGGCGGATGGACTTCTTCGGCCGGGAGGAGGCGTAGCCCGGCGTCCGCGTCGCACCCGCTCGGCAGGCCACCACGTCCACTCCCCGAGGGCCGAGCTCGGCCCACAGCCCTTCGGCCAGCACCAGGTTGAAGGCCTTGGACGCGGCATAGGAGGCGAGGAGCGGGCCGCCCTGGGAGCCGGCCAGCGACGTCATGAGGACGAGACCGCCCCTCCCGCGCTGCGCCATGGGCCGTCCGAGGGTGTGGGCCAGGGCGAGCGGTCCCCGGCAGTTGACGTCGAGGACGCGGAGCTGCTCCTCGAGTGGGTTGTCCAGGAAGGGGCCGATGACGGAGTGGGCGGCGTTGTAGACGAGGAGTCCAACCTCCACGCCCGCCGCCAGCTGCAGGGCGCGCTCGGCAACGTCAGGCCGTCCGACGTCCAAGGCCTCGTGACGCACCTGCACGCCGTACGTCTGGCGCAGCTGCCCGGCGAGCGTCTCCAGCGCCTCCGCCCTTCGGGCCAGGAGCAGAAGGTTGAGCCCGCGCGCCGCCAGCGCACGGGCGAAGGCCTCGCCCAGCCCGGCCGATGCTCCTGCCACCAGGGCCCATGGCCCGTAGCGTGCCTGAAAGGTGCTCACGTCCTCATGCTCGCCGGACGCGCCCGAGACGAGGGGGGCGAGGCCATTCTCAAAGGCCTCCGAGACAGAGGAGGAGGACGACACCCATGGCGACGTCCAGCGCACCAAGTCGGCTCGCCGCCGGCGTCCGCTTCCATTCTCCGAAGAAGATGAGGCCGGCCAGGGCAAACTTCTCGACGATGGCGATGCACATTGCCGGGACGCGCACCTCCGGGTGGTAGACGGAATAGACGAGAAGGCCTCCCACCAACGCTGCCAGCAAGGCCCAGTGGCGGGCGAAGAGAAGCGTCAGCGGCTCGGACGTCTCCACCCCAAACGTCACCCTGGCTAGGAGGAGCCGCGGGGCAAAAAACTGGGGCAGCGCTGCGGCCGTGTACACGCCAATCACCAGGAGAATCACGCCGAGGTGCGAGCTCATGGGTTTGGCCTCTCCACTCTCCGCGGGGGGAGGGCACGCTACGCCAGGCGCTGGCCAAGGAGGTCGAAATTCCAGGAGCCCTCCATCAACCGCCGCTGCGCTCGAGGCTCTTGACGAATTGCTGCACGGCGGCGTTGTTGGGAGCCGCCGCGCCAAGCTTTCGGGCCCACTGGCGCGCGCCGTCCTTGTCTCCCGCATCGCGGCACAGCTGGACCAGCTTCGTCAGCACCTCGAGGTCTCCCGGAAACCTGGCCTCGGTCCGTTCCAGGACGGCTCGGGCGGCGCGGCGGTTGCCGCTGTCCTGGAGCGCGACGGCGTAGACGTAGGCGAAGTGCGGGTCAGCGCTGCCCAGCCGCGCCGCCTTCCCCAGGAGGGGAAGCGCGTCCGAGCCCCGGCCTTGCCGGACGAGCGACAGCCCGAGGGCGTGGTAGGCCCCGGCATCCCCCGCATCCACGCGGAGCGCCTCGCGCAGCGTCTGTTCCGCTTCCTTCTCGCGACCGAGCCCGCGCAGGATGTCCGCCAGCCTCAGGTAGCTCGGAGCGAAGGTTGGGTCCTGGGCGATGGAAAGCCGGAAGGCCGCTTCGGCCTTGTCTGGCTTGTCGACGGCGAGCTCCAGCATGCCCAAGTCATATTGAGTGTCGCTCCGGTCCGCGTTCTCCGCGAGCGAGACTCGGAGCTCGCGCATCGCCACCTGGAGGGCTGCCCAGCCAGGAGGCTCGAGGAGCGTCCGCGGGACGGAGGCCAGCGTCGTCGTCGCCTCGAGCCTGACGTCCCGCACCGGGTCCGCCAGCATGGGGATGCCGATGCGGGCCCGTGCCGGTGGCTCGAGGCCGGCCAGTGCGTGCGCCGTCGCACGTCGCACGAGAGGGTCCTGGTCCATCGAGGAGCGCTCGAGGAGTGCCGCGATGTCCGGGTCCGGAAAGCGCTCGAGGAGCTCCAGCGCCGTCGCCCGGGCAATGGCCGGAAAGGCGGTGTTGACCGCGACCGCCGTCAACTGGGCCCCCGCCGCGGGCAGCCACCGCCGTCCGGCGGTGATGGCCTCTCCCCACTGAGGCCGGGCCGCGAGGCCGCTGCCCCACAAGGCCAGGGCCTTCTCCGCGCTCCAGCGCACGCCCTTGTCCCGGTGGCAGGCGGTGCAGGCGTCGGGGGTGCCGATTTTCAAGGCCAGGTCCGGTCGCGGGATGCGGAAGGAATGGTCGCGTCGGGTGTCGACCTCCATCGACGTCCGCAGGGACATGTGGCAGGCGACGCACTGGGAGGCGGGACTGCCCTCGGCATGGTGGTGGTGCTCTTTGGCCTCGAAGCGCGTGGCCAGGTGGCACCTCGTGCAGAGGGCGTTGCCGTCCGAACGCAGCTTCTTCGCTGTGTGCGGCTCGTGGCAGTCGGAGCAGGTGACGCCCTGCTCAAACATGGTCGACTGCAGGAAGGAACCGTACTCGTACACCTGGCCCAGCATCTGGCCGTCTGGCTCGTAGAGCCCCTCCTCGAGGAGGGCCACGCGGTAGGCCTGGCCGATGGGCGCCCCGGGTTCGGGCGTCGGCCAGAGCTGCGTCCTCAAGGAGTGACACGTGCCGCAGGTGTCCACCTCCACGCGGGAGATGGGACCTGCGCGGCTGAGCGTCCCCTTGGTACCCGCCTTGCTCCAGCTGCCAAGCGAGGCGCCGTGCAGCGCGAAGGAGAGGCCCTTCTGCGCGTCCGCCGTGGACTTGTCCCCGCGGGCCCAGGCGACATGGCCCGAGCCCGGGCCGTGACAGGCCTCGCACCCGACGTTGCCCTCGGAGAAGGCGCTCTCGAAGCGGTCGCCCTCGGCGCGGTAATTCTTCCGGAAGTCGGTGGTGTGGCACGCGCCGCACTCGTGGTTCCAGTTCGCTTCCGGCCCTGCCCAGCGGAGCGGGTTGCGCACCTCCGGCCCGAGGTGAAACCAGCGCTGTCCTCCCTCGCCCCGGGGGCGTGCGTCCCAGGCGATGTCCGGGCTCTGAAACCGCCCGCGCGGGAACTCGAGGACGTACTGCTGCAGGGGCTCGATGCCGAGGGTGAAGCGGACGGGAAACTCGTCGCGCTTGCCGGCCGGGCCGTCTGTGCGCACGGCGAAGCCGCCGTCCGCGGAGTGGAAGGTGGTGGTGACGCCCTTCCAGGCGAAGCGGGCGTCCTTGAAGTCTCCAAGCACCGTGGCCTCGGTGGCCGGCTGCATGGCCACCCGGTGCTGCGACGTCGCCCAGGCCGCCGTCTCGCTGGGGTGGCAACCCCCGCATGCGGCGGCTCCCACGTACGTCGCCGCGCTGGGCGTCGGCGCGGGGGGAGGCGCGGGCGGGGGCGGAGAGGCCTTTTGCGTGCATGCGCCCAGAAGCAGGGCAAGCACGAGGACGGGTTGGCCGCTTCTCGGGGTGCTGCTCCGCGGGCGGCCGCACCTCGAAGCTGTCAGCAACGCGCTCTCCTTATGTGCACCGCCCCCTCGAGGGGGAGTGCGGGCCGGCCTCTTGACGAGGGCCCCCATCCACACGAAACCATAGCAGGGGGACGCGAGCGGGAAGGGGACGCCCATGGTAGCGCGGAAGCCCGCTGCGCCCGGAAGAGGCGCAGCGTCCAAGAGGCGCGGTGCAGCGGTTGTCCGCAAGGTGTCGCCGTCGGACGCCGCGGCCCGGGCGAGTCTCGAGCGCTTTCTGTCGCGCTTCGAGCCCGAGGTGGCGGCCCTGGCGCGCGCGGCGCTCGAGCGCGCCCGCGCGCTGACGCCGCCGAGCTACGAGCTCGTCTACGACGCGTACAACGCGCTCTCCATCGGCTTCTGCTTCAGTGAACGGCCGAGCGAGCACTTCTTGCACGTCGCCGTCTACCCCCGTCACGTCAACCTCGGGTTTCCCTTTGGCACCTCACTCACCGACGAGGACGGGCGCCTCATGGGCCAGGGAGCACGCGTCCGGCACCTCAGCGTCCATGGGCGGTCGGACCTCACGGACCCGGTGCTGACGCGCCTCGTGCGCGAGGCCGTGGAGCAGGCCCTGGCCCGGGCGCTGACTCCGCCGCCGCGGCGCCGCCACCTCGTGGTGAGAGCCATCTACGCCCGAAAGCGGCCGCGCCGGCCGCCGCTCAAGGGGCAGGGCCGGCGCTGAGACAACGGACGCTCGTGTCAGAAGGCGCGGGCGTACTGGTTGGGGATGCGCCGGCGGTCCGGCTGCCCGAGCTCGAGCGCGGCGTGGAGGGCCCAGTAGGGGTCCCGCAGCATGGCGCGGGCCAGAAACACCATGTCCGCCTCGCCCCCGCGGACGATGGCGTCGGCCTGGGCGGCCTCGGTGATGAGGCCCACCGCGGCGGTGGGGATGTCCGCCTCGGCACGTACCTGCTTGGCGAAGGGCACCTGGTAGCCGGGCGTCGTCGGAATGCGCTGGTGCTGGACGAGGCCCCCCGAGCTGCAGTCCACCAAGTCCACGCCGTCGGCGCGCAGGTGCCGGGAAAGCGCGACGCTGTCCTCGGGCGTCCAGCCGCCCTCGGCCCAGTCGGTACAGGACAGCCGGACGCCCAAGGGCAGGTGCTCCGGCCAGACGGCGCGGACGGCCCTTGTCGTCTCCAGGGCGAAGCGGACGCGGTTCTCGAAGCTGCCTCCGTACTGGTCCTCGCGCACGTTGGACAGCGGCGAGAGAAAGCTGTGTGCCAAGTAGCCGTGCGCGAAGTGCAGCTCGAGCCAGCGGTAGCCGGCCGCCAGGGCACGCCGGGTGGCGGCCACGAAGGCGTCCTTCACCGCCCGGATGTCGCCCTCGCTCATGGCCTTGGGAAGGATGGTCTGCGGCGAGAAGGCGAGCGCACTCGGAGCGATGGGCTCCCAGCCGCCCTCGACGGGCAGGAGCCCCTGTCCGCCCTTCCACGGCAGGGCGCAGCTCGCCTTGCGGCCGGCGTGGGCCAGCTGCATGCCGGGGACTGCCCCGTGCGCCTCGATGAAGCGGACGATGCGCGCCAGGGGCTCGATGTGCGCATCCTTCCAGATGCCGAGGTCCCCGGCGGTGATGCGGCCGCGCTCCTCCACGGCCGTCGCCTCGCTCATCACCAGACCGGCGCCGCCCACGGCCCGCGAGCCTAGGTGGACGAAGTGCCACTCATTGGCGAAACCGTCCTCGGAGCTGTACTCGCACATGGGCGAGACGCCGACGCGGTTGGGGAGGGTGACACCACGCAGGGAGAAGGGGTCGAAGAGCTGGGGCACGGCGTAGTTACTAGCCGCTCCTTGGCCAGAGGCGCCCTAAATTCGAAAGAGGCGCTCCACCGAGTCACCGTCGTCCTCGTCCCGGACGTGCCGGAACTCGTTGGTGAGGGACGAGTAGCGGTAGTCGGCGCCCCATTCCTCGGCGTGCTCGACGCAGCTCCGGACGGCTGCGGTCAGCGCCTGGACCTCGTCGCTGGTGGTGGTGGGGTGGAGCGACAGGCGCACCCAGCCCGGCTTCTCGGAGAGGTCGCCCTGGTCGATTTTGTCGGTGATGCGGTGCGAGCGGTTCGGGTCGACGTGCAGGAGGTAGTGCCCGTAGGTGCCGGCGCAGGAGCACCCGCCGCGCACCTGGACGCCGAAGCGGTCGTTGAGCAGCCGGACCAGGAGGTTGTAGTGCACGTCCTCGACGTAGAAGGACACGATGGCCAGCCGGTCCTCGAGATGGTCGGCCAGGATGTGCAGGCCAGGGATGCGGCGCAGGTCAACGAGCAAAAGCTTTAACAGCTGGTGTTCTCGCTCCAGCATTCGCTCCGTCCCCATCGCCTCCTTGAGTCGCACGGCGAGGGCCGCCTTGATGGTTTGCAGAAAGCCGGGCGTCCCGCCGTCTTCGCGCGCCTCGATGTTGTCGACGAAGCTGTGCTGGTGCCAGGGGTTGGTCCAGTTGACGGTCCCTCCGCCGGGCTGGTCCGGAACGCGGTTGTGGTAGAGCCGCGAGTCGAAGACGAGGACGCCGGGGCTGCCCGGGCCGCCGAGAAACTTGTGCGGTGAGAAATAGACGGCGTCGAGCTTCTCCCGGGGGTCGGGAGGGTGCATGTCGATGTCGACGTAGGGCGCGGATGCGGCGAAGTCCACGAAGCAGTACCCGCCCTGCTCGTGCATCACCCTGGCCAGACGGTGGACGGGCGTCTGGATGCCGGTGACGTTGGAGCACGCAGTGAAGGCCCCCAGCTTCAGAGGGCGGTCGCGGTACAGCGACAGCCTTGCCGCGAGCTGCTCGACGTCCACCAGGCCCAGCGCGTCCGGAGGCACCACCTCCACGTCGGCCACGGTTTCCAACCATGACGTCTGGTTGGAGTGGTGCTCCATGTGGGTGATGAAGACCACCGGACGGAGCTCCGGCGGCAGGTGGCAGAAGGGTGCGAGCTGCTCCGGCAACCTGAGCCCCAGCATCCGCTGCAGCTTGTTCACCACCGCCGTCATGCCCGAGCCCTGGGTGATGATGACGTCGTCAGGCGCCGCGTGGACGTGCTGCTTGAGGATGGACTGCGCCCGCTGGTAGGCCCGCGTCATGGCCACCCCGGTCATGCTCGATTCGGAGTGGGTGTTGCCCACCAGGGGCCCGAACTGCTCCAAGAGACAGCGCTCGACGGGGGCGTAGAGGCGGCCACTGGCCGTCCAGTCCGCGTACAGCAGGCGTTGCTCGCCGCAGGGCCCCAAAAAGCAATGCCGCACGCCGACGATGCCCTCGCGAAACTTCGCGAAGAATTCCTCGAGGGCTGGGGCCTCCTGAAGGCTGAGTCGCACGGTGAGCAGCGGTGGATTGTCGTCTCTTCCACGCGGGGTGCAAGCCAGCAGGTATGACGCAGCGTGCGGTCCTTCTCCCCGGGAGGGGACGGGCTTCCGGAGAGGGGCCGCGGGGCTCTTTGACCGTCTTGAAGTTGTCACCTCGCCATTCCAAGAGGAGGCTAAAGCTTGGAAGAAACGCACCGCCAAAGGTACTGAAGAGGCGTTCCCCCATGGCCCGCACCGAACGAAAGCACAGCAAGCCCAAGGCGTTACCGACGGCGGAGCCCGCGCATTACCTCAACCGGGAGATGTCCTGGCTGGCCTTCAACGAGCGAGTGCTGGAAGAGGCAGCGGACCCGGCCTGGCCCCTCCTGGAGCGGCTCAAGTTCTTCGCCATCTTCCACGCCAACCTCGACGAATTCTTCATGATTCGGGTGAGCGGGCTTCACGGCCAGCTGGTGCAGCCAGACGTCGAGCGAAGCCCGGATGGCCTCACGCCGCGCGAGCAGCTGACGAGGATTGCCGAGACGGCCCGGCGCCAGCTGCGCACCGGCTCGGAGCTCCTCGCCAAGCAGCTCGTGCCGGAGCTCGCCGCAGTCGGGGTACGAATCCGCCCCTGGGACTCGCTCGACGCCGAGATGCAGGAGCGGGCACGGGCCTACTTCCGCGCCGCGGTGTTTCCCGTCCTCACCCCCCTGGCCGTCGACCCCGGGCACCCCTTTCCCTTCATCTCCAACCTCTCCCTCTCCCTGGCCGTCGAAGCGGAGGACCCCGAGGCAGAGCTGCGCCGCTTCGCGCGCGTCAAGGTGCCGGAGATTTTGCCGCGCTTCATCCCCCTCGACTCGTTTCGCGAGGTCGCCGCCCCGGACGCCGCCACCTCCAGCGAGTTTCTTCCGCTCGAGGACCTCATCGCCGCGAACCTCGACGCGCTCTTCCCGGGGATGCGCATCCTCGGCGTCTACCCGTTCCGCATCACCCGCGACATGGACATCGAGATTATGGAGGAGGAGGCACATGACCTCCTCGTCACCATCGACCGGGAAATCCGTCGCCGGAAATTCGGCAACGTCGTCCGCCTGGAAGTGGACCCGGCCACGCCTGACCGCATCCGCGCCTTTCTCCTCTCCAAGCTGGAAATCGACCAGGAGGACCTCTACGAGACGCCGGCCCCGCTCGGTGCCGCGGCGCTCTTCGCGCTGGCCGGCCTTCCACGGCCCGAGCTGCACGACCCTCCCTTCGTGCCCGCCATCCCCCGCGAGTTTCTCGACGCGGAGGACCCCTTCGCGGCCATCCGGGATGGCGACGTCATGCTGCACCACCCCTACGACGCCTTTGCGCCGGTGCTGACCTTCCTTCGCAAGGCGGCCGAGGACCCGGCGGTGCTCGCCATCAAGATGACGCTGTACCGGACGGGGTCCAACTCGGAGATTGTGAAGAGCCTCATTGCCGCCGCGGAGAATGGCAAGCAGGTGGCGGTGGCCATCGAGCTCAAGGCTCGCTTCGACGAGCAGAACAACATCGAGTGGGCGCGCGCCCTGGAGCGGGCTGGTGTCCACGTCTTCTATGGAAGCGCGGGGCTGAAGATTCACGCCAAGGTGACGCTCGTCGTGCGGCGGGAGGAGGGAGGCATCCGTCGCTACGTGCACCTGGCCACCGGCAACTACAACGCCAGCACCTCACGCATCTACACCGACATCGGGCTCTTCAGCTGCGACCCTGACCTCGGCGAGGACGTCACGGAGGTTTTCAACTCGCTGTCCGGTTTCGCCAAGGTGAGCAGCTACCGAAAGCTCGCCGTGGCGCCAGCCACCCTGGCCGAGCGGGTGCTGGAGAAAATCGAGGCACAGACCGAGCGTGCCCGTGCCGGGAAGCCAGCGCGCATTTTCGCCAAGATGAATGCGCTGGTCGATGCCCCCGTCATCCAGGCCCTCTACCGCGCGTCGCAGGCAGGCGTGGAGATTGCCCTGGATGTCCGCGGCATCTGCTGCCTGCGGCCGGGAGTCCCCGGCCTCTCGGACAACATTCGCGTCTTCTCGGTGGTGGGCCGCTTCCTCGAGCACAGCCGCGTCTTCGTCTTCGGCCCGCCCGGCGAGGAGGAGTTCTGGCTCTCCTCCGCCGACTGGATGCCACGAAACCTCTACCGGCGGGTGGAGTTGCTCTTCCCCGTCACGCGCGAATCCCACCGTGAGCGCATTCGCAACGAGGTGGTCCAGCCCGTGCTCAAGGACAACACGCGGGCGAGGGACCTCGATGCCACCGGCGTCTACCACCGTCGTCACCCGGGGTCTGGCGAGGCGGCGGTGGATGCCCAGCTGTCCGTTCTCACCATGGTCATGCGCCATGGCCTGCGTGCGCTGCAGTCGAGCTGAGGGCTGAAAGGCGGCGGTCGAAGACGCCCCGGGGCGTGCGCTGCGGCTGTCCCGAGTGTCGGTGCGACTCCGACAAACCGGCCCTTTAGCCCCAGGGCCCTGGAGCCCAAAAAGTACCCGCCTTCGCCGTCCACAGGTACGCTGGCAGAGGCGTCGGGCATCCGTCCGCCCGTTCGGGCCCTGGCGTCGATGGGAGACGATGGTGCGAACTGCGATTGGCGGTTTCTTCTTGGTGGCACTCCTCGCCGCGCAACCCGCCCGCGCCCAGGACGTCTACGACTCGGGAATGGGGGAGTTCGGCTTGAATGCCGGGTTTGCCTTGCCCCTCGGCGACGCCGCCGGCGGCGCGAGCGGCTCGAGCCTCTCCAACGCCATCAACTTTGCCATCCCCTTCGGCGTCCAGGTGGGCTACCGGATTGGAGGCCTCGTCTTCGTCGGCGCCAACTTCACCTACGGCGCCTTCGGTGCTCCGAGCTCGAGCGCCTTTCCGGCCTGCAACACCTCGGGGGTGAGCTGCCATTCGAGCTTCATCAAGGTGGGCTTCTCCGTGCAGTGGCATCCCCTGGGAAGCCGCGACACCGACTTCTACGTGGGCCTCGGCGCCGGCTACGAGTGGCTCAACGTGAGCGTCTCCTCGGCCGGGATGACGGGCTCGGTGCAGGATTCGGGGTTCACCTTCGGCGACATTCCGGTGGGCGTGGACTTTCGTCTGAGCCAGGCGGTTCGCTTCGGTCCCTTCATCGACTTCTCCCTCGGGCAGTACCGAATCGGCACCCTCACCCAGACCGGAAGTCCGGACGTCTCGGGCAACATCTCGCCGCGTGCAATCCATTTCTGGCTCACCTTCGGAGCGCGCGTCACCTTCCTCGGCTTCTGACGTCTTGGGTGGCCGATGCGTCTCCACCTCGTCGACGGGACATTTGAGCTCTTCCGAGCCCACTTCAGCCCGCGTCCGGGGCATGTCGACCCGTTGGGGCGCGACCGAAAGGCCACCACCGGGCTTGTCTCCTCGCTGCTGGCGTTGCTCGCCGACACCCAGGAGAAGGTGACGCATCTCGCGGTCGCCTTCGACAATCCCATCCGTTCCTTTCGGAACGACCTCTTCGCCGGGTACAAGACCGAGGAGGGCGTCCCGCCCGAGCTCCTCGAGCAATTCGGCCCGGCCGAGGAGGCGACGGCTGCCTGCGGCATCGTCGTCTGGTCGATGCGCGACTTCGAAGCGGATGACGCGCTGGCCACGGGCGCGGCGCGCTTCGTCGAGGAAGTGCAGCAGGTGCGCATCCTCACGCCGGACAAGGACCTCGGCCAGTGCGTCCAGGGTGTAAGGGTGGTGCAGGTGGACAGGATGCGGGGAAAGGAGCTCGACGAGGCCGCGGTGACGACGCTGCGCGGAATACCGCCGAAGCTCATTCCGGACTGGCTGGCGCTGGTGGGCGATGATGCGGATGGCATCCCCGGCCTTCCCGGCTTCGGCGAGAAGGGGGCGGCAGCGGTGCTTCGCGCCTTCGGGCCCCTCGAATCCATTCCCAAGGATGCCGCCCGCTGGCCACGCGACTTGCGAGGACGGGACCGGCTGGCCAAGGTGTTTGCCGAGCAGGAGAAGGACGCGCTTCTCTACCGCACCCTCGCCACGCTTCGCCTCGACGCTCCCATCAGCGCCTCCCTCGGGGCGCTGGAACACCACGGCGTGCCCCGGGAGCGCTTCCTGTCCTGGTGCGACGCGGTGGGGGCCACGACGCTGAAAGGCCGCCCACCGCGCTGGGCGCGCTGAGAGGGAGAGGCACCCGTGGCCAAGACGCCTCGCCGGAGCGCCCCCCTTCGTCCCTCAGAGGCGCGCCGTCGTGCGCGCCGCATCCGCCTTGTGCTGGCCGACTGCGACGGCGTTCTCACCGACACCGGCGTCTACTACGGAGAGTCCGGCGAGCTCATGAAACGCTTCAGCATCCGCGATGGAATGGGAGTGGAGCGGTTGCGCCTGGCAGGCATCGAGTGCGGCATCGTCTCGGGGGAGAAGAGCCCCTCCATCCTCCGTCGCGCGGAGAAGCTGACCATCGGCCACGTGCTCTTGGGCGTGAAGGACAAGCGGGCGGCAGTCGAAGCCCTCTGTGCCGAATCCGGCCTCGGACTGGAGGAGGTGGCCTACATCGGGGACGACGTCAACGATTTGGACGTCCTGGCCCTCCTCGCTCCGCACGGCCTGACGGCAGCGCCTGCCGACGCGCTTCCCGAGGTGGCGAAACGCGTCCACCACCTGTGCCGCGTCCCGGGCGGGAGCGGGGCGCTCCGCGACTTCGCGGAGTGGCTGCTGCGCCTGCGAGCCGGGGCCTAGAGCAGACTCTCCGGCCGACGGCCTCGCTGGGCGAGGATTTCCTCGGCGGCGCGGACGCCGTGGTAGTGCGCCTCTTCGATGAGGGCCAGGCCCGAGAGGTCGGTGTGCGCGAAGTGAATATCGCCCAGCGGTAGGGCGGCCCCACGCCGCTCGGGGGAGAAGACGAAGCCCGGGCGAGGACGAATCATCGCGTGTCCCCAGCGCCAGACGTCGAGGCGCTCGATGCAGGAGGCGATGTCCGGGTGGGCCCGCTGGAGGTCGGCAACGACCAGCTCGGCTGCGTCCCGCCAGGAAAGCGCATGCAGCCACTGGTGCGCCTCGCGGGTGTCGGCGTGCGTCAGCGAGAGGTACCAGGTGTAGACGGTGGCGCCGGGCGCTCCGCCGTGGCGGTCCGACTGGTGCGTGGCCACGACGTACCCGAGGCTATTCGAGCCATAGAGGACGTTGTCCCAGGCCTCGGGGAAGCCACGGGACACCGGCCGCCGGCGCAGCGTGGCGTTGGCCACGAGCCAGGCGCCGGCGTGGAAGGCGCCCGCCTCCGCCACCACGCGCGGGTGGGGGAAAATGCGAGCCGCTGCCAGGTGGGGCACGGCCAGCACCACCTGGTCGGCGAGTACCCGCTCGCAGCGGCCGGTGCCCGGGTGAAAGGCGACGAGCTCCACGCCCCGCGCCAGCGGCCGGACGTCGGTGACGAGCACATCCGTCTCCAGACGTGCACCGGCGCTGCGCGCCAGGTGAGCGACGACGTGGGCGTTTCCCTCGGGCCACGTCAAGAGGTCGTCCGGGCCCCCTCTGTCCGTGCGGGAGGCGTGGTAGTGCAGGCCCGCCCAGGCGCTGGTGCCCTCGAGCGTCGTACCGTAGTCATCGCGGCAGCCGTACTCCACGTACCACCGGATGCGCTCGCCCCGCAGTCCGTGTGACGTGAGCCACTCGGCCATGGAGAGGCGGTCCAGCGCGACGATGTCGGCGTCATCCGAGCCGTGCTCCATCGGGACGGCGAAGGCGCGGCGGCCCCGGGCGTCCCGCAGGGCCGACAGACGCCTCGTCTCGGCGCTGAAGCGCGCGAGCTCATCCATGTCAGCCGGGGAGGCTCCGGCCAGCGGGTAGAGCCCCTCGTACCAGCGGTCGGCGACGAAGAGTCTCTCCTGCGGCGCCCGGCACAGCTGCGCCTCGTCGAAGACGAGCCGGCCGTCTTCGCCGCGTTCAGCGGCGCCCATCTCCACGGCCAGCGCCGAGATGGAGCGCGCGTGCGGCTGCGGACAGGGCAGGTAGTGGGCCCCCCAGGGGAAGGCCGTCACGACATTGCTGCCACCACGCGCCGTCCCTCCTGGCGCCGAGTCCAGCTCCAGGACTCGGTAATTCTCGAAGCCGGCGCGCGAGAGACGCCAGGCCGCGGACAGTCCGGCGATGCCGGCCCCGACGATGGCCACCTCCACCCGCGATTCCACGTTGGGCGTGGGCTTGAAGCCGGCGCGAAGGAGGTGGCCCACGCCGTCATTGGCCCCCACGATGGCGCCCTCGAAGGGCAGGGAGGGCGGCTTCCTGCTCGTGCACGCGGTGGCCACCGCAGGTCCGAGAAAGGCGAGGAGGAGCTCCCGCCGGCTCAGAGGCGTCATTCGATGCGCCTCCACTCGGCCTCGTAGTACTGGACGAGAACTTGGTTATCCAAGCGGTTGACCTCGGCCGGGACGCGCGACACGTCCGGCCCGAACTGGAAGAGTCCGGGAAGCACGGCGTCGGAGAGGAAGCGCAGGCCAGGCAGGACGCTCCTTGGAGGCTCGAAGGGCTCGGCACGTGCGAGGGCGAATCCCCATTCACCGAAGGAGGGCACGGCCACGTGCAACGGGCGGACGAAGAGGCCGGCTGCCTCCATGGTGGTGGTGATGCACCAGAATGAGACGCGAGCGAGGAGCGGGGAGGTGCTCTGCACGACGGCTGCGCCGCCCGTGGCCAGGTGGGCTCGGAGGAGTCGGTAGAAGCGGGTGGTGTACAGCTTCCCGAGCGAGAAGTTGTTCGGGTCGGGAAAGTCCACGATGACGACGTCGAAGCGGACGTCGTCGGGGAGCTCGGCGAGCCAGGCCAGGGCGTCCTCGTTGAGGACGTGCACGCGCGCGTCGAGGAACGAGCCGTGGTTGAGCTCGCGCACCATGGGCAGCTCGGTGGCCAGAGACGTCATCGCCGGGTCGATGTCCACCAGCGTCACTTGCTGGACTTCCGGGTAGCGAAGAATCTCCCGGAGCGCGAGCCCGTCGCCGCCGCCGAGGACGAGCACGCTCCGGTGGCGGGCGGCGGCGGCGAAGGTGGGGTGCACCAGGGCCTCGTGGTAGCGGTACTCGTCGGCCGACGAGAACTGGAGGTTCCCGTCGAGGAAGAGCTGGAAGCTTCCCCGTCCGGCGGTGATGACGATGCGCTGGTACGCCGTCTGACGTGCGTAGACGATGGGGTCGGTGAAGAGCGCCTCCTCGGCCAGCGAGGTGAGGCGGCCGGCGCCGAGCAGCCCTGCCCCACAGGCCAGGATGACGAGAGCGCAGCGCGCTCGCACCCACCCTGGCGCCCGGAGCTCCTCGGCCAACAGCCAGGTGCTCCACAGGCCGACCAGGGCATTGACCAGTCCCATGGCCAGGGACGTCCGGACCAGCCCCAGGCGCGGCACGAGCAGCAGCGGGAAGAGCAGCGAGGCGACGAGGGCGCCCAGGTAGTCCACCGAGAGGACGTTGGCCACCAGGTCCTTGAATTCGAGGCGCTGGCGGAGAATGCGCAGGAAGAGCGGGATTTCCACGCCCACCAGCGTCCCCACCAGGGCCACCACCCCGAAGAGAATGGGTCGGAAGTGGGTGATGTGCCCGAAGCAGAGGAAGAGCACCGGCGCGGAGAAGCCGCCCACCAGCGCCACGGCCAGCTCCAGGTCGACGAAGCGCCGGGCCAGCCCAGTCTCGAGAAAGCGCGAGAGGTACGCCCCCAGCCCCATCGCCGAGAGGTAGATGCCGATGACCAGCGAGAACTGGGTCACCGAGTCGCCGAGGACGTAGGAGGCCAGGGCGCCGGCGGCCAGCTCGTAGACCAGGCCGCAGGTCGAGACCAGCAGCACCGCGACGAAGAGGGCAGTCGTCTGCGGCCTTGCCGCCCGGGCGAGGTCCGAATCGCCTGGGCTGACGGGCATGGCGCTAGTGGATGGCGGCAGCGATGATGATGGCCAGGCCAATCATCACCGAGCCCACCACGAGCCCCACTGCCGTGTTCTGGTCCTCGGCCAGCTCCTTGTCCACGTTGAAGGGCATGAACCGCTCGAGAAGCTTGTAGGCGACGAGGAAGATGACCACCCCAATCGCGGAGTAGATGACGCTGCCCAGAATCGACTTGACGTTCAAATAGTCCATCACTTGCCTCCTCGGAATCCGCCGCCTCCCCAGCTGCGGTATGTGCGGTAGCCGCCCGGCGCCCCCCGCACCGACGATGGAACGCTGACGTGATGCGATTCGGGCAGGAGGTTCATGCCGCGGCTCTCCAGAGTCACGAAGCCAGCAGCGATGGCGGCGCAGAAAATGGCGAAGAGCTTGCTCAGGGCTGCCTCCTCGGCGACTCGATGTCACCCATTGTGCCCGCCCCAGGGATGGTCGCTTTCCGCCCACCGCCGCCGTTCGAACCCCGCGGCACGGAAGGCCAGTAACAGTGGCCAGGAAATGATGAGCACCAGTGCCAGCACGAGAGGCGTCGTCAGAAAGACGCCTCGGAGGACGCGCACGTGCGCCGAAGCGGGCACCCGGCCCACCCCGCGCTCGACCTGTGGCTCCACGCGGAGGACGTAGCGGCCATCACGGACAGACCCGATGACCGCGCTCCCGCGGCTCGAGCCCTCGGACCACCGTTCACCGTCCTCGACGCCGGAGAAGCTGGAGAGCTCGAAGCCGACCGTCTCGCTCTCGCCTGTCGCGTCCTCGATGAGGGCCACATCGAGCCCGACCCAGGCTTGCACCACGTCCGCCTCGGCGTCGATTTCCACGGCCTGGGGCCCCCCCACGAGGTCGAAGGGCTCGGAGAGCGTGACGCTGTCGGCGCTGGCCGGCACCTCGGGCGCGGGCGCCTCCTGGCGGGGGATGCGCCCTAGGACGACGGGGGGTGGCTCATAGAGCGGGACGTCCTTCGGGCGAAGCGGGACGTCGAGCGCCAGCGCCTCCTGGCGCGGGGCACGCCCGGCGAGGACGGCCGAAAGTAGAAGCAGCACCGCCAGGGCAATCCCGGCCAGCATCCAGGTGGGCCCGAGGCGCGCCGAGAATGGATTGGGCTCGGCGGCGCCGACTCCCACCGCGCGCGGCGGCGCACCGGGAAGCTGGAAGGCCTTCCACACCTCCGCGCCCCTCAAGGACTCGCCTCGACTCCAGGAAACCTCCGTCTCTGTGCTCTCCGCCGAAAGCATGAAGGGAGGCGCGATGTAGTCCTCCGTCTTGACCACGTCGCCGGCCCGAATCTCCCAGTAAAACTCGCCTTGGATTTCTTCGTAGCGAGCCAGTCCGCTCTGGAAATGCTTGAAGAAGCGGCCCTCGAAGGACGGTAGCCGGCCCTCGAGCAACACCTGGCCGGCGGCTACGGGACGCAGGAAGAGCCAGTGGCCGTCGTACACCGAGAGCCAGCGGTAGCCCCCCGGCCCGTGGAGGAGAAACTCCTGCCAGGGGTAGCGCTCCCCCTCGACGGTGATGCTCCGGACGAGAAAGCCGAGCACCTCGAGCGCCTCGGCGTGCAGTGTCCCCTTCGCGCCCAGCGGGATGGGCGGTTTCGAGCGGGACTCAAGGACGCCCAGGACCTGGAAGGGGCCCTGGCTCACGTCGAGCAGGCTCCCGCAGCTCGGACAAGCGAAGGCCTTCGCATCCGGCCGTCGGAGCATGACCGGGCCGCCGCACCCGGGGCAGCTGAGGGCGCGCGCCGCCTCCTTGCCAGAAAGCGGCAGGGGCTCGCAGTCGGCGAGGCCAACCTCGGCGTACGTCACCTCGCGACCGGCATAGAGCACGGGCGCATCGCCCGAGGCATAGTCCAGCGTGGCGAAGCCGCCGTCCGCGGTGCTGCAGTCGGCGTAGGCCCAGCGCTCGCCGGGCTCGGGCCTGACGGGGAGCTCGCCCTCGAAGGAGACGAGTCGCGCCTCGCTCAGCTCGTCCACCACCGCGCGGCCCACCTCGGGCAGGGTGACGTCCCGCCCCACGTGAAGCGCGTCGCGACGCGGAAGCCCGGCGACCATGGACAGGGGACGCGTCACGAAGAGGCGGCCCTGGGCCTCGGCCACCCAGCCCCAGTCAGCCTCACCGAAGGAGGCGTACCATTCATTCCACACCGCCTCGCCCTGAGAGAGCTGCAGCCGGCCGAGGATGGTGAAGGTCTGGCCCTGGAACTTCCCGGCAGCGCCGATGGAGAGGCGCGTCTCGGTGGCCACCAGGTCGGGGACTTTCCCCGCGGCCTCCAGCCTCGCGCCCGTCCGAAGGACTGCGAAGCGGCAGTAGGCACAGACGGTGGCCAGGCTCTCGCTCCCGCCGAAGCGGAGCGGGGCGCCGCACTGCGGGCAGGCCGCGGCAACGCCGGTCGTCACGTGCCGTCTCCGGTGAGCCCGCCTCGCCGGACTTCGATGACCTGCGTCCGCTCGGCCCCGAGCAGCTCCTGGCACCTCTTGGCGAAATCCCAGCGCTGGCGAAGCCGACAGCAGTAGAGGTTGAGCGCGGCGTAGCCCCGCTCCGGGAAGGTGTGGCAGGTGAGGTGTGATTCCGAAAGGAGGAGGACGCCGGTGATGCCCCCGGGTGGCGGGAAGAGGTGAAACGCGGGCGGGGCCACCGGGCGGAGGGAGAGCTCCAGCACTGCGCGTTCGAAGAGCGTGCGCAGCGATGCCTCGGAGCGCAGCGCCTCCGGCCGGCAGCCGAAGGCCTCGACAATCCACTCGACGCCGCTCGCGTCCGGCGGAGCGCTCACCGGGTGGGCTCGGTCCGGCCATGCGCAGCAGCGGCACGGCGCGGGGACACGCGCTGACTGCTGTGTCGGCTGCCTTTCGAGCAGAAGACGGCCCCCATGGACGGGACGCTAGGCTCAGCCTGCCGGCAGTGTCGACCCCCGCCTGGCGTCCCTCGGGTGCGCTTTCCAGCGACGGCTAGTGGCGGAGGAAGGCCAGGACGACCTCCACGACGATGAGCGCGACAATCATCACCTCGAGCGTGAGGGAACGGGCGGTGTCCACCTCTCCTTTCAGCCACTGGTAGACGTCGCCCAGCGTCTGCTGCTTGCGCTGGACGGAGGCCTTCCAGTCGTCGACGCGCAACTGCTCCAGCGCCGCCTCGTAAACCTTGGCCAGGTAGAAGTCTCCGATGACCTTGAGCGAGTTCTCCACCCGCTCCAGCGCTTCGGACATCTCGATGAGGGTGAGCTGGACACTCCGGGCCAGAGGGGCGTCAGTCGTGCGGAAGAGCGGGATGCCGCGGCGACGGGTGCGCCGCAACGTCTCGCCGACGCGCGTCAGTTGCCGGTCGAGCTGATGGTCGTAGTACCGGAACTCGAGAAGCTGGCCGTTGCAGATTTCGAGGATGTCCGGGATGTCGGTGGACCCACTCGGCTCGTAGACGAAGGCGGCATTCCAGTCCACCACCACCAGGTCGTCCTCGCCGTAGCTGAAGTGCTGGGCCGTGACGTCGCTCCGCTCCCGCTCGCTCAGCTTCAGCTCTCGCGTCTCGCCGAGGAGCAACGGGGCGAGCTCAGGCCAAAGGAGCACCTCGGCAGCGCTCGGCGAGCCCCGGATGCGTTCCACGAAGTGGACGGCGTAGCTCTCGCTCTGGTCCCACAGCTTGCCACTGCGCAGAGCCGGGGCGATGCCTGGCCGCAACGACTCGAGCACCTCGACGGCCAGGGCGTCCACCGCGGGGCTGTCGTAGAGCTCGTCGGCAAGCGGGATGAGCGCCCCCACCTCCGTGCCCGCGGCGACCCACACACACAACCGGATGCTGACGCTGCCGTGGTCGAAGAGCCGGCCCACCACGTCCACGACCGTTGGCCCCGAGTTCAGCGGGAGCGTCCGCCGGCCGAGCTCGATGGCGAGCGGTGGGTTCGGCAGGAGGAGGTATTCCGCGCCGGCGCGCGTCAGCCGGACGCGCCTCGTGTCCAGCGCCAGAAGCCGCTGGGCTGCGTCGAGGTCGATTTCCGCCGCGACATCAAAGAGGCGGTAGCAGAAGAGCTGCGCCTTCTCGAGGACATGCCCCTCTGGACGCTCGGCGGCCATGGCCCGCGGGAGGCTACTTCGAGATGACGGTCTCGGTGCTCTCGGTGTGCTCGCCGGCCAGGGTGGGGGGTGCGAGGCGCAAGAGGGCGAGCGTGCCAAGGAAGGGCACCACCGCCAGGAGGGTGGCCTGCACCGGAAGCTGGCCCTGGGCTAGGTTCAAGACGGCGATGGTGAGCGATCCGCCCAGCATCCGGCAGGCATAGAGGGTGCTCGTGACGGCACCTCGTTGGTGCCAGGGGACGCGCTGCTGGGGCGCGAAGATGGAGGTGCTCGCCGCCGGCCCGAGTCCAAACCCGAGGACGGCCAAGGAAGCGAAGGTGGCCGCGTCCCCCCAGCCGCGGACGAGGGCAAACGCCAGAAGCACCGCGCCGACGGTGGCCACGGCGAAGCCGCCGGCTGCACTGGCCCTCAGGCCGCCACGCAGGAGCAGCTTGACGCCGATGGCAGAGCCAACCGCCCAGCCCACGAGAAGGGGTACCAGGGCCGCGCCGGCGGTGAGGGCCGTCCGTTGGCCGTGGGCCACGAGCCACAGGGGCACGTAGGCCGTCGTCCCGTAGAGGACGCCGCCGGCCACCAACCCGCCCACCACACCGGACTGCACGGTGGGGTCTTTCAAGAGGTGGAGGGGAAGCACCGGACGACCGGCGCGTCGCTGTTGCTGGACGAGGACCACGGCCACGGCGGCCGAGCCGAGCGCGGCGAGAAGCTGCAGCGTGCCAGCGAGGTGGTGCGGCTCGAGCGCGAAGAGGATGAGGGCCAGGGTGCTTCCGGCAAGCAGCGGTCCCGTCAGCTCCAGCTGGTGCGTCTTCGTGCGCGGCGGGTCGCGGTAGGAGGCCTGGAGGAGGATGGCCGCGGCGATTCCCACCGGGACGTTCACCCAGAAGACCCACCTCCAGCTGGCGTGCTGGGTGAGAAAGGCGCCCAGGATGGGGCCCACCACCGAGGCGGCGCCCCAGCTACCGGTGAAGATGCTCTGGATGGCCGCCCGCTCTTTGAGGTTGTAGATGTCCGAGGCGATGGTGAGCGTGGTGGGCTGAAGGGCCCCGGCGCCGAGGCCCTGCAACATCCGGAAGCCGATGAGCTGCGGGACGGACTGCGAGAAGCCGCAGAGGATGGTGCCCAGGAGGAAGACGCTCAGCCCTCCGAGAAACGTCGCCCGACGGCCGATGCCGTCGGCCAGGCCCCCGGAGATGAGGACGCCCAGGGTGGAGGCCAGGAAGAAGGCGGTGAAGACCCAGGCGTAGAGGTTCCGGCCACCGAGCTCCGCGGTGAGCGTCGGCATGGCGGTGGTGACGACGGTGGTTTCGAAGGCCGCCATCACCAGTCCAAGCAGCACCGCGGCCGTGGCCATCCGGCGCGCCCGGCCGGGGACGGTGACATCCAACAGCCTGGCGGTCGTCATGGACGCATCTGCTCGCACCGTGGGAATAGTACGGGGCGATTCACCATGCGAAAAACGCATTTAGCGCATAGTCTTGTTGCCACCTCAGCATGACAAGCGAACAACTCGACGCCTTTCTCACCCTGGCCCAGGAAGGCCGTTTCGTTTCCGCGGCGCGCCGTCTGGGCGTCTCGCAGTCCGGGCTCAGCCGGCAACTGCAGTCGCTGGAGCGCGAGCTTGGCACGCGGCTCCTGGTACGGACGCCGCGCGGAGTGGTGCTCACCGACGCCGGCCAGCACTACCTCGTGCACGCCCAGAGGGCGCTGGACTCGCTGCGCCGGGGGGCCTCGGAGGTGCAGGAAATGGCGCACACCGCCCGCGGCTCCGTCTCGCTGGGGACGCTTCCGACGGTGGGGGCCTACCTGCTTCCCGACCTCATCGTCCGCTTCCACAAGAAGCATCCAGAAGTGCTGGTGAGGCTCGTGGAAGGGAAGGCGGAGGAGCTCGAGGAGCGCGTGGCGAAAGGAGAGCTCGACCTGGCCGTCCTCAACCTCCCGGTGCGCCGGGTGGACCTCGTGGCGCAGAAGCTGTGGGCCGAGGACTTTGTCCTTGCCGTCCCGCGGGGGCACCGGCTGGCCCAGTCCAAGGGGCCCGTGCCCCTGCGCGCCGTCCTCGGCGAGCCGCTGGTGGTTGTCCCGGGCGTGGCCGCGACGCGGGCCCTGGAAGCGGCGGCGGAGGCGGCCGGGGAGCCGCTGAACATCGTCCTCGAGACGGACAACCCGGAAGGAATGCGCCGGATGGTGGAGCGCGGGCTGGGGCTGTCGCTGATGCCGTCCCTCATGGCGCGGGAACGCACCGGGCGGGGCTTCGAAGTCGTCCAGGTGGGGGAGGGCGGCGTGAAGCGCCAGGTGGCCCTCCTGCATCGAGGCGAGACGTACCTCAGCGCCGCGGCCCGGGCGCTGAAGGCCTACCTGTCCGAGGCGCTGCCCAGCTTCTTCGCGTCCAAGTAGCCAGCCGTTTCGCCTCCGGCCGTCGCGGTTGCGGCATCCATCCGGGCGTTAGACTGGCGGTGGCCATGCCTGAGTACCCGGACCTCACCGTCTACCTTCGCGCCCTGGAGTCCCGGGTGGTTGGCCAAACCCTGGAAGCCCTGAGGCTGCGCGGGCCGGCCCTGCTTCGGACTGCCGAGCCGCCCCTGGCCAGCGCCGCCGGCAAGCGGGTTCTCGGCCTTCGTCGACTCGGAAAGCGACTGGTGTTTGTCCTCGAGGACGAGCTCTTCCTCGTCCTGCACCTCATGGTGTCTGGCCGCCTCCACTGGCGGCCCCGCCTCGCCCCGGTGCCTGGGCGCATCGGCCTCGCCGCGTTCGACTTCCCCGAGGGTACCCTGGTGCTCACCGAGGCCAGCCCGAAGAAGCGCGCCCAGCTGCACCTCGTTCGCGGCGAGTCGGGCCTGCAGGCCCTGGACCGCGGCGGCGTCGAACCGTTGACGGCTTCGGCCGAGGAGTTTGCGGCCGTCGTCCGCCGGGAAAACCATACCCTCAAGCGCACGCTCACCGACCCGCGCCTCTTCGCCGCCATCGGCAACGCTTACTCGGACGAGATTTTGCACCATGCGCGGCTCTCGCCCGTCGCCCTGAGCCAGAAGCTCGACGACGCGCAGGTCGAGCGGCTCCGCAGCTCCACCCGCGCGGTGCTCGAGGCCTGGACGGAGCGGCTGGGCGCCGAGGCGGCGGAGGCCTTTCCGGAGAAAGTCACCGCCTTCCGTGAAGGGATGAGCGTTCATGGCCGCTACCGAAAGCCCTGCCCGGCGTGTGGAGCGCCGGTCCAGCGCATCGTCCACGCCGACAACGAGACCAACTACTGTCCAGTGTGCCAGACGGGCGGGAAGTTGCTCGCCGACCGCTCTCTCTCGCGGCTGTTGAAGCAGGACTGGCCACGCACCCTGGAGGAGCTCGAGGAAAGCCGCGCCGCGACACGTGCCAGGATGACGGGGACGGAGCCCCCTTAGCTGCGGGGTGAGAGGTGCCCCGGGAGGCTGGCAATGGCACAGCGCGCCCATTCGTAGTGTCCTGGAGGGGCTCCTTGCGGGCGTCCCTATGGGCTGGCTTGGGGTGAACCCCCCGAGGGAGCGTGGCGGATGGGCATTCGGGTAGACCTCTTCGAGGGCGGAAAAATCGCCCTGTACAGCCTCCGCGCCCACCGGCTCCGCACGCTGCTCACCACCCTCGGCATCGGCATCGGTGTCTGCACGCTGCTGGCCATCATCGGCATCATCCAGGGCCTGAATGTCTCCTTCGCCCGGCAGCTGGCGCAGCTCGGCTCGAACTCCATGTACATCTCCAAGTTTCCGTGGGTGATGCGGGGGGACTGGTGGGAGTACCGGAACCGCCACGAGCTCTCGGTGCACCTCGTGGACAGCCTCCGCGAGCAGGTGCCGCAACTGAGCGCGGTTGCGCCCATGACGCAGCAGAATGTCGACGTCTTCGCCAACGGGGAGCAGCTCTCCTCGGTGGCGCTGGTGGGCACCACGGCCGAATACCCCCAGGTGAGCGGCTACGACGTCGCGCAGGGCCGCTTTCTCACCGAAGGTGACAACGACAATTCCACGAACGTCGTGGTGCTGGGCGCCGACGTGGCCAGTGGCCTCTACCCGTCGGGGTCGGCGCTCGGGAACGGCGTGCGCCTCAACGGGCGTCCCTTTCGCGTGGTGGGAATCCTCCACCGGCGCGGAAAAATTCTCGGCGAGAACCAGGACCTGACGGCCATGGTCCCCATCCGTACGTTTCTGACAACCTTCGGCAAGAAGCGAGGCATCACCATCGGCGCCGCCGTCGCCGAGGGGGAGGACATGCTCCGCACCGTGGACGGCGTGGAAATCGCCCTTCGCCGCGCACGGGGCGTCCCGCCGGAGAAGAGCGACGACTTCAGCATCAACCGGCCGGAGATGCTGGCCAACACCTACGCCCAACTCACCGGTGCGCTGTACGGCGTCGCCACCGGGATTGGCCTCATCACGCTCCTCGTGGGCGGCATCGGCATCATGAACGTCATGCTCGTCTCGGTGCGCGAGCGCACCCGCGAGATTGGCGTCCGGCGCGCACTGGGAGCGAGGCGGCGCACCATCGTCACCCAGTTCCTCCTCGAGGCAGCGGCCGTCTCGGCCCTGGGCGGTGCCCTCGGGACGCTGGTGGGGTTGAGCCTGGCCAAGCTGGTCTCGCTGGTGACCCCGCTTGCGGCCGCCGTCGAGCCGTTGACCATCTTCGGAGGGATTGGCTTCGCCGCTGCGGTGGGCCTCGTCTTCGGCATCTGGCCGGCGGCCCGCGCGGCTCAGCTTGACCCGGTCGAGGCGCTGCGCGCGGACTAGACTAGACGTCTATTCGGCCGCTTTTTTCAGCCGGACGAGGACTGCCGACCAATTCCTGACGAGCTCCCGCCGCGTTTCGTCGTCAAGGGGTGTCTCCGTCCGGGTGTCCTGCGTCAGGCGGATGTTCGTCGTGACGCCGGAAGGCTCGAGGTCGAAGGTGACCAGGTGGTAATTCTCGGACCGGTCCTCGAGGCCCGAGAGGGGGCTCCAGTGGGTGAAGCGCAGCTGCTTCTCCGCGGAGAAGCCCGTGAGCTCGCCCTTGTCCTGAAACTGCATCCCCTCCCATTCGCCAGTAAAGAGGATGGGTTCGCCAACTTTCCAGGTCGTCTCAACCTTGCTCCCGAAGAAGGCCCGTCCGAGCACCTCGAGGTTGGTGAGCGCCTGCCACACGGTCGCGAGCGGCGCGTTGATGTGGGCCGCCACCTGTACGGCTTGGGTCGACAAGGCGTTTCCTCCCGTCCCTGCGGTAGATGTAGGGACGCTCGCCACTCGGTGCAAGCGCCTCCCCGTCCCCGTGTGGGCCTGGACCGGAACGGGCGACATCGACCACGCTGCATTCCGTGACGCAGGACTTCGAAGGTCTGCTCGCCGAGGGGGATGACCGACGACTGGTCGACCTCGTCCATCCCTCCGACTGGACCAACCCCAAGCCTCCCCGTCGGTACGACCTGCTCGTCATCGGTGGCGGGACGGCGGGGCTGGTTACGGCCATCGGTGGCGCCAGCCGAGGGGCGAAGGTGGCCCTCTGCGAGCGCTCACTCCTTGGCGGCGACCGCCTCGTCTATGGCTGCGTCCCGAGCAAGGCGCTTTTAAGGAGCGCGCACCTGGCCCACGAAGTCCAGGAGGCGGCCGCGCTCGGCGTGGAGAGCGGCGACGTGGAGGTGGATTTCGCTTCAGTCCTCGAGCGCGTTCGCCGCCTCCGCGCGGACCTCGCCCCCCAGGACGCGGCAACCCGTGCCCGCGATGCCGGCGTGGACGTGCACCTCGGGGAGGCGCGCTTCGTCGCCTCCGACGCTGTGGAGTGCGCCGGACAACGACTCCGCTTCCGCCGGGCTGTCATCGCCTCCGGGGGGCGCACCCGCATCCCGGCCATCCCCGGCCTCGAGACGGCAGGCTACCTCACCAATGCCACCGTCTTCGGCCTTGGGCGCGCCCCGCCTCGGCTGGCAGTCATCGGCGGTGGCCCGGTGGGCTGCGAGTTGGCCCAAGGCATGGCTCGCCTCGGGCTCGAGGTGACGCTCTTCCACGAGGCGAACCGCCTCCTTCCGCGCGATGACCCGGAAGCGAGTGACGTGCTCGGCAGCGTGCTCGAAGGCGAGTTGGAGCTCCATCTCGGCACGCAGGTGACACGCGTCGAAGTCTCGGCAAGCGGGAAGCGGGTGCACGCCGAGCGCCTCGGCGAGGCGGTGAGTGTCGAGGTGGATGAAATTCTACTGGCCACCGGCCGGGTTCCAGCGCTGGAGCACCTCGGACTCGAGGCGGCGGGGATACGGCTGGAGGGCGGGCACCCCGCCATCGATGACCATCTGCGCACCAGCAACCACCGCGTCTTCGTGGCCGGTGATGCGGCAGGCCGCTGGGCCTTCACCCACGCCGCCGATGCCATGGCGCGCCTGGCACTCCAGAATGCGCTCTTCCTGGGAGGCAAGCGCGTCTCGGCTCTTCACATGCCGTGGTGCACCTACACCGAGCCAGAGGTGGCCCACGTTGGGCTCGGGGCCGAGGAGGCTTACGGAGCGGGAGGACGCATCGTCACGCTCACCACCGAGATGAGCGCCAACGACCGGGCCGTGGTGGACGAGCAGACGGAAGGGTTTGCCCGAATGCACGCCGACGCGCGTTCAGGACGGGTGCTCGGGGCCACGCTCGTCTCGCGGCACGCCGGGGAAAGCATCGGCGAGGCGGCGCTCGCCATCCGGCTCGGTCTGAAGATGGGCGCGCTGGCGGAGACCATTCACCCCTACCCAACCCAGGCCGAAGCCTGGAGGAAGCTTGGAGATTTGTGGAATGCGCGGCGGCTCACCTCGGGTGCGCGGGGCGTCCTCAAGGCCTTCCTCGCCGTGCAGCGCTGAGGGGGGCAGTCCCGTCCGAGCTCCCCGTGAAGCCCGGACAAGAGGGCCCTGCGAGAGACGGCCGGGAGTTGAGCGCCGTCAGCACCGGACGCAAGGGGCAGTCACGACTCGAGGTAGTGGCCGAGCAGCGGTCGCAGGCGACTTCGGACGTCTTCCGGGATGCGCGCGCGGTCCGTCCAGATGGCCTGGGCCAGCGCGCTTTGACAGTGACAGGAGGTCGAGCCCAGCTCCCGCACCGCGGGGATGGCGCTGCGAATGAGGGCCAGCGCTGCGGCGGTGGCGGCCTGCAGGTTGCCGACAATCTCCCGGAGGAGGGCGTGCTTGTCCAAGTCGTCCGGCGTCGGGCGCCAGCAGTCATAGTCCGTCGGCAGGCAGACCGCCGCGTAGCAGAGCTCCGCTTCTCGAGCGAGCTTCGCCTCCGGCATCAACGTCATCCCGATGAGGTCGGCGCCCCAGGACCTGTGCAGCTCGCTCTCGGCCCGGGTCGAGAACTGGGGGCCTTCCATGCACACGTAGGTGCCGCGCGGATGGACTTTCACCGCACTCGGTAAGGCAAGAAGCGACGTGCGAAGCGTGGGACAGAAGGGGACGGCGAACTCGACGTGCACCGCGAGGTCCTCGAAGAATGTCCCCGGCCGGCGGAAAGTCTTGTCGATGACCTGGTCGGGGATGACCAGCTCCCGCGGCCGCACGTCCTCGTGAAGCGAGCCCACCGCGGCACTGGCCAGCACGTGCGTGACGCCCAGCGTCTTGAAGGCGTAGATGTTGGCCCGGGATGGCACACGGGACGGGTTGTAGACGTGCCCCTCGCCATGACGCGCCAGCACAGCCACCTGCATCCCCTCGAGCGTCGTGAGCACGATGGGCCCCGACGGGGGGCCAAACGGGGTGTCGACCAGGGTGGGCTTTCCGCCCAGCGCCCCCAAGGCCTGTCCGAGACCGCTGCCGCCGATGATGCCGAGCATCGGAAGTGCCATGTCGCTACGCTACGGCAGCGCTGGGAAGGGACAAAGCGAAAGGAAGGGCACTGTGAGCGGGAAGACGGGTGGACCGCGCCTCGCCTTCGAAGACTTGAAAGAGGGAGACCGACACTCCTTCGGGCCCCGGGTCCTGACGCGCGAGGAAATCATCAGCTTCGGTCGCGACTGGGACCCTCAGCCTTTCCACATCGACGAGGCGGCCGCCGCCCGCTCGCCCTTCGGCGGGCTGATTGCCAGCGGTTGGCAGACCGCGGCCCTCACCATGCGGCTGGTGGTGGATGGTCTGCTCGCCGACTCGACGAGCATGGGCAGCCCCGGGCTGGACGAGCTCAAGTGGCTCAAGCCAGTCCGCCCTGGGGATGCGCTCTCCGTCGAGTTGACGCTCTCCGAGGTCACGCCTTCTCGAAGCAAGCCCGACCGGGGCAGCGTCAAAGTGTCCTACCGGTGCACCAACCAGACGGGCGAAGTGGTGATGACCATGGTGGCCCGCATCCTCTTCCTGCGTCGGGAGCGTCCCGTCCCCTGAAGGCGCCAGCTCAGGGAGGCGTGGGCCCAGCAGCCACCGGGGGATGAAACCAGGCGTCGTCGAGTCGGGGGTTGAGCTCGATGCGCTCGATGTTGATGCGCTGAGTCGGGCTGCTTCCCGGAGCGCCCGATTCGATGACGGTCGGGAAGAGCACCCCCTCCACGCGCCGCGTGGCACGGATGGTGGATGCGAGCTCGCGCTGCTTGCCGTTGACCAATTCCGGCCCCTCCCAGCGAACCGGTTCGTGCGTGGCCGCATCGAGCTCGTAGCGCTGGGCCGTGCCGTCGCTGAAGAGGAGGTCCAGCGCGTCGGTCGGGCGCCCGTCCACGGCGCCCTTTCCCGCGGGCTCGACGCGGATGCCTTTCGCCGCCGAATCCACCAGCGGCCCATCCATGTCCGCTTCGCGGCGAGCGCGTGAGAGGTCGACCGCCGACATGGGCTCGAATTCGGGGTGCCCAGCGGGCCCGCTCGACATCCATCCCGACGTGCCATCGAAGAGTCGAACGACGGTCCGCGTCGGGAAGACCATCTGCATTCGCATCTGGTTCGGTCGTTTGAAGTCGATGGAGAGGTTGCCCTCCACCGAGCCGATGTGGATTTTCCCGCTCAGGCTCGCCGAGCGAACGGCCTTCAGCCGCTCGAGGCCGCCACGGGCCTCGATGGCTTGGTTGACCAGCCTCTTGGAGCTCGGTGTGCACGCCTCCAGCAACACCAGAGCCGCCATCGCCACCCTCGAAGAGTGCCTCGCCACGCCGGTTCCTCCTAAGGGACTCACGTGTCCAGGCGCTGGACGATGGACCGCGCCAGGCGCTCGGCCGAGACGGGCGCACTTCCCTCGGCCTTGTTGTTGATGGTGACGTACACCGGCTGCCCCGCGCGAAAGAATGCCACCGCGAGACCTGCGATGGCCGTGCGCATGGGGACGTCCTCGTTCACCAGCTGGTCGAAGGGCGCGTACTGCTCGCGTGCCTCCTCGTAGCCGAGGCCGGCGTGCAGCATCCACCGCACCACCAGCGCCCGACCTCGGCCCGCCCGTGTGCGTTCAGCCTGCTCCTCGACCGGGGGCATCGCTCCCCAGGCGGCTAGCACCGGCACCACCCCCGTCGCCGCCAGCGCATCGGCGTAGGCCGGGACGAGGAGCTCGCGATTTCTCACCTCCACTCCGTAGAGTGGCCCTGAGGGGAGGGCGGCGAGAAAGCCGTGCAGACGCTCCGCAAACTGCTGCGGCCCCCCGAGCCGGAAGACATCCTGGGGCGGAAACTGAAAGACCAAGGGGCCGGCCTTGGGCCCCAGGCCCTCGACGAAGGGCGCCACCACCGCGTCCGTGGCGTAGCCAGCATCGAGAAAGCGAGCGTTGCGTTGCCCCTGTCGCGCTCCGTACCGCGCTCGCTGTGGAAAGTGAAAGAGCGTGAGTTCCTCGTGCGCCTTGGCGAGAAAACGAAACTCGGGGGGAACGGCATCCGCCCAGACGCGAAACGTCTCGACGGGCACCGGGCCGTAAAATGTCCTGTCGATGCCCACCGTGCGCAGAACGGGGTGCCGGGCGTAGGCCGGGAGGCCGGCCCGGGCCAGCTGAAGCTGGCTGGCCTCCCTCGCGTAGACGATGCCGGTCCAGCCCGGGAAGGACCAGGACGAGCTGCCGAGGCGAACCTCCGTTGGCAGGCGCGCGCCGAGGTCGATGAGCTCCGCGGAGGGGGAGGCGGGCTCGGGTCGCCCGTCGCCCTGCGGCGGCGCGGCGTCGTTCTCAAAGAGCTCGAGCTGCGGCGGCACGGCCATCGGAAAAGCGCTTTAGCGCACGCCGCCGTCGGCGGCTGGCGGAGCGGTGGCGTGGATGGCCGCCGTGGCGGCCTCCAGCTTCTCGGTGACGTCGGCAATGACCCCGCAGGCGCCGGCCTCCTCGCGGTTCAGCATCTCCTTGGACTTACACATCTCGGCGTAGTTCCTGAAAATGTCAGGACACTCGCTCGCCCCACTCACCGCGATGTCTTCCAGGCAGCGGTCGCGGAGAAGCTCCGCCAAGCGCGTGTTGGCCGCGGTCACCGTGACCGGCGCCTTCATCCCGGCGATGTCCGGTTGTTTGATGAGGGTGTCCCGGATGGGACGACGGATGTTCTTGAAGTCATCGGGCCGCTTGTTGCAAGCCTCCGCCGCTTGACCGACGAGTCGTCGGATGTAGACCTTGAAAATCTCGCCTGTCTCCTCGACGTCGCCAAACTTGGCGTGCCGCTTGGCCACCTTGTCGAAGCTCTTGGCGGCCCGGATGAGCGCATGGCAGTCGCTGGAGTCGGCGAGCGCGGTGACGATGGCCACCACCGCATTGCGGTGCGGCTCATCGATGCCCTGGTCGGTGTTGCTTCGGAGCTCCTCCACCAAGGACTCCTCGAGCATCAGGGTGGCCTTGGCGTTGTAAGCGTCGTCGCGGACGAATTCCTGGAGCAGTGCGTAGCCCACCATCCGCTTGTCGGCGTTGGACTGGTCCGTGGCCAGCATCGAGGACTCGAAGAAGGAGCGGTACTTGTCCGACTCGCGCGAGCGCTGGAACTCCTTGTCCCACCGGTCCTGGTCCACCTTCGCCTGGCGCTCCTGGTTCTGCTTGTTGGCGAAGCTCTGGTAGGCGTTGACGCCGAAGCCGGCGATGGCCACCCAGCCCACCAGCACCTGGCTGGCGACGGTGAAGCGGTTGCGCGTCTGCTTACGTTTTTGGTCGGCCTCGATGAGGTCCAGGGCGCTCTTCAGCCGGCTCAACTCCTCCGCCGAGCTGGAGGAGGCCAGAGCGAAGGGGTCCTGACTCTCGAGTGCGGCTCGAACGTCCTGCGGTGGAGGAGGCGGGTCGGTGGGGGCCATGGGCGGCCCCTTCTACACGAGCGAGCGCCGCACGACGACACCTCCCGGCGGGGACGCACCCCCTGCCAGGTCGAGGTCAGCCCGTCTTCGAAATGGCCGCGGACGGGGCCTTCGCACCCTTCACGAACTTTTGAACCATCTCGCGGAGCTGGTTGAGGTCAAAGGGCTTCTCCATCCGCTCGTTCGTCACCCTGTCCAGGAATGCATTCGCCTCGGGAGTGAAGGCGCCTCCGGTGACGAAGACCACCCGGGACGCCATCCTCGGATGAAGCCGGGCCAGCGCTCCGTAGAACTCGATGCCGGACATCCCGGGCATCATGAGGTCGGAGAGGATGACGTCGAACTCCTTCCCGGTGGAGAGAACGTCCAGACCCTCCTGAGCCGTGGTGACGATGGTGACGTCGTGGCCTCGGAGGACCCGGCGCACCGCAAAGCCCACGGCTGGCTCGTCGTCGACGACCAGGACGCGGGCCGGGAAGTCCGCTCCGGCCTTGACGTACTGGACCATCTGCGGGACGAACGGCGCGCCCCCGCTCGATGCGGGCAGGACGACGCGGAAGACGGTGCCCTTGCCGACCTCACTTAAGACCGAGATGTCGCCGCCCATGCCGGTCACGATGTTGTGGCAGATGGCCAGGCCCAGTCCGGTGCCAACCCCGACGGGTTTGGTCGTGAAGAAGGGGTCGAAAATCCGGCCGAGGAGCGCGGGAGCCATTCCCGGTCCGGTGTCCCGCACCTCGACGATGGCCCGACCGGTGTCGTCGGTGGAGGTGATGATTCGGATTTCATTCCCGTCCGAGTTTCCCTCCGGGAAGGCCTGGGCGGCGTTCACCAGGAGATTGATGAAGACCTGTCCCAGCCGAGCATCGTCGGCATCCACGTAGGGGACCCTCCCGAAATCCTTCACCAGGCGGGCCCGGTGTCGTATCTCGTTGAAGGCCATGTTGATGGACAGCTCCAGGACGGGAATGAGGTCCACCACCCCCAGGCGCTCCTCCTCGATGCGAGAGAAGGTCTTGAGCCCGCGGACGATTTTCGCGACCCGTGTCGCTCCTTCGCGTGCCTCGACCAGGATTTCCTCGAGGTCCTTCATCCGGCCCGAAGACGAGCCGCCGGCGAGCGCGCGGACTTCCTCGATGGCGGTGGAGATGTTGGCTGTGATGTACGTCAAAGGGTTGTTGATTTCGTGTGCGACGCCAGCGGCCAGGGTTCCCACCGACGCCATCCGGTCCGACAGGACGAGCTGCTTCTGGTACTTCGCTTGGACCGCCGATGCGGTGCGCTCGTCGGTCAGGTCGCGGAAGACGAGCACCACGCCGCTGACCGTCCCGTCGGCCTTCCTGATGGGAGCACAGCTATCGGCGATGGCGACTTCCGAGCCATCTCTGCGGATGAAGAGCGTCCGGCTTGGAAGTCCGACTGTCGCGTCCTCGCGCAGCGCGCGGTCGACGGGGTTCTCCAGCGCCCCACGCGTGTCCTCGTTGACGATGTTGAAAATCTCGGAAAAGCGCCGACCCACGGCTTCTGCCTGCGTCCATCCGGTGAGCCGTTCGGCAACGGGATTCAAGCGTGTCACCACGCCCTGGGCATCCGTCGCGATCACGCCGTCGCCGATGCTGTGAAGTGTGGTCTCGAGGCTCTCGGTCAAATCTCGAAGCGCTTCCTTGGAGGCGTTGGCGTCCGTGATGTCGCGAGCCGCGGCGTAGACGGCCCGGCGTTCCACGGAGGGGATGACCTTCCAGTGGAGCACACGGTAGCTACCGTCCTTGCAGCGGTAGCGGTTCTCGAAGGAGATGATGAGCTCTCCGGTTGCCAGAAGTCTGCCGGCCTCGGCCGTCTTGACCTTGTCGTCGGGATGAACGAAGTCCAGCCATTCCTTGGACATCAGCTCTTCACAGGTCCAGCCAAGCACGCGTTCCCACTCCGGGTTGAGACGCGTGAAATAACCGTCGAAGTTGCCGATGGCGAGCAGGTCGAGGGCCATCGAAAAGAACCCATCCCGCTCCTCCGCGGTCACTTTTCGCGCTTCCTCGCCTTCTTTGGCAACGCGCCTTTCGTCGTCGATGTCGACGTTGATGCCAACCCAGCGGACGATGGTGCCTTCGGCGTTCCGGACTGGATTGACGTGCGTCTGGAACCAGCGAAAGACGCCGTCATGCCGACGCAGCGGAAACTCCATCTTGAACGGTGTGCCATCGCGGAGCGCTTTGTCCCAGTGCTCCATGACGCTCGGCAGCACCGCGGGGTCGTGGATTGTCTTCCACCCCCAGCCCTGCATCTCCTCGTAGGTGCTTCCCGTGTACTCGTACCAGCAACGATTGTAGAAATCTCTGAACCCATCCGGTCGCGCGCTCCAGCCGATTTGCGGCATGAAATCGAAGAGGGCTCTCAACTCCTTGTCGTCTTCCGTGGCGAGTTGCTCGTTGCGGGCTCGAAGCTGGCTGTTGGCTTCTTCGACTTCCTTCGCTCGGACGAACACCTCGAGTTCGGCCCGTCCAGGCCGTCCGTTCAGGCTCGAACCGTTCTCCTTGAGGCGAACGAGCTCGGTGACGTCATCGACCCGGTGGATGATGTACTTGACGACCTTGTCCACGCCGAAGACCGGCGAGTTGACGGGACTCCAGTAGCGGACCTCGAAACCGCCGCCTTCCGTCTCCGGCCGACGGATGTCGTACTTCTGCACGGCCATCATGTCGGGCACGCCGTTCCGCAGGACGCGCTCCAGCGAGGCTCGCAGGTTCGACGTGCCGTTGGCCGTCAGGTCCTCGGGGTTGTCGGGAAAGACGTCGAAGAGGCCGCGCTGCAAAATGTCCTGGCGCTTGGTCAGCGTTGCTCGAAGGTAGCTGTCACTCGCTCCGACAATGGTGAACGCCGGCGACAGGACGAGGTACAGGCCGGGCGATGCCTCGAAGAGCGCGCGGAAATCAGGTGCGTCGGTGTGCGCAGGCTTCACGAGTCATGACTCCATCTCGACTCACCTTAACACCTGCCGTCCCGCGCAATCGGCGGCTGGCGTGAAGTCAGACGCGCCGAGTCCACCAGTCTCCACAGAGCGTCAAGACGAGTGCACCGCAGCGCTCGAGGCGCGAATGCTTACACGTGGTGGAAGGGCCCACCCGGAAGGCGAGCACACTTCCGCAGGCTTCCGTTCCGCGTTTCAGCGCTTCTTCCGCTGGCCCGACACCGCGGCGTCTGAAGCGTCCGGGCAGCTGGACTCCAGGAAGCGGTAAAGCGCGGAGGCCAGGGCGCGGCGCCTACGAGAGCTTCGACTTTGGTTCCTTCACGAACTTTTGGACCAGCGCTCTGAGCTGATTGACGTCAAAGGGCTTCTCCAATCGCTCGTTGGTCAGCCGGCCCAGAAACGCATTGGCCTCTGGGGTGAATGCGCCACCCGTCACGAAGACGACCCGCGAAGCCATCTTGGGATGCGTTTGGAGAAGGGCCGTGTAGAAATCGATACCCGACATCCCGGGCATCATGAGGTCGGACAGAATGACGTCGAACTCTTTTTCCTTCAGAACGTCCAGTGCCGCCTGCGCGGTCGTCACCACCGTGACTTCATGTTTGCGGAGGACCCGGCGCACCGCGATTCCAACCGCGGGCTCGTCATCGAGGACCAGGATGCGGGCCGGCTGAAAGGGACCGGCGTTCGAGGTCTGGGTCGCCGCCGCAACCGAGACGACGTCGCCGGACGGAGCGAGGACGACGCGGAAGGTCGTCCCGGCACCGACTTCACTGCGCACGGAAATCTCCCCGCCCATCCCAGCGATGATGTTGCGGCAGATGGCCAGTCCCAGGCCCGTGCCGACGCCCACCGCCTTTGTCGTGAAGAAGGGGTCGAAGATGTGCGCCATGAGCTCCGGCGTCATGCCCGGACCGGTATCCTTCACTTCGATGACGGCGCGGCCCTCACCATCGGTCGAGGTGGTGATTCGGATCTCGTTCTCATCCGTCTTGCCCTCGGGTAGAGCTTGCGCGGCGTTGACGAGCAGGTTGACGAAGACCTGCCCCAGGCGAGCGTCGTCTGCCTGGACGAGCGGAACCTTTCCGTAGGCCTTGACCAGCCGGGCGCGATGCCGAATCTCGTTGAGGGCCATGTTGGCGGAGAGGTCCAGCACCGGAATGACGTCAACCACCCCGAGACGTTCCTCCTCGGTGCGAGAGAAGGTCTTCAAGCCACGGACAATCTTCGTGACCCGTGTCGCGCCCTCGCGAGCAGCCACCAGAGCTTCCTCGAGTTCCTTCATGAGGGACGAGGCAGAGCCACCCACCAGCGTGCGAATCTCCTCGATGGCAGTGTCGATGTTTGCGGTGATGTAGGTCAGTGGATTGTTGATTTCATGGGCCACACCCGCTGCGAGCGTACCCACCGACGCCATCCTGTCGGCGTGGATCAGTTGTTGTCGAAACTTCGCTTGAACCTTTTCCGAGTTGCGCTCGTGGGTGAGGTCGCGAAAGACGAGCACCGCTCCGCTCACGGAACCCTCCCCGGTTCTGATGGGCGCGCAGCTGTCGGCGATGGCGACCTCGGAGCCATCTCTTCGGACGAAGACAGTCCGAGTGGGCAGGCCGACGGTCACGTCCTCCCGAAGCGAGCGCGAAATCGGGTCGGCAACACGGACCCGTGTGTCCTCGTCAACAATCTGGAAGATTTCGCGGAAGGGTTTGTTCTTCGCTTCGAACAGGCTCCAGCCAGTCAATCGCTCGGCGACGGGATTCATCCGCATCACCGCGCCTTTGGCATCCGTCGAGATGACTCCATCCCCGATGCTGAGAAGCGTGGTTTCGAGGCTCTCCGACAGCTCCTGCAAAGCCACCTTCGAGGCTCTGCTCTCGGTCACGTCCCGGGCAGCGGCGTAGAAGAGTCCGCGCTCCAGAATGGGCAAGCCCGTCCACTGGAGCCAGCGGTAAGTGCCGCTCTTGGACCTGTACCGGTTCTCGAAGGACACGAGCTGTTGTCCCTGGCTCATGGCCTGGCTTGTCGCCGCCCGATCTTCGGGGTGCACGAACTCCAGCAAGCCTCGCAACATCAATTCTTCCCGCGTCCAGCCAAGGGTGCGCTCCCACGCCGCATTGAGGCGCTTGAAGTCTCCGTCGAAGGTGCCGATGCACAGCAGGTCTCGGGACATCTCGAAGAAACTGTCGCGTTCCTCCTCGGCGGCTCGTCGCTGGGTGATGTCCTCGTGCACACCGACCCAGACGGGCCCGAAGCTGGGCGTCTCGAGCCGCGTCGCCCGGGCGCGACACCAGACCGAGGTCCCGTCCTTGCGCAGGAGGGCGACCTCGTAGTTGGCCTGGCCTTCGCGATGCAGCTCGCCGATGACCTCGTCGACTCGATGGAATTGCTCCGGCGCGGTCGTCTTGATGTCCGCCACGAACTTTCCAAGGAGCTCGCGTGGGCCGTAGCCGAGCATGAGCTCGAACTTCGTGTTCGTGTAGACGATGGTGTTGTCGGCCACCCGAACCATGCAGACGCCTTCGGACATGTTGCCCAGGATGGCGGAGTGAAATTCTCCGGCTGCCCGCGCGACCTGTCTTTGCTCATCGATGTCGGTGTTGATACCGACCCAGCGGATGAGCTTGTTCTCCGCGTCGCGCACCGGGCAGACGCGAGTCAGAAACCACCGGAAGACTCCGTCGTGGCGTCGTAACGGAAACTCCATCTCGAAGGGAGTCTCCGACCGGAGACATTCGGACCAGCGGGCCATCACCAGCGGGAGGACGTCCGGATCGTGAACCGTCCTCCAGCCCCAGCCCCGCATCTCCGCGTACGTCGTTCCGGTGTAGTCGTACCAGCGCTGATTGTAGAAGTCCCTGAAGCCATCCGGCCGCGCTGTCCACCCGAGGAGCGGCAACGAGTCGAACACGGCTCGAATCTCCAACTGTCCTCCCGTCGGAGGTTGCTCGTCGGGTGGCTCGACGGACGACGCATCGTCTTGCGAGCCCGACTTCGGGTGCAGACGGGCTGTGACACTCTCCGGGGCAGCAGTTGGCGCGCTTGCCTGCTCCGCAGCGACGACGCGTTCGAGGCGAACAGCCTCCGTCACATCTTCGACACGGTGGACGATGTACTTGAGCTTCTTGTCGGAGCCGAAGACCGGCGAATTGGTCTCGTTCCAGACGCGTTGCTCGAACCCACCGCCGGCCGCATCCGCGAGGCGAAGGTCGTGCTTCTGAAGCTTCATCACGTCCGCGACGCCGCTTTGGAGCACGCGTTCCAGTGACTCGCGGAGGTGCGACGAGCCGAGGGCCGTCAGGTTCTCAGGGTTTGCCGGAAAGACGTCAAAGAGCCAGCGCGAGAGGACGTCTTCGCGGCGCGTCAGCGTGGCGCGCAGGTAAGCATCGCTTGCGCCGACGATGGTGAAGTTGGGCGTGAGGACTAAATACAGGCCAGGCGAAGCTTCGAAGAGCGCGCGGAAATCGAGGACGTCAGTGTGCGCGAATGTCACGTTGCTTCATGCCGATCTGAGGAAGAGCGTACCACCTTCCTGTCGGCTTCTTGACCGACGACAAATCTCGCAACAAGTCCGCCCGGCGCCGACCGTGACAACGGAAGGTGTCACGGGCAGTGCGTTCGACAGGCTTGATGGTTTCGAGGCGCACACGGACGGCCGTGTGTGCTCGAGCGCGGTGAAGACACCGATAAGACGCGCTTGGCGCCACCGGTTTCGGAGCGAAACGCGTAGTAAGCAGGGGCCACGAGGGAAGGAGGGGCGATGGTCGGGACCAGGACGTGGGGGTACAGCGGTGAGCTCGTGCCGGAGGTGGGTCAGGGCACCTGGAAGATGGAGCACGATGACCGGGCCAAGGCCATCGAGGCATTGCGAGCTGGACTGGATGCCGGCCTGAGGCACGTCGACACGGCGGAGCTCTACGGCAGCGGTCGCGTCGAGGAGATGGTTGGCGAGGCGCTTCTTGGACGTCGCGACGAGGTTTTTCTGGTCAGCAAGGTGCAGCCCAGTAACGCGAGCCGCAAGGGAGTGCTGCTGGCGTGCGAGCGCAGTCTGCGGCGGCTGAAGACGGACCATCTGGACGGTTACCTTCTTCACTGGCCCGGGTCCCATCCGCTCGAGGACACCATCGCCTCCTTCGAGGAGCTGGAGCGGGCTGGAAAAATTCGCAGCTGGGGTCTGAGCAACTTCGACGTGGCGGACCTGGAGGATGCGCTGCGCATCGCCGGCCCACGGCGCATCGCCTGCAACCAGGTGCTCTACCACCTGAAGGCGAGGGACATGGAGAATGAGGTCCTGCCCTTCTGTGTACGGCACGAGGTGGCGCTGGTGGGCTACAGCCCCTTTGGCTCAGGCAAGTTCCCGGCCCCCGGAAGCGCAGGTGGCAAAGTCCTGTCCACCGCGGCGCAGGCACACCAGGCGACCGCGCACCAGGTGGCCCTGGCCTTCCTACTTCGCGACCGCCACGTCTTCGCCATCCCCAAGGCGGCCGACGCAAGCCATGTCCTCTCCAATGCCGCCGCGGCGGCGCTGGTGCTCTCCGCCGCGGAATTGGACGAATTGGACCGGGCCTTTCCAGTCCACACGGGTCGCGGGCTTCCGACGCTCTGAGGACAATGCCCGGGGCGCGGGCTCAGCGCCGGCGCCCCGTCCCATCCCGTCGCTGCCGGACGTCGGTGTCTCCCACCTTCTCCAGAAACTCCTCGTACGTGCCCTGGAAGTCCACCAACCCGGCCGGGGTGAAGGCGAAGAGGCGGGTGGCGAAGCTGCCGATGAGGTCCCGGTCGTGCGAGGCGACGATGGCCGTGCCGGGAAAGCGTTGAAGCGCGTCCCCGAGCGCGATGATGGACTCCAGGTCCAGGTGGTTGGTGGGCTCGTCGAGGATGAGCACGTTGTCGCGGGTGAGCATCAGCTTGGCCAGGATGAGCCGTACCGCCTCGCCGCCGGAGAGGGCGTTGGTCGACTTCAGGCCCTCCTCGCCCTTGAAGAGCATTCGCCCCAAAAGTCCGCGGATGTCCTCGTTGCCAGCGCGGGGGTCGATGTCGTGGAGCCAGTCGGCCACCGTCGTCCCGAGGGCAATCCCTTCGCGGTGGTCCTGGGCCAGGTACCCCACCTGGGCCTCGTGGCCCCAGGTGACGCTTCCTTCGTCGGGGTGCAGCTCACCGAGGAAGAGCTTGCACAGCGTCGTCTTGCCGACGCCGTTGCGACCGATGACGGCGACCTTCTCGCCGCGCATCAAGAGCGCATCGAAGTTGTCGCAGACGGTGACGCCCGGCCAGCGCTTGGTGAGCCCTTCGACGGTCAGCGTCTGCTTCCCCGAGGGGCGCTTCGGCTCGAAGCGGATGA
>Ga0302314_10000785_pt1 | contig 59032 bp, 47 predicted proteins | sample III_Palsa_N2_3_FD_200533 | JGI IMG/M metagenome (GOLD analysis project Ga0302314, IMG submission 200533) | Peat permafrost microbial communities from Stordalen Mire near Abisko, Sweden - III_Palsa_N2_3 | ecosystem: Environmental > Terrestrial > Soil > Palsa > Peat permafrost | place: Sweden...
TCGGAAAACCAAAATAAATCAGACATGATATCGCCTCCCTCGAAAGGAAGTGAATCACATCTCTCAGCTCCTGTGAATCCCGTTTATGGGTCCGGACCCATTGCCCTTGCATCCCGTTACCGTCTTGAACTGTGTGTCGCCCATGCCTTTGCGTCCCGCCGCGCAGCGGCTGTATTGTCTGCCGACGCAGCGGAGGGATGTTACGACGCGGAAGCGTACCAACGTGGACGGTAACGGGATGCAAGGGTGTTAACCCTTGCCCGCCGGAGGCCCTGCCAACCTCCACGCGACATCGGTCTACGATTGCTCTAACCTGACAGGCGAGGGCTTGGAGTGAATAATGGCACGACGCGAGACTGAGACCAAAGTGGCGGACACGCAGACCGAACCTTTCCCGACCGGGTCGGGTGCGCCGCGTAATGATCCGCGGGCGTTGGAGAAGGCGCTTGGGTTGCGGGTGCGGCAGTTGCGGCGGCAGCAGGATCTGTCGGTGGCTGATTTGAGCGCGGCGGCTGGACTTTCGACGGGGATGTTGTCGAAGATCGAGAATGGGCAGATTTCGCCTTCGCTGACGTCGGTGCATTCTTTGGCGCAGGCGCTGAACGTGCCGATTTCGGCGTTGTTTGCTTTGGCGGAGGATCGGCAGGATTGTTCGTATGTTGCGGCGGGGCAGGGGGTCAAGATCGAGCGGCGGGGGACCAAGGCCGGGCATATTTATCAGTTGCTTGGGCACTTGCTGAGTGGGGATCTGGCGATTGAGCCTTATTTGATTACTTTGGCGCCGGATGCGCTGCCTTATACCAGTTTTTCGCATAGCGGGACTGAGCTGATTTACATGCTCGAGGGCAATTTGAGCTATCGGCATGGTGATCGCAGTTATGATTTGAAGCCGGGCGATACGTTGTTGTTTGATAGCCAGGCGCAGCATGGGCCGGAGACGCGTGGGGCTGGGGTGATCCGATATTTGTCGATTATTGTTTATCCGCGGGCGGGTGGTGCGGGTGCCTGAGTCTGAGTGTTCGCGGGTGTTCTTTTAAGGAAATACTTTTTCCTCGCAGTTGACGCTGTCGGTTCCTCTGGGTATTCGCTTTGCTGTGGGAGACGGGAGAATTTATGGCCAAGCGGATTGCAGTGATCGGTGCCGGGGCGAGTGGCCTTGCCGTGCTGCGCGCGTTCCAGAGCGCCAAGGCGAAGGGCGTGGATGTGCCCGAGGTCGTCTGTTTCGAGAAGCAGGACGATTGGGGTGGGCTGTGGAAGTATTCGTGGCGCACCGGGCTCGATCAGTTTGGCGAGCCGGTTCATGGGTCGATGTACCGGTATCTGTGGTCGAACGGGCCGAAGGAATGCCTGGAATTCGCTGATTATTCGTTTGAGGAGCATTTTGGCCGGCCGATCCCGTCGTATCCGCCGCGTGCTGTGCTGCACGATTATATCATGGGCCGCGTCGCGAAGGCGGGCGTGCGCGATATGGTGCGGTTCAGCAGCCCGGTGCGCTGGGTTTCGTGGGACGAAGCGACCAAGCTGTTTACGGTGCGGGTCAAGGACCAGGTTGCCGATGCTTCGTACGAAGAAACGTTCGATCATGTGATCGTGTCTTCGGGGCATTTCTCGACGCCGAATGTGCCGCATTTTGCCGGGATCGAGACGTTTCCGGGGCGCGTGCTGCATGCGCATGATTTCCGGTCGGCCGATGAATTTGCGGGCAAGGACGTGCTGATGATCGGCAGCTCGTATTCGGCCGAGGACATCGGCACGCAATGCGTGAAGTACGGCGCGAAGTCGGTGACGTTCAGCTATCGTACGCGGCCGTTGCCGTTCGATTGGCCGGCGCAGTTCGAACAGCGGCCACTGCTGACCAAAGTCGAGGGTAACCTCGCGCATTTCATCGATGGCACGACCAAAGTGGTCGATGCGATCGTGATGTGCACCGGGTATCTGCACCACTTTCCGTTCCTGCCTGACGAGTTGCGGCTGGTGACGAACAACCGGCTTTATCCCGGCAATCTGTGGCAGGGCGTGGTGTGGCAGGACAATCCGAACCTGTTTTACGTCGGGATGCAGGACCAGTTTTTCACGTTCAACATGTTCGACGCGCAGGCGTGGTATGTGCGGGACCTGATCCTGGGCAAGATTGCTATTCCTGACGCGGCGACGCGCACCAGCGAGTGGACTGCGTGGCAGGCGCGCGAGGAGGCGGCGGGCAGTGCCGAGGAACAGATCGATTTCCAGGCCGATTATGTCAGCCAGTTGATTGCAGCGACCGATTATCCGCATCTCGATACCGCGGCGGTTGGTGCGCTGTTCAAGCGGTGGGAGCATGACAAGCAGGCCGACATCATGGGCTATCGCAACCACTCGTACAAATCGATCCTGACCGGCACGCAAAGCCCGCGGCATCACACGCGGTGGATGGATGCGCTCGACGATTCGCTCGAGGCGTTTCTGGCCACCAGCGACACGACGGTTTGAGCAGGTGACTGCCGATGTCTTGATCGTCGTGCGAGGCGGTGGCGAGGCACGGTTCGATCTGGGGCCGGGCGACCGGGTGCGGATTGTCGATCCAGAAGGATTGCAGCCCGCGCTGGTAGACGAAGTGCTGGTTCTACCCGGCGATGCGGCGGGCGCGGAGCATGTGTTTACCGCGACCTCTGCACAGGCGATCACGGTCAAGGCGCCTGGCGCGCCGATGCAGCCCGATGCGCAGGACGTTGCGACCGATCTGAACGTGCATATCACCCGCGCCGATCCAGCCAACGATTTGCCGCCGCCCTTGGCCGAACCCACGCTAGACCTGCGCGTGCCCGCGGCGAATGCGCGCGCCTATCGGGTGCGGACGGGCGACTACATCCAGATCATCGATGTCGACGGGCGGCAGTGTTCGGACTTCGTCGCGTTCGACGCGGCGGCGCTGGAAAACGGCACCGAGCTGGGCCTCGACCCCACGACCACGCGCACGATCATGGGGCGCTCGTTTTCCAGCCCCGGCCTGCATTCGCGGTTTTTCAACGCCGCGCTGCAGCCGCTGGTCGAAGTCGTGCGCGATACGGTGGGGCGCCACGATACGTTCCTGCTGGCGTGCAATGCCAAATACTATGACGACATGGGCTATCCCGGACACGCGAACTGCACCGAGAATTTTAACCGTGAGCTGGCGCCGCATGGCGTTGCGCCGCGCGCCGGCTGGCCTGCGATCAATTTCTTCTACAACACCGTCGTTGGCGCGGATGAGACCATCACCTCGGACGAGCCGTGGTCGCGGCCGGGCGATTATGTGCTGTTGCGCGCGCTGACCGATCTGGTCTGCGCGTCGTCGTCGTGCCCCGATGATATCGACCCGGCCAATGGCTGGAACCCGACCGATATCCATGTCCGCATCTATGACAGGAGTGCCGAGCTAAGCCCCGGCAATGCCCATCGCATGACCCCAGACGCGCCTGCACAGTTGACTCGCGAAACCGGATTTCACCCGCGCACATCGGGGCTGACCCGGCAGATGATCGATTATCGCGGGTTCTGGCTGCCCACTGCGTATAACAACCATGGCGCGATCGCCGAATACTGGGCTTGTCGCCAGCGCGCGGTGCTGTTCGACCTGTCGCCCTTGCGCAAGTTCGAGATCACTGGGCCCGATGCCGAAGTGCTGATGGACCTGGCCGTCACGCGCGACATGACGAAGCTGGCGGTGGGGCAGATCGTCTATACCGCGATGTGCCACGAGACCGGCGGGATGATCGACGATGGCACGGTGTTCCGGCTAGGCCAGACCAATTTCCGCTGGGTCTGCGGCGAAGACTGGTGTGGGGTGTGGTTGCGGCAACTGGCCGCCGATCGTGGGTTGAAGGCATGGGTGCGGTCCTCGACCGATCAGCTGTCCAACGTCGCTTTGCAGGGACCACTGTCGCGCGAAATCCTGGCGCCATTGGTAGCCACGCCCGGCCATAAGCCGACCGTGGCCGAACTGGGCTGGTTCCGTTTTACCACCGGGCGGCTCGGCGACATTCCGGTGGTCGTCTCGCGCACCGGATACAGCGGCGAACTGGGCTATGAAGTCTGGTGCCATCCGACGCGTGCGCCCGAATTGTGGGATGCGCTGATGGCGGCCGGCGCGCCGCATGGACTGTTGCCGGCGGGGCTCGATGCGCTCGACATGGTACGGATCGAGGCGGGGCTGGTGTTTGCTGGGTATGAATTCTGCGACCAGACCGATCCGTTCGAGGCCGGGATCGGTTTTGCCGCGCCCAAGTCAAAGGCTGCGCCGTTCATTGGCTCCGAAGCTCTGGTGCGCCGCCGCGAGCATCCGCAGCGCACGTTGGTGGGGCTAAATGTCGATGGCGCCGAACATGTCGGCCATGGCGATCCGGTCTATGCGGGCCGGGTGCAGGTCGGTGTTGTGACCAGCGCGACCCGGTCGCCGATCCTCAACCAGACGATTGCGCTGGCGAAAGTCGATGTCAGCCAAAAGGCGCTGGGCACGGCTCTGACGATCGGTAAACTCGATGGTCAGCAGAAACGCATCGGCGCGACGGTCGTGCGTTTTCCCCATTATGATCCGGACAAGACCCGGGTCCGCTCCTGAAGGACACTCCATGGCAACGGTAGCGCCGGCAGAAGACTCGCCGGGCCTGCAACGCGGCATCAGTTGGACCGGCGCGTTCTGGATTGCCAGCGGTGTGCCCGCGCTCGTGCTGTTTTCGATCGGCACGATTGCCGCGTCGGTCGGTCTGGCGTCCTGGCCGGTGTGGATGATCTCGATCCTGTTCGGGTTTGTCCAGGCGTTCAGCTATGCCGAAATCGCCGGGCTGTTTCCCAACAAATCGGGCGGCGCGTCGGTCTATGGAGCGGTCGCGTGGGCGCGGTATTCGAAGCTGTTTGCGCCGGTGTCGGTGTGGTGCAACTGGCTGGCGTGGTCGCCGGTGCTGACGATCGGGTCCGGGCTGGCCGCCGGGTTTTCGCTGTCGATCCTGTTTGGTGCGGATGCCAGTATCAACACCTGGCACGTGACTTTGCTCGACCTGGGCTTCCTGAAAACCGGGCTGACCTTGCGGATCAATGCGGTCGCGATCATCGGCGCGGCGTTCCTGCTGGTCGCGTTTGCGATCCAGCATCGCGGGATCAGCTCGACCGCGCGCACGCAAGTCGTGCTGGGCGTGATCGCGCTGCTGCCGCTGCTGCTGATCGGGCTGGTGCCGCTGATTACCGGCGACCTGCCGCGCCAGAATCTGTGGCCGATCGTGCCGATCAATGGCCACTGGAACGCCGGCGGGATTTCGATCTTCATGGGCGGGTTGTTTGTCGCCGCCTGGTCGACATACGGGTTCGAAACCGCGGTCTGCTACACCCGCGAATTCCGCGATCCGCGCAAGGATACGTTCAAGGCGATCCTCTATTCGGGCCTGCTGTGCATCGTCGTGTTCACGCTCGTGCCGATCAGTTTTCAGGGTGCGCTCGGGCTGAAAGGCATGTTGGCGCCCGATATCGCCGACAACTCTGGCGTGGCCAAGGCGATGGCCGGGATGATCCACGCGGGGCCGGTGATCGGAAACGTCATCGTGGTGATGATGATCCTGGCGCTGCTGCTGGCGGTGATCATGTCGATGGCCGGGTCTTCGCGCACGCTGTACCAGGCATCGGCCGACGGCTGGCTGCCCAAATATCTGAGCCGGGTGAACCACGCCGGCGCGCCGACCTCGGCGATGTGGACCGATCTCGGCTTCAACCTGATCCTGCTGTCGATGTCGGACTATGTGTTCGTACTCGGCGTGTCGAACGTCTGCTACATCCTGTTCAACTTTCTCAATCTCAATTCGGCGTGGATCCACCGGATGGATCGGCCCGGCTGGGAGCGGCCGTATCGCGCGCCGACGCCGCTGCTGGTGGCGGGCACGGCGCTGTCGTTCGTCAATCTGGCGCTGATGGGTGTGGGCGCGGATATGTTGGGCAAGGGCACGCTGTATACGGGGTTTGTCTGTGTCGCGCTGATCGTGCCGGTGTTCCTGTGGCGGCATTACGTGGTCGACAAAGGCCAGTTCCCGGCGGACATGACCGACGATATGCATCTGCGGCCCGAGCCCGGCGTGAAAACCGGCGCGGGATATCTGCCGCATTTGACAGTCGTGGCGGGCATCGCGGTGATCGTGGTCAGCCACTGGCTGGCGGTCTTGCCCTAAACAATTGGCATCGATGGTATGCCATCATTGCCATTTTATACCTGACTAACGGGCGTAAACTGGGACCAACGCACACAGGCACTAACCAAGCCTCTCTCGTCATCCCGGGCTTGACCCGGGATCCCGCTTCTTCTCTCGGCCTCTCCTCGAATTTGGGGGCGCAAAAGAAAGCGGGACCCCGGATCAAGTCCGGGGCGACGATGGAGGTTAGGTTAACGCCTATGGAGCAACGCGAGTAGGAACCCCGCCCATGATGCCCGAATCCGTCGAATCCGTAATCATCCCCGCGCTGCGCGACCTGGGCGATGGCTTTACCGTGCGGCGCGCGCTGCCCAGCGTGAAACGGCGCACCGTCGGGCCCTTCGTGTTCTTCGACGAGGCTGGCCCGATCGCCATGACCGGCGACCAGGCGCTCGATGTCCGCCCGCACCCACACATCGGCCTGGCCACGATCACCCACCTGATCGAAGGCTCGATCATGCATCGCGATTCGCTCGGCTCGGTCCAGGCGATCGAGCCCGGCGCCGTCAACTGGATGACCGCCGGCCGCGGCATCGTCCATTCCGAACGCACCCCCACGCAATCACGCGGCGTCGGCGCCCGCCTCCACGCGGTCCAGATGTGGGTCGCCCTGCCCACCGCGCTGGAAGAAACCGACCCCTCGTTCCGCCACTACCCCGCACACGTCCTGCCCGTAGCGGAAGATCGCGGCGCGCGCCTGGCGCTGTTCGCCGGCTCGGCCGACGGCATGACCGCCCCGGTCGAAACCGCGTCAGACATGATCCTGGGCGAACTGACCCTGGCGCAATCCGCCCGCTACGCCTTCGCCCCCACGCACATCGAACGCGCGATCTATATCGTAGCCGGCGTGATCCGCGTCGAAGGCCAGGAAGGCGCATTCGGCGAAGGCCAGTTGGTAATCCTGAAACCCGGCGCCGAAGTCGTCCTCTCCGCCGACACACCCAGCCGCCTGATGCTCGTCGGCGGCGAACCCCTGCCCGAAAAACGCTACCTGTTCTGGAACTTCGTCTCATCACGCGCCGACCGCATCGAACAGGCCAAAGCCGACTGGCGCGCCGGCCGCTTCGACGGCGTATCAGGCGATGACGAGTTCATCCCGCTGCCCCCCGAAGTCCCCGGCGCGAAGCTGGTGTGAATTTCCATATTGACGGACCGGGCACATCGCGTGTCCAGTCCGCACGATGACACAAGTGGACATTTTCGTTGGCAGCCAATGCCATGGCAATCCCGGTCAAGGCGGATGGGCAGCAGTCCTGTCCGTCGGCCGGCATGAAAAAGTGCTGTCCGGCGGCGAACCAGGCGTAACGATCAACCGCATGGATTTGCAGGGTTTAACCGAAGCCCTGCGCATTCTGATCGAGCCCTGCACAGTAACCGTGCACAGCACCAGCCGCTTCCTGGCCGATGGTTTCGCGCGCTGGTCGAGCATCTGGGAACCGCGCGGCTGGGCGATCGGCCGCGCACACCCGGTGAACAATCCCGACCAATGGTACGCGCTGATTACACTGGCGCAGACGCACACGCTGACATTCGCGACGACCGCCGGCGACGACAGTCCCGCGATGGCACAAGCGCTGCGCCTGGCGGGCGAGGCTGCTTAGGGCCTCCGGCGGCCTAGGGCCGGGGGCCCTTGGATCCCGTTACCGTCATGCACTGCGCGCTGATCGAGCGATTGCGTCCCGCCGCGTAGCGGCAGCTTTTCAGCCGCTTTGCGGCGGGATGCAACGGTATGGACGGCATACCGGTCAAGACGGTAACGGGATGCAAGGGTGTTAACCCTTGCCCGCCGGAGGCTCTCTTCAGGCCAGCGCCTGCGTCAGCACGCGGGTCAGGCGGTCGGCGAAGGCTCGGGTGTCGTCGGGGAGTTCGCCGTCGGCGATGCGGGCTTCGTCGAACAGGAGGAGGGCGCCGTCGGCTTTTAGCGCGGCCTCGTCGGGGAGGGCGGAGAGGCGCGTGACCAGGTCGTGGCGGGGGTTCAGTTCCAACACGGGTTTGGCGCCTTGTGGGGCCTGGCCGTTGGCGGAGAGGAGGCGTTCGAGCTGGCGGTCGATGCCGTGTTCGCTGGCGACGAGGCAGGCGGCGCTGGTGGTCAGGCGTTCGGAGGCGCGGACGTCTGAGACGGCTTCGCCCAGGTGGTTTTTTACGAAGGCGATGAACGCTTCGGCTTCGGGGGCGGCGGGTTCGGGTTTGGTTTCGCCGTCGAGCGGTTCGATCAGGCTGAGGTCGGCCTGGCCCTGGGTGACCGATTTGAAGGGTTTGCCTTCGTAATCGACGCCGGATGCGGCCCAGAAGCTGTCGACGGGGTCGGTCAGCAGCAGGACTTCGATCCCGCGGGCGCGGAATCCTTCGATCTGGGGCGAGGCGGCGAGGCGGGCAGCGTCGGTGCCGGTGGCGAAGTAGATTGCGGTCTGGTTGTCGCGCATGGTGGCGACGTAGTCTTTCAGCGAGCGCCAGCCTTCCGGGCCTGTGCCGCGGAAGCGGGCGAGGCCGAGCAGCGTTTCGCGGCGGCTGAAGTCTTCGTAGATGCCTTCTTTCAGGACGGCGCCGAAGGCATCCCAGAATGCGGCGTATTTGTCGGGATCGTTGGCAGACAGCTTGTCGAGTTCGCTCAGGATCTTGTTGGTCACGCCTTTCTGGATCGCGGCGAGCAGGGGGCTGTCCTGGATCATTTCGCGCGACATGTTCAGCGGCAGGTCGGCGGAATCGACGAGGCCGCGTACGAAACGCAGGTAGCGGGGGAGCAGCTCGGCTTCGTCGGTAATGAACACGCGGCGGACGTACAGCTTCATCCGGCCTTTGCGATCGGGGTCGAACAGGTCGAACGGGCGGCTTTCGGGGACGAAGGCGAGGACGTTGTATTCGTGCTTGCCTTCGGCGCGGTAGTGTAGGGTCAGCGCGGGTGCGTCGAACTGGCCGGCGAGACTGCGATAGAAATCGGTGTAGTCTTCGGGGGTGATGTCCGATTTGGGGCGTGCCCACAGCGCGCTGCCGTCGGTGACTTCGCTGGGTTCTGCGTCGGGCTTTTCGATCAGGACGATCGGCACGGGGACGTGGCCCGATTGTGCGCGCACGATGCGTTCGACGGTGTGGCGTTCGGTGTATTGGGTCGCGTCGTCTTTCAGGTGCAGCACAATGCGTGTGCCGGGCGCGGGGGCTTCGTCGGTCGAAACGGGTTCGATCGTGTAGGTGCCCAGGCCGTCAGACGTCCAGCGGTGCGCGAGGGCGGTGCCGGCGCGGCGCGAATAGACGTCGACTGTGTCGGCGACCATGAATGCGGCGTAGAACCCGATGCCGAACTGGCCGATCAGGTTGGCTTTTTCGCCGTCTTTTGCCGCGCTGAGGTTTTCCATGAACGCGCGGGTGCCCGACCGGGCGATCGTGCCGAGCGCTTCGATCATGTCGGCCTCGGTCATGCCGATGCCGTTGTCGGTAACGGTCAACTGTTTCGCGTCGGGATCGAGCGCGATCGTGATGCGAGGGGTTTCGCCGTTCGACAGTGCGGCGTCGGCCAGGCTTTCGTAGCGCAGTTTTTCGCAGGCGTCGGCGGCGTTGGCCACCAGTTCGCGCAGGAATACGTCGCGGTCGGAATAGACCGCATGCACCATCAGGTGGAGCAGGCGGGCAACATCGGCCTCGAACGAGCGGGTTTCGGGTGCGGTGGTCGTTTCGGTGTCGGTCATGGTCAATCCTCTTGGCCCCCACATGGCGCGGCGGATCGGCGCTTTCAAGCGTTGAGGGCTCACGCGGCGAGTTGTGCACACCTTGAAAAAGCCCCGCCCCTCAGGGGAGGGGTTGGGGAGGGGTGTTCGGCGCCCGATCTGTTGTGCGTCCTGTCGGCGCTGGACACCCCCACCCAACCCTCCCCCTGAGGGGGAGGGCTTTTAGAGGGCCGCTATTGTTTGGCGGTGACGGGATCGGTATGCCCGGGGGATGATCAAGATGGCAGGCACGCTTTGAGTTTCAGGTCCGGGCGGTTTTCGGCGCAAGCGGCGATTGGCGTGTTGCTTGGCGCGATCGTGGTGCTCGCGGCTTGGCTGCGGCTGCGGCATGCGGCGCAATCGATGGTTTATGACGAAATGGCCTCGATGTATTTCTCGGGCCAGCCGTGGCGCCATCTGTGGGGATGGTGGATGCAGCGCGAGACCAATCCGCCGCTGTTCTATTCGCTGTTGAAAGCGTGGCGCGGCGTGGTGCCGATGGGGCACTGGTGGATGCGCGTGCTGCCGCTGGCGATCGCGGCGGCGCATCTGGTTGTGTTTACGCGGTTTTTGCGCGTGCGGTTCGGATGGTCGGCGGCACTGCTGGGGCTGCTGCTGTTTGCGGTGCAATGGTCCGATATCTATCAGGCGGCCTATCTGCGCGGGTATGGCCTGGCGAAACTGGCGGTGCTGGTGTCGTTCATCGGGCTGTTGCACGCGCTGGAAAATACCGGCCCGACGCGGTGGCGCGGGTGGGCGGGCTATGTGCTGGGCTCGGTCGTGGCGATCTATTGCCATACGACGATGGTGCTGTGGCCGGTGATTGCGACCTTGGCTGTGATTGCCGATACGCTGGTGCGGCGTGACTGGCGCTGGCGGCCGATTGCGGCGCTGATCGGTGCCGATCTGGTGACGGTGGTGCTGTCGGGCTGGGTGCTGGCGATGGCCTGGGCGCAGCTAAAAAGCATGGCGGTGGCCAATCTGAACTGGCTGATACCGCTGAGCTGGGACGATTATGTCAGCTCGGCCAATCTGCAACTGCTGACCGGCGGGATGATCAGCGCGATCCTGGCCGCGGCGCTGGTCGTGATCGGCGCGTGGCGCGGGCGGGCGCGGCGCGATGTGCGGCTGGCGATCGGGGTCGTGATCGGCACGGTGGTGCTGTTCAAGGCGACCGACAGCGTTCACCCGATCGTGTCCGATTATACGCTGCACTGGTGTTTCACGTTTGTCGCGCTGATCGCTGCTGCCTCGCTGCCGAGTGGCTGGATCGGCGAAGACCCGGCGCATCGTGTGTTGCGGCGTGCGGCTGCGCTATCGGTGCTGGGCGCGGTGGCGCTGGCCGGGCTGATCGATCTGCTGGTGATCGACTACATCGGGCAGCCGCAGGATTTCCGCTATACCGTGCGCACGGTCGCGAACGCACCCGGTGCGGCGCTGCTGGCCAGCCACGAATCGATGGGCGTTGTGCTCGAACAATCGTGCGTGGTGGAATTCGGCAGATTGCCCTGTCCGTTTCCGCTGGTGGTGATGGCCGATCCGAAACGCACGGATAACTGGGCCGATGGCGGGTATCACGGGCGCCTGGTGCAGCCGGCCGACGTGCGCGCGGCGCTGGGCAATGCGCGGGTGGTCTATGCGTTCGGCCGCTATTATTACGTCCCGCTGCAGCATCTGGGACTGAACCCGCGCGCGTATTTCGAAGCGATGTGGGACGATGGCGAGCTGGTCGGGCCGATCCTGACGCATACGTTCGATCCGCCGGCCAAAGGCGCGCCGCCGCGCGTGCCCGATCCCGATGCGCAATATACCGGCGCGCCGAGCACGGATTCCGATTAGTCGCGGTTCAGCTTCATGCTGTCCGCCATCCGCGCCAGTTGGTCGGGCGTGGCCTCGGTCTGGAACCGCGCTTTCCATTCGGCGGCGGGCAATCCGTGGATCGCTTCGCGCGCCGCGACCTTGTCCATCGGCGCGCCGGCGTCGATGATCCAGTCGGCCAGGCAATTGCGGCAAAACCCGGTCAGGCCCATCAGGTCGATGTTCTGCGCATCGTGGCGCACGCGCAAATGGCGCACCAGCCGCCGGAACGCGGCCGCGGCGACCGCATCGGGCAAGGCATCGAGCGGATCGTGATCTGCGGGCGAATTCGTATCCATGGGGGTGTTCCTAGGGGTATTGGGCCTTGGGTTTTAATCCGCCTTGGGCCATAGCCGCGTCGTAGTCCCGTGACCAGTTCCGACGCTGAATGGGATAATCCAGGCAAAATAGGGCAGATGATTGTGGCACAACTTGGCACGGATCCGATGAACGAGGGCCCGCGCGGCCGCAAGGTCAAGATCCTGGCGACGGTCGGGCCGACCAGCAAGTCGCCCGAGATGCTGGAAAAACTCTATCGCGCCGGCGTCGATGCGTTTCGCGTCAACATGAGCCATGGCGATCACGCCACGCATGCCGAAACGATCGCCGCGATCCGCGCGCTCGAAACCAAAGTCGGCCACCCGATCACGATCCTGGCCGACCTTCAGGGGCCAAAGCTGCGCGTCGGCACGTTCAAGGGCGATCGCGCGGTCATCCGCCATTCGGGCCATTTCACGCTCGATCGCAATCCGGAACCGGGCGATGAAACGCGCGTGTGCCTGCCGCATCCCGAGCTGTTCGGCATCTTGAAAAAAGGCCAGCGCCTGCTGATCGACGACGGCAAGTTGCGGCTGCGCGTGATCCGCGCCGACCCCGACGCGATCCTGTGTTCGGCCGAAGTCGGCGGTGTGATTTCGAACCGCAAGGGCGTCAATGTGCCCGACGCGGTCGTGCCGGTGCCCGCGCTGACCGACAAGGATCGCCGCGACCTGGCGTTTGCGCTGGAGCAGCAGGCCGACTGGATCGCGCTGTCATTCGTGCAGCGGCCCGAAGATCTGGCCGAAGCGCGCAAGCTGATCAACGGCCGCGCCGCGCTGATGGCGAAGATCGAAAAGCCTGCTGCGATCGGCCGGCTAGACGAGATCATCGAGCTGTCCGACGGGATCATGGTCGCGCGCGGTGACCTGGGCGTCGAGCTCAATCCCGAAGAAGTGCCGCCATTGCAGAAGCGCATCGTCACGATGTCGCGCCAGCAGGGCAAGCCGGTGGTCGTCGCCACGCAAATGCTCGAATCGATGATCGAAGCACCGACGCCGACCCGCGCCGAAGTGTCCGACGTGGCGAACGCGGTCTATGACGGCGCCGACGCCGTGATGTTGTCGGCCGAAACTGCATCGGGCGCGTGGCCCGAGGAAGCGGTGACGATCATGAACCGCATCGCCGTCCAGGTCGAAGCCGATTCTGGCTATCAGGCGCGCATCAATTTCATCCAGACCCCGCCCGACCCGACGACCGCCGACGCGCTTGCCATGGCCTGCGCCTCGATCGTGACGACTTTGTCGATTGCGGGGATTATCGTGTTTACCGGATCGGGTTCGACCGCACGCCGCGTGGCGCGCGAACGGCCTGGCGTGCCGATGCTGGTATTGACCCCCGAAGTGCGCACTGCGCGCCGGCTGGGCCTGTTGTGGGGCGCGCATGCGGTCAGCACGCGCGACATCGGCAGCTTTGAGGAAATGATCGCCAAGGGCAAGCGCATGGCGCTGCGCCATGGGTTTGGCACGGCCGGGTCGAAGCTGATCGCGCTGGCGGGTGTGCCGTTTGGTACGCCTGGGTCGACCAATCTGCTGCATGTGGTGACGCTCGTTGGTGACGAACTGGCGCGTTATGGCGAAGGTGCTGAGGGCTGAAACCAATGCGCTCGGACGTTGGGAGTGCCATTTGGAGCACGCGCTGACGGTTTGCGCCAAAACATTTCTAAGCAGCTGTTATTTTACAATTTTCGTTCATCCTGAGCCTGTCGAAGGACGCGCGCTACGGTCGATCTGGGTGACGTTGCTGTCGCGTTGGGCCGGCGTTGGCGCGTGTCCTTCGACAGGCTCAGGATGAGCGAACTTTTGAATTTACATCACAAATTTTAGCGGTTCACGATGTGTGAATCCGCTAGCCAGGCGGGGGGCTTGGGAGCGAGGGCGAAGCCTCGCGTCCACACTGGCGGCGGTACACCCCCACCCAACCCTCCCCCTACAGGTGGAGGCTTTTTTGATTAGCGCAGCGCGAGTTTTGCGCCGAAGCCGATGAACACCACGCCGCACACCCGGTCGATCCAGCGGGCAAAGGCGGGCCTGGCCATGATTGGCGTCAGGCTGCGTGCAAAGCCGATCAGCGCGGCAAACCAGACCAGCGTCAGCAGGACGTGGACGCCCGCCAGCATGAGCCCGGCGCCCGCATCGCGCGTGCCGGGCGGCAGGAACTGGGGCAGCAGCGTCAGGTAGAACACGCCGACTTTGGGATTGAGCAAGTTGGTCAGCAGGCCGCGCCGGAATGCCGTGCGCGCGGCGCCTTCGCTGGGCTGTGGTGCGCGCCGCGTGCGCACGATCAGGCCGATTCCGACCCAGCCGAGATAGACTGCGCCCGCCAGCCGCAACCAGGCAAACGCCATAGGGCTGGCCACGAGCAATGCGCCGAGCCCGAACGCGACCGCCGCGCCCCAGACTAGGCACCCGATCGCAATGCCCAGCGCCGCCAGCCACGCCGCGCGCCAATCGCCGAGCCCGGCAGTGCGCAACACCAGCATCGTGTCGGTGCCCGGCGTAATCGTCAGCAGCGCAGCGACCGGCACGAAGGCGATCAAGGCTGCTGCGGCGATCATCCGCGCGCGCCGAACAGCGCGCTGCCGACGCGCACATGCGTCGCGCCGAGCATGATCGCGGTTTCGAAATCGTCGCTCATGCCCATCGACAGCTCGGCCAGGCCGTTATCCATCGCGATCTTGCCCAGCAGCGCGAAAAACGGCGCCGCCTCGATCCCGGCCGGCGGCACGCACATCAGGCCCGCGATCGGCAAATCGGCGCCGCGCGCCTGCGCCAGCAGATCGGGCACATCGCCGATCGCGCAACCGCCTTTCTGGTCTTCGGCGCCGATGTTCACCTGCACGAACAGCGGCACGCGGCGGCCGGTTTTGTCCATCGCACGCGCCAGCGCCAGCGCCAGCGAGGCACGGTCGAGCGAATGGATCGCGTCGAATTGCCGCACCGCGTCTTCGGCCTTGTTCGATTGCAACTGGCCGACGAGATGCAGGCGGATATCGGGCGTCGCCTCGATCAGCGCGGGCCATTTGCCTTGCGCCTCCTGCACGCGATTTTCCCCGAACACGCGTTGGCCTTCCGCGATCAGCGGGGTGATCGCGTCGGCAGGTTGCGTCTTGGAAATCGCGACAAGCGTGATCTCGGCAGGCTTGCGCCCCGCCAGCGCAGCGGCGCGCGCAATACGGCTGTGGATAGCCCCGAGCGGAGACAGATTGGCATCGTTGAGATGAAGGGCAGCAGTCATGCCCGCCCTATACCGATGACGCACAAGCCTGCCAATCCTCCCCGAACCGGGGAGGATCAGGAACGCTGGATTCTTGACGATTCCCACCCACTTGGCGCATGATGCGCGCGCAGGGACAAAGGGTTTAGCAGTATGGCATCGCGGGCAGTCACTCCGGCACGCAAAACCGCCGGATCCGGGGGGCGCGCGATGCGTACCGACTGGCGCGCGATCCTGCGCCGGTCGATGCGGCGCAGTGCCGAACTGATCGGCGGCACGCTGCTGTTTGCGGTGATGGTGTTCCTGGCGCTGGCGCTGGTCAGCTATACGCAGACCGATCCGTCGGGATCGACCGCATCGGGCAGTCCGGTCGAAAACTGGATGGGGCTGGGCGGCGCGTGGTTCGCGGAACGCGTGTTGATGGTGTTTGGCCTGCCGGGTGCGCTGATCCTGCCGCTGTTGCTGATTCTCGCGCGGCGGCTGTGGGACGGCACCGGCGATCTGATCGAAGAAACCGAAGACGATGCCGACATGCCGGTGGCGGTCGCCTGGTGGCGGCTGGCGCTGATGCTGACGCTCGCGACGATATTGATCGATGCCGCGCTGGCGCTGACCCTGACGCGGCCTGGCGGCACATTGCCCGCCGGGACCGGGGGCATGGCCGGGCTGATCGGCGCGGGCGGCGTGCATTGGCTTGCGCATTTTGCGGGCACCGTTGCGGGCTGGGTCAGCCTGGGCCTGGCGCTGGTGATCGGCGCAGTCGGGATCGTATTGGGCGGCCGCGTATTCCTGCTCGAAGGCTGGCGGTTCAATCCGTTCGCCTACCTGCCCCGCCGCCGGGTCTATGACCACGACGACGATGACGTCGTGGGCGAGGCCGAAGCGCCAACGCGCGCCACGCGCAGCAAGGGCAGCGACGCGACATTCGCGCCGGCCTTCGACGACACGCGCAAGGCGGACGCGCCATCCGAGCCGGCGCGGCGCACCACCGAAATCACCGACCCCAGCCGTTCGCCCGCGCCCGCGCCGCTGCAGAAGGCCAAGCAGGGCGATCTGTTCGACAAATACGAATTGCCGGGGATCGACCTGCTTGAGGAAACACCGGTCAGCACTGCGCCGAAAATCGACAAGCTGGCGCTGGAACGCAATGCCCGCCTGCTTGAAAACGTGCTCGACGATTTCAACGTCAAGGGCGAGATCATGGCCGTGCGCACCGGGCCGGTGGTCACGATGTACGAGCTCGAACCCGCGCCGGGAATCAAGGCGAGCCGCGTGATCGGCCTGGCCGACGATATCGCGCGCAATATGAGCGCGGTGTCGGCGCGCGTGTCGGCGATCCCGGGGCGCACCGTGATGGGCATCGAATTGCCCAACGTGGTGCGCGACATGGTGTCGTTCCGCGAACTGGTCGCGTGCGACAAATTCGTCAATTCAAAGGGCCTGCTGCCGATCATCCTGGGCAAGGATATCACCGGCGAACCGATCGTGGCCGACCTGGCGACGATGCCGCATCTGCTCGTCGCCGGCACGACCGGATCGGGCAAATCGGTCGGGCTGAACTGCATCCTGCTGTCGCTGCTGTACCGGCTGACCCCCGCGGATTGCCGGATGATCCTGGTCGACCCCAAAGTGCTCGAACTCAAGAGCTATGACGACATCCCGCACCTGTTGTCGCCGGTGGTCACCGAGCCGGCCAAGGCCGTGCGCGCGCTGAAATGGGCGGTCGAGGAAATGGAGCGCCGCTATCGCCAGATGAGCTCGATCAGCGTGCGCAACCTGTCGGGCTTCAACGAAAAAGTCCGTGCCGCGGCGTCAAAGGGCAAGCCGCTGGGCCGCCGCATCCAGGTCGGGTTCGACCCCGACAGCGGCGAGGAAATCTACGAAGAACAGCAGCTCGATTACCAGACTTTGCCGCAGATCGTGGTGATCGTCGACGAACTCGCCGACCTGATGGTCCAGTGCGGCAAGGAAATCGAAGTCCTGATCCAGCGCCTGTCGCAGAAAAGCCGCGCGGCCGGCATCCACCTGATCATGGCCACCCAGCGCCCGTCGGTCGACGTGATCACCGGCGTGATCAAGGCCAACCTGCCCACGCGCATCAGCTTCGCCGTGACCAGCCGCATCGATTCGCGCACGATCCTGGGCGAACAGGGCGCCGAGCAATTGTTGGGCAAAGGCGACATGCTGTACAAACCCAACACCGACCCGGTCAAACGCGTCCACGGCCCGTTCGTATCCGACGAAGAAGTCGAACGCGTCGCCGACCACTGGCGCAAACAGGGCACCCCCGAATACGTCAACTCGGTCACCGAAGAACCCGCGGAAGGCAGCTTCGGCTTCGACGACCTCGACGCAACCGCATCGGACGCGCCGGATGAACGCAAATACCGCCAGGTGTGCCAACTGGTCTTCGAAAGCCAGAAAGCGTCGGCGAGCTGGATCCAGCGGCAGATGGGCGTGGGGTATAATACGGCGTCGAAATGGATCGAGCGGATGGAAGCGGACGGGTTTGTCGGGCCGCCGAACCATGTTGGGCGGCGCGAGATCTATCGGGACAAGGACGGCAATCCGTTGTGATTTTGGGGGTTAGCTTGAGTAGGCTGCAGTCTATTCGTCTCAGCGCTGCTATTCACCGTATAAATTTCTGTGCTCTACCGGGCGATCTGATGGCCTTGCTTTTGGCCCCCACGACCACGATCGCCAGCACATAGATGAAGAAAAATCCCATAAGTGCTCCGACGACTTCGATACCCATGAAGCTATCTTTCATCGGATCGACCAGGAAAATCGCGTCGGCAAAATTCGCCGCAGAATTGGCCGGGTTTGCGATTTCATAGGCAACCGGTATCTGGTGATTGGCCTGCGCATATAGCAGGTGGGGATTGTCCTGGTGCCTGTCGTCGGTCAGATAGGCAACGCCGGTGACGGCGGGTACTGCGGCACCACCACCGGGCGTGAACTGGTATTTTGCGACAAGGCCGCAGCCGTGCTTGTCGCAATTGTCTTGATAGATATCCAACACTTTGGCCATTGTGCGCGCCCCGTGATGCTGGATCTTGGCCCTGGCCTCTCCCGATCGGATTTCGTGGTATGAAAACGCCGCGAAGCCGATGCAGATTCCAAGGATCACGCCTCCGGCCGCCAATTTTGTGGTCAGGACTCTTTTCGCCCCGGGATCGGTTATGTTTGCAGTACTGCCCTTGATCCAGGACACCATGCCCAGCACATAGGCGCCAACAACAATCATGTACCAAAGCGCGCTGCTCAAAAGAATGTCTAGCACCGCGGATGAAGGCAAAATGGCCTGCATAAACAGCGGCAGGGTGATTACGAGGGCCGCCAAATAGGGCGTAGAATTTCTCACAACACCTCGCCGAGTATATCTCGGCATAGAATGGCGGACTGCTGCTAATTTCAAGTTAAGACTGTATTTATGTGCGAGCTCGAAATTCGCGGGGCGCAATACCCAAATTTTGCCTTGCCAGCGTTAGGCTAACACTTGCAACCCATGCTTCTGGACAATTGCGAGCAGTTTGCAGGCCATGCCGCTGGGGCGTTTCGCGCCGGTTTCCCATTTCTCGACGGTTGATCCGCTGGTGTTGAGATAGCGGGCGAAGACGGGTTGGCTGACATGATTGGCTTCGCGCAGGCGCTGGATGTCCTCGGGCGCAAACGCGGGCGTCGTGCTGAGGCAGGTCTCGTCGAAATCGCGCATGGTTGCCTTGTCGATCACACCGCTCCGGTGAAGGGCAGTGGCCGAGTTGTGGATTGCCTCGAAGGCATCGCTTTTGTGTGGTTTTTTGCTCATCATGCTTGCTCCAATTCACCGCGGCAAATCTCGATCCAGTGGCCATATGCTATTTGCAAATCCGCCTGTTCGCCCGTCATGACGGCGTAAATCCTGGCAAGTTGTTTGAACGCTGCGAGTTCGTCATCGTCTATGTTGGCGCGGTCCTGCTTGGCGAAAAGATATTGATAGACCCAGAATTTCTCGCCACGTGCCAGGATGATCGAGCGAGATTGATTGTTCGAAAGGCGTTTTTTGAACACGCCGCCACCCAAGTCGTCTGCTTGCCCGGCAATTACTTGCGCGATCGCCTTGCACAGCATCGCATCTGAAATCCTTGCCTTCTTTGCTGCCTTCGCAAACCAAGCGGCCTTGAATGCGCGCGGAGTGGATGGTTCAGGCATTCTTCAAGATAGCACTGGGTGCTACATAATTCAAGTTTGTTCCGCCGCCAGTATTCGCGCTGCGACCAAACCGGACACCATTTCACCAATGTGTCCCGCGCTGTCACAAAACCTGAACAAACCAACCATAGCAGCCCGTTCGAAAGCCTCGGTCGGGTCCATGCGGACTGGCGGGGCCTTTTGAAACAGGGGTTTCCGTCAATGTTCTCATCTACTCGCCGCCAGCGGGCTCTGGCTCAGCGCGCTCTAACCATGTGTTCAACGCTCGCGATTGCGCTGGCCGGCACGGCGCACGCCGATGCGCCCGCGCCGGCTGCCGCGCCCGTTGCCGATCCCGCCGCCGATGCTGGCGAACTGGCAATATCACCGTCTATGCGCGCAAGCGGCCGGAGAAGGTGCAGTCGGTGCCGATCGCGATCACGACGCTGGGGGCAGCGGAGTTGAGCACGCAGAATCTGGTCAATTTCACCGATTTCCAGACCAAGTTTCCCGCCTTTTCGGTCTATCTGACCAACCCCAAGCAGTTGAACCTGGGCATTCGCGGGATCGGCAACAATGGTTTCAACACCGATGGTATCGATGGGTCGGTCGGGATTTTCCTCGATGGCGTCTATACCGGTCGCCAGGGCATGGTCAGCAGCGATTTCAATGACATCGCCGATGTCGAACTGCTGCGCGGGCCGCAGGGCACGCTGTTTGGCAAGAACACCACCGCCGGCGCGGTGCTGATCAACACGTTGAAACCCAGCTTCAACGCTGGCGCCACGGCCGAAGTGAATGTGGGCAATATGGGCCTGCGCGAAGGAAAGGCCAGCGTCACCGGGACGCTGGTGAAGGATCTCGTCGCGTTCCGCCTGTCGGGCTATTACACGCAGACCGACGGCAACTATCTGAACCTGTACAACAATCAGTACCAGAACGCGCGGCAGGGTGAAGGGCTGCGCGGGCAATTGCTGATCACGCCGGCGAGCAATCTGTCGGTCCGCCTGATCGGCACGTGGAACCATCAGGGTTTCAACACGATGTCGCCGGTGATCACGCAGATCTACAACCCTGCCGCGCTCGAGGCCCGCATGAAGACCGCGGGCTATACGCTGTATACCGGCAGTGCCTCGACCCCGGACATCGATATCAATTCGGCGCTCAATGCGCGCACCGATACGTATGCCAGCAGCGCGACGGTCGATCTCGACCTGGGCACCGCGGGCACGATCACCTCGATCACCGCGTGGGAGCACTGGAAGTGCTACACCAACAACGACAACGACTATACGCAGCTCAACGCGATCCCCGACTACGGCTCGTGCAACAACGAGCAGCAGGAAAGCCAGGAAATCCGCTGGGCGACGCCGCGCGGCGGCGCTGTCGAAGCGACTGCTGGCGGCTTCCTGTCGCGCCAGCAACTGGCGGTGGATTCGCGCATCCGCTTCGGCAACCAGTATTACATCTGGGCGGCTAACCCTTCGGCGGCCGATTTCCCCACGATCGGCGGCAAGACCTGGGCGCAGGGCGGCTATGCCAACCAGGTCGCCGGGCTTGGCCTGTCGAGCCACGCGGTTTTTCACACCGGCACCGAGGCGGTGTTCGGCAATGCCACCTGGCATCCCGATGCGGCGCATCACCTGTCGTTCGACGGGGGCCTGCGCTATACCTGGGAACACCGCAGCGAATATTACGGCAGCCAGATCGTGCAGAACACGGGCAACCTGAACGCGGCGCAGATCGCCGACATGTCGGCCGCCGGCGCCAATGCGGCGCTGGGCTCGGTCAACCAGTCGTTGCAGGACAACTCGCTGTCGGGTGAAGGCGGGGTGACGTACAAAGTGCTGCCCGATGTGATGCTGTTCAGCAAATACGCGCGCGGCTATAAATCAGCCGGTTTCAACCTGTTGCCGGTAACCGATCCACGCATCGCGCTGCTCGGCGGCGGGCAGACGGTCAAAGGTGAGAAGACCGACGACATCGAAGGCGGGATCAAGAGTGAATGGTTCGGCCATCGCCTGCAGATCAACCTGACCGGGTTCCACACGGTCGTGCGCAATTACCAGGCGAACGAATCGGTCGGCGTGGGCAATACCGCGCTGAAATTCCTCGCCAATGTCGGTTCGCTGACGTCGAACGGGGTCGAGAAACCGAGGCGCAGCTCGCCAAGGGGCTGCATGCCAAGGGCTTCATCGCGTTTGACCATGCCTATTACTCGTCGTTCGCCAATTCGGCGTGTCCCGCTGAATCGACTGCGCTGTCGTGCAACCTGACCGGGCAGCAAGTCGCCTGGGCGCCGAAATGGACTGCGGATGCCAGCCTCGACTACACCCATGACCTGGGTAACGACGTGGTCGGATATGGGCTGGTCGACGCCAACTGGCGCAGCGGGCAGAACACCACGATCACGCTCGATCCGCTCGCCTACATCCACCCTTATGCGCTGGTGAATGCGCGCGTGGGCTTCAGGCTCGACCATGGCCGCTATGACATGCAGTTCTGGTCGGACAACTTGCTCAACAAGGCGTATTTCACCAACCTGCTGGGCCTGACCAAGTCGACCGGCATCGTCCAGGGCTACCCGGGCAATCCGCGCAGCTTTGGCCTGCGCGTTCGCACCACGTTCTGATCGAAAGGATCCAAGCCATGACCCGGTTCGAACGACGCCATCTGTTGCAAGGACTGGGTACGGTGGCGGCAACGTGGCCATTCATGGCGCGCGCCGCGACATGGCCGCGCAATCTCTGGACCGAACCCCGCTTTACCGATGCGGTGTTCGGCCTGGGCGTGGCCTCGGGCGACCCCGCGCCCGATGGGTTTGTCATCTGGACCCGGCTCGCGCCGCGTCCAGCAGAACCCCACGGCGGAATGCCGCCGCAGCCGGTGGTGGTGCGCTGGCAGGTGTCCGAGACCGACAATTTTGCGGTGGTGACCGCGCAAGGCGAGGCACTGGCCGAGCCCGAACTGGCGCACAGCGTTCATGTCGAGCTGGCGCAATTGCTGCCCGACCGGATCTATTACTATCGGTTCCTGATCGCGGGCCAGGTCAGCGCGACCGGGCGCAGCCGCACTTTGCCGCTCAGCCATGCCGCGATCAGCCGGCTGCGCTTTGCCGTCGCCGGGTGCCAGCATTACGAACACGGATATTACACCGCGTGGCGCCATATCGCCGACGAACCGGTCGATTTCGTGTTCCACTATGGCGACTATATCTACGAGACCAACGAAAAGGGTGATCGCGAGATCACCTACCAGGGGCACCCGTACCCCCGCGCGCGGCGGCACTCGACGCCGGAACCCTATTCGCTCGACGACTACCGGATGCGCTACGCGCAGTACAAGACCGACCCCGATCTGCAGGCCGCCCATGCCGCGCACCCGTTCTGGCTGAGCCTCGACGATCACGAGGTCGACAACGACTGGGCCGGACAATGGGACCAGGACGGCACCCCGCCAGAGGCCTTCCTGTTCCGCCGCGCCGCCGCGTTCCAGGCCTATTACGAACACATGCCGCTCCGCCGCAGCGCGCTGCCGACCGGCCCGGCGATGCGGCTCTATCGCGATGCGCGCTATGGCGACCTGCTCAACATGTTCGTGCTCGATACGCGCCAGTACCGCACCGATCAGGTCTATGACGACAAATTGGTGCCTATGGGTCCCGATTGTTTCTCGCAAGCCAGCACGATGATGGGCCCGGCGCAGGAGACCTGGCTGTACGATCGGCTGGCCAAATCGGACACCCGCTGGAATGTGATCGCGCACCAGGTGATGCTGATGAACCTGGCCTATCGCGCCGCGCCGGGAACCGAGAAAATCTACAACATGGACCAGTGGTCAGGCTGTATGGCCAACCGCCGCCGACTGCTGGCGGCGATCGAGCAGCACACGCCAGGCAACACCGTCACCGTGACGGGCGATGCGCATCGCCATTATGTCGGCGACCTGATCCAGGACGAAGGCGTTCCGGGCGCAGGCAAAGTGATATCATCCGAATTGCTGGCGACCTCGATCACCTCCGGCGACGACGGCCAGGGCGATCAGGATTTCCACGCGCAACAAGCCCGCGCCGACAATCCGCAGTTGAAGGCGACGATCGACCGGCGCGGCTATATCGTGTGCGATGTCAGCCGCGACGTGTGGCAGGCCGATCTCAAAGTGATCGACCGCGTGTCGAGCCCGGGCGGTACACTGTCGAGCTATGCGCGCTTTGCGATCGAGCGTGGGCGGCCGGGGTTGCACACGGCCTAGAACATCGAGCCAAAAATCGGCGTCGGTTAGGGTTGTGTACAAGTCCATCCGCGTTGGCGCACGGGGTCAATTCACTCACACATGTGCTGCAAATCAACGCGCTTAAGAGTGCCATTTTTGGCACACGCTGACGGTCTGTATCCAAATGAAGGTACGATGCGGTTGTTTAACAAGGTTCGCTCATCCTGAGCTTGTCGAAGGACGCGCGCTAACGCTTGCCCAACGCGACAGCAACTTCACCCGGATCAACCGTAGCGCGTCCTTCGACAAGCTCAGGATGAGCGAGCTTTGGATTTACATCACAAATTTTAGCTGTTCACGATGTGCGAACCCACTAGCCGCTCTGGGGAGGGGTGTCGAACGCCCGATCTGGTGTGAGACGTCTCAGCCTCGGACACCCCCACCCAACCCTCCCCCTGAGGGGGAGGGCTTTTGGGCTCGCGCTGTGGGTCTGATTATCGGCTCGCTGATCTAAGTCAAACCGGCATCGGCAATCGGTCGAGGTGCTTGTCCAGCGTCAGAGGATAATCCCTGACCCGCACGCCGGTCGCATTGTACACCGCGTTGGCGATCGCCGCGCCGACGCCGCACAGGCCGAGTTCGCCGACGCCTTTGGCTTTCATCGGGTTGGCCTTGTCGTCTGCTTCTTCCAGGAACACGACGTCCTGGTGCGGGATGTCGGCGTGGACGGGGACTTCGTAGCCGGCGAGGTCGTGGTTTACGAACAGGCCGAAGCGTTTGTCGACGGCGAGTTCTTCCATCAGCGCGGCGCCGACGCCCATCGTCATGGCGCCGATCACCTGGCTGCGCGCCGATTTGGGATTGATGATGCGGCCTGAGGCGCAGACTGCGAGCATGCGGCGTACGCGGGTGACGCCGGTGTAGGCGTTGACGCCGACTTCGACGAAATGGGCGCCGAATGTCGACAGCTGGTAGGTTTTGGACAGGTCGCCGAATTCGATCTTGTCTTCGGCCATCAGGTCGCCTGCGCGGGCTGCCTCGCCGAGTTTGACGGCGCGGGTGCCGCTGCGGACCATGCCGTTTTCGAATACGGCGTCTGCTGCGTTGAGGCCGAGCGTTTGGGCGATCGTCTCGCGCAGTTTTACGCAGGCTGCATAAACGCCTGCAGTAGCGTTGGCCGCGCCGAACTGGCCGCCGGAGCCGGCGGATACCGGGAATGCGCTATCGCCCAGTCGTACAACGACCGCTTCGGCCGGGACGCCCATCATTTCGCCGGCGGTCTGCGCGATGATCGTGTAGCTGCCGGTGCCGATGTCGGTCATGTCGGTTTCGACTGTGACGACGCCGTGGCGGTCGAGCCGCACGCGCGCGCCCGATGTCATGCACATGTGGTTGCGAAATGCCGAGGCCACGCCCATGCCGACCAGCCATTGGCCGTCGCGCACTTGTGCCGGCTTGGCCTGCCGTTGTGACCAGCCGAACTTTGCCGCGCCTTCGTTCAGGCAGCGGATCAGTTCGCGCTGGGAGAACTGTCGTTCGGGTTTTTCGGGATCGACTTGCGTGTCGTTCTTGATGCGGAAAGCGATCGGGTCCATCCCGAGCTTTTCCGCCATTTCGTCCATCGCGATTTCCAGCGCCATCAGGCCGGGTGCTTCGCCCGGCGCGCGCATCGCATTGCCTTCGGGCAAGTCGAGCACGGCCAGGCGCATCGAGGTCATGCGATTGGCGCCGGCGTAGAGCAGCTTGGTCTGGCTGACGGCGGTTTCGGGCTGGCCGCCGGCCTGGTTGCCCGATCCGCTTTCGTGCGCGATTGCGGTGATCGTGCCGTCGTGGTCTGCGCCGATACGGATGCGCTGGTGGGTGGCCGGGCGGTGCGTTGCGTTGTTCATCATCGCGGGGCGCGCCATCGCGATCTTGACCGGGCGGCCCGCGGCCTTTGCGCCCAGTGCGGCCATGACCGCATCAGTGCGCAGGAACAGTTTTCCGCCGAAACCGCCGCCGATATAGGGCGATCGGAAATGGATCTTGTCCTTGGGCATGCCCAATGTGGTGGCCAGGTCGGTGCGGCCCCAGTCGATCATCTGGTTCGATGTCCACAGGTTCAGTTCGTCACCATCCCATGCGGCGGTCGAGGCGAACGGTTCCATCATCGCGTGGCTTTGGTCGGGCGTGGTATACAGCGCGTCAAGTTTGACCGGTGCAGCGCCGAACGCCGTTTCGAAATCGCCGACCCGGTCGACGGCTGGTGCCGGCGGTGCGCCGGCGGCCGATCCGGTGAACAGCGGCGCAGTCAGCAGGGCCTGCGTCAGGTCGAACTGGCCGGTGCCGCGGTTGTAGTCGATATGGATAAGCGCGGCGGCGGCGCGCGCCTGTTCGAACGTTTCGGCCACGACCACTGCCACCGCCTGGTGGTAATGGTCGATCTGCGGGCCGCCGAGCAATTTGGCGGTGTTGAATTTGCCTTTGCCCAATTTGCCTGCGTTGTCCGCCGTGACGATCGCGATGACGCCGGGTGCGGCTTTGGCTTCATCCAGCCGCATTGCGCGGATCGAGCCGGTTGCGATCGCGGCGCCGAGGACCACGCCATAGGCGGGATTGGGGACATGGCCGAAATGTTCGTAGGCATAAGGCGCGAGGCCCGATGTCTTGAGCGGGCCGTCGATGCGGTCGTGCGCGCGGCCCACGACGGTCATCTTGTCGATCGGGTTGGGGCCTGATGGGGTGTCGAATTTCATGCCGGTGTAACCTTGGCTTGCGCGATGACCGAGGCCAGGGCGCGCGTGGCGAGGGTCAGTTTGAACGCGTTGTCTTTGGTCGGCGTCGCGCCCTTGAACGCGAGCGCCGTGACGGCTGCTGCGCCTTTGGGCAGCATCGCCTCGGCCGCCTCGACCCGCCAGGGCCGGGGCGCAACGCCGCCGAATGCGACGCGGCCCGTGCTATCGGGCTGAATGACCGCAGCGACCGAAACCAGCGCATACGCATACGAGGCGCGGTCGCGGACTTTCTCGTAGATATGCCGGCCGCCGATTGGGCGGGGCAGCGTGATTGCGGTGATCAGTTCGCCGGAGTGCAGCACTGTATCGGTTTCGGGGTGTTCGCCCCAGAGCCGGTGAAATTCGGCGATTGGAATGGCGCGGCGCGCGCCTGTCGCATCGACGGTTTCGATCGTCGCATCGAGCACGCGCATCGCTACCGCCATGTCGCCGGGGAATGTCGCGATGCACGCATCGCTGACCCCGATCACGCCCAGTTGTCGCGAAACGCCGCCGATTGCGGCGCAGCCCGATCCCGGCGCACGCTTGTTGCACGCCATGTTGGTGTCATAGAAATAGGGGCAGCGGGTACGTTGCAACAAGTTGCCCGCAGTCGTGGCCTTGTTGCGCAATTGTCCCGATGCGCCGGCCACGATCGCGCGCGTCAGCACGCCGTAATCGCGCCGCACGCGGGCATCTGACGCCAGGTCTGTGTTGGTCACCAGCGCGCCGATCCGCAAGCCGCCTTCGGGCGTCGCTTCAATCTTGTTGAACCCCAGGTCCTGCACATCGACCAGATGCGTCGGCGTCTCGACTTCGATCTTCATCAGGTCGAGCAGGTTGGTGCCGCCGGCGATGAATTTGGCGCCTGGCCGTGCCGCCACGGCGCGCGCTGCCGCGACCGGATCCTTGGCGCGTTCGTATGTAAAGGCTCTCATGCTGGCGACCCCGCGACTTCGGCTATGGCCTCGGCAATGTTCGAATACGCGCCGCAGCGGCAGATATTGCCGCTCATGCGCTCGCGCAGTTCCATATTGCCAGGCGTTGGCGCAGTCATCAGGTCGGCTTGGACATGGCTCGGCACGCCGCGCTTGATTTCGTCGAGCACCGCGACCGCCGAACAGATCTGGCCCGGGGTGCAATAGCCGCACTGATACCCATCGTGTTTGACAAACGCCGCCTGCATCGGATGAAGCGCGCCCGGTTTGCCCAGGCCCTCGATCGTGGTGACCTGGTGACCCTCGTGCATCACCGCCAGCGACAGGCACGAATTGATCCGGCGGCCGTTGACGATGACCGTGCACGCGCCGCACTGGCCATGGTCGCAGCCTTTTTTGGTGCCGGTCAGGTGCAGATGCTCACGCAAAGTATCGAGCAGCGTCGTGCGCGGATCGAGCGTCAGCGTATGATCCTGACCATTGATCTTGAGCGTGACAGGCATTTTTGGAGCTTCCATGGTTTTCGCCGGGTTTTGCGCAGCGGCCATCGCCGGCGCCACGGCGACGGCAGCCGTCGCGGCACCCGCGCCAAGCACACCGCGACGTGAAATCGCCCAATCGGAACTGGCGGACATAAAACTGGGTTCCTTCCTGCGCGGCGCCTGGCCACGGCGCCGCGGACGGGGAGTGGGCTGTGCTATACGCTTTTGAGTATAACGCGCCTCGCCGCCGATCGTTCCTGACAATCGCGCGGGGTGGCAAATGGGGCAGCGATGCTTAACCTTTTTGCGCGCCGGGCGTTCTATTGCAGGATCGGCGGGCCGGCCGTCCTCCATCCAAAGCGGACGGCCCGCCGGTCACTTTCGAAGGTTGGGGTCGCTTAAGGGCCTCCGGCGGGCAAGGGCCAGGGGCCCTTGCATCCCGTTACCGTCCGCGTTGGTGTGTCTGTTCCGCGGAGCATCCCACCGCTGCGTCGGGAGACGATGAGACCGCTGCGCGGGGGCGCGCAAAGGCATGGTCAGCACGCAGTTCAGGACGGTAAAGGGTTCCTAGGGCAATGGCCCTAGGCCGCCGGAGGCCCTATGTATCAGCCCGAAACGGCGCCGCAATCTCTGCCGTCACGCGCGCCAGCCGCCCGCTGGTGCGATCGATCAGCGCCCAGGTCGTCCGCGCATCGACCAGAGTGCGGCCTGCCTCATCGCGAAACGTGGTGCCGCGGTCGAACCGGGCGCCGGTCGGGGCTTCGGGGATGACTGTTTCGGCCAGGGCCTTGGCGCCTGCGGTGATATTGCCGCGGTAATCGATTTCGTGGCGGGTCACGACCCAGATGTAGCGGTCGCGGTGTTCGGGCAGGGCATCGCGTTCCCAGTGCGCGACTGCGATGCGTTCCATCCAGCGCACCCAGACCGCATTGTTGACATGGCCCAGCTCGTCGATGTCAGCGACATCGGCGGTAAAGGTCATGCTGAAGCGGTCAGACATTTGTCAGGTTCAACTGCCACAGGATGAAGGCGAATTCTTCGGCGGTTTCCTTCAGGCTTTCGAAGCGGCCGGATTTGCCGCCGTGCCCTGCGCTCATGTTGGTTTTGAGCAGCAGGACGTTGTCGTCGGTTTTCAGTTCGCGCAGTTTTGCGACCCATTTTGCCGGTTCCCAATAGGTTACGCGTGGATCGTTCAGCCCGGCGGTTACCAGCAGCGGGGGATAGGCTTGCGCGCGCACCTGGTCATAGGGCGAATACGAATGGATCAGTTCGAACGCGGCTTTGTCCTCGATCGGATTGCCCCACTCGGGCCATTCGCCCGGGGTCAGTGGCAGGGTTTCGTCGAGCATCGTGTTCAGCACGTCGACGAAGGGGACATGCGCGACGACTGCGCCCCACAATTCGGGGTTTGAATTGATCACTGCGCCCATCAGTTCGCCGCCGGCCGATCCGCCGCTGATCGCGATGCGGCCTGGCGCGGTCAGGCCGCGATCGATCAGGCCTTTGGCGACATCGACGAAATCGTTGAAGGTGTTGGTGCGTTTTTCAAGCTTGCCGTCCTTGTACCAGCGCCGGCCGAGGTCATCGCCGCCGCGGATATGCGCGATCGCGAACACCATGCCGCGATCGACCAGGCTGAGCCGGCCGGTCGAAAAGCCGGGTCCGATCGCCAGGCCATAGGCGCCATAGCCGTAAAGGTAGAGCGGCGACGGGGCATCCGCGGGGCGGTCCTTGCGCGCCATCACCGACACCGGCACCAGCGTGCCATCGCGTGCCGGGATTTCCAGACGCTGGGTCCAGTACAGGTCGGCGTCATAGCCCGACGGGATTTCCTGGACTTTCAGGCTGGTCAGCGTGCGCGCCGCGACGTCGTAATCGAATACCGTCGCGGGGCTGATCATCGATTCGTACGTCAGGCGCAGCGTGGTGCTGGTCCATTCGGGATTGTCCGACAGGCCGGCTTCGTAGCTGGCTTCGGGAAACGCTATCGGCTCGATCCGCGCGGGGTCGCCGTAATAGCGCACATCGATCTGATCGAGCCCGCGCACGCGGCCCTCGGTCACGAAGAAATCGCGGAACAGGTCGAACCCGGTCAGGTAGAAATCCTCGGTGCCTTCGACCAGCGTGGTCCATTCGCCGGGGTTCGACAGCGGCGCGGTCGCCAGGCGGAAATTTTCGTGCGTGTCGTTGGTGTGGACATAGAGCGTGGGCTCGCTGCCATCGTCGAGGTCATACACGTCGACATCGTATTCGGTGCCGACACTGCGCGCGCGGACCAGAACTTGCGGCGCGGTCGGATTATCGGCGGGGATCAGCCAGGCTTCACTCGTTTCATGGTCGCCGGTCGATACGATCAGCCAGCGTTCGCTCGCCGACAGCCCGACGCCGACGCGAAAGCCCTCGTCGGCCTCGTGAAACAGGACCTGGTCTTCGCTGGCAGGTGTGCCGAGGCGGTGGAGCAGCACGGTGTCGGTGCGCCACTGGTCGTTGACGCGCGCATAGACGAAGCCGCTGTCGTTGCGGGTCCAGACGAGGCCCGACAGCGTGTCGGGGATTTCGTCGGGCATGACTTCGCCGGTCGCGATCGTCTTGATGCGCGCGGTAAAGCGCTCCGAGCCATCGTCATCGACGGCCCAGGCGAGCAGGCGTCCGTCGTTCGAGACCGAGAGCGCGCCGAGCCGGAAGTAATCCTTGCCCGCCGCCAGCACGGTTTCGTCGAGGATCAGTTCGTCCGCGCCTGCATCGTCAGGGGCAGCAACCGGGCGCCGCCACCATTTCTTGTATTCGGCGCCGGCTTCGTATTCGACCCAGTACAGGAACTGGCCGTCCTTCTGCGGGACCGAGCGATCGGCCTCCTTGATGCGGCCGCGGATTTCGGTGAACAGCGCGTCGGTCAGCGGCTGTTGGCCGGCCATCGCATCGGTGAACCAGGCGTTTTCTGCCGCGAGGTGCGACAGCACGGCGGCGTCGGTCACTTCGGGATATTTGGGATCGCGCAACCACGCGTAATCATCGGTGACGGTCAGGCCGTGGTGCGAAATCGTGGTCGGACGGCGTTCTGCGACGGGTGGGGTGGTTTTGGACATCCAGTGCATCTATGGTGCCGCCATGGTCCCGGCAAGGCCGGGCGTATCCTCCTTGATGGATTTGCGTTATGTTGATGAACACGCATGAGGCCCGCCTGGCCGCATTCCGCCGGGCACTTGTCGCCGCCGATCTCGACGGTTTCGTCGTGCCGCTGTGCGATGAACATATGAGCGAATATGTCGGCGCTTATGCGCGGCGCCTGGAATGGTTGACCGGGTTTGCCGGGTCGGCGGGCACGGCGGTGGTGCTGCGCGACAGTGCGACGATGTTTGTCGACGGGCGCTATACCTTGCAGGTCCGCGACCAGGTCGATGCGCGGTTCTACGGGTTCGAGCAGGTTCCGGGGGTCAGCGTTTCGGGCTGGCTGGCGGCGAATGCGCCTGCGGATGCGCGGATCGGCTATGACCCGTGGCTGCACACGCGCGGCTGGGTCGATGCGGTGACGCGCGCGCTGGCGCCGCGTGGCGGTACGCTGGTGGCGGTCGACGCGAACCCGATCGATGCGGTGTGGGACGATCGGCCTGCGCCATCGGCGGCGGCGGCTGTGCCGCATCCGCTGGAATTTGCCGGCGTCGATAGCGCGGACAAGCGCGCGGATGTTGCGCGCTGGCTGGGCGATCATGGGTGCGATGCGGTGGTGATTGCCGCGCTCGATTCGGTGGCGTGGCTGTTCAACATTCGCGGCTCCGATGTGGATCGTACGCCGGTCGCGTTGTCGTTTGCCCTGGTCCATGCCGATGGCGGCGCGGATCTGTTTATTGCGCCGGAAAAGGTCACGCCGGATCTGATCGCGCATCTGGGCGATGGCGTGCGGGTGTTTTCGCGCGATGAATTTGTCCCCGCGCTGGCCGCGCTGTCGGGCAAGCGCGTTGCGGTCGATCCCGACCGCAGTGTTGCCGCGATATTCCAGGCGCTTGATGGTGCGACGATAGTGCCACTGCTCGATCCGACGATCGTGCCAAAGGCGGTGAAGAACCCGGTCGAAATCGCTGGCCAACGCGCCGCGCAAACTCGTGATGGCGCGGCCGAAGTGCGGTTCCTGCACTGGCTCGAAACGACTGCGCCGGCGGGCACCTTGACCGAGCTCTCGGCGTCGAACCGGCTCGAGGGTGAGCGGCGCGCGACCAATGCGCTGATCGACCTGTCGTTCGACACGATTTCGGGCGGGGGGCCCAATGGCGCGATCGTGCATTACCGCGCCGAAGAGGCGACCAACCGCGCGCTGGAGCCGAACAGCGTCTACCTGGTCGACTCGGGCGGGCAGTATCGCGACGGCACCACCGATATCACGCGCACCGTGTGGATCGGGCCCGATGCGCCGCCTGCGCTCTTGTGCGACCGGTTTACGCGCGTGCTCAAGGGGCACATCGCGCTCGCCCGCGCGGTGTTTCCGCAAGGCACCAATGGCGCGCAGCTCGACGTGCTGGCGCGGCAGTTCCTGTGGCAGGCGGGGCTCGATTATGCGCATGGCACCGGGCACGGCGTCGGCAGTTTCCTGGCCGTGCACGAAGGGCCGCAGCGTATCGCCAAGGCGCAGGGCGGGCAGGCAGGCACGGGTGCCGAGCTGTTGCCCGGCATGATCGTGTCGAACGAGCCGGGCTATTACCGCGCGGGCGAATACGGCATCCGCATCGAAAACCTGGTGCTGGTCGAAAGCCGCACGATCGCGGGCGCCGAAGGGGCGTTCATGGGGTTTGCGACGCTGACGCATGTGCCGCTCGACCGGCGGCTGATCGATTTGACGCTGCTCGATGCGGGTGAGCGCGGCTGGGTCGATGATTACCATGCGGCCGTGCAGGTGCTGCTTGCGCCGTTGCTCGACGGTGAATCGCGAGCGTGGCTCGATCTGGCGACTGCGCCGCTTTGAGCGGCACAGTGTTCGTGATATGTTCCGGTCAGGCCGAGTCGTTCGGTCGGCTATGAGGGGGGCGTGTAATGCTTGGCTATGTCACCGTGGGAACCACCGACCTGGCGCGGTCGGGGAAATTCTATGATCCGATTGCCGCTGTCCTGGGTACCGGGCGGATGTTTACGACCGACACGATGATCATCTACGGGATCGAAGGCGGGCCGCCGGGGATCGGCGTGACGTTTCCCCATGATGGCAAGCCGGCGAGCGTCGGCAATGGCATGATGGTCGCGCTGGAAACCACGAACCGCGCGCAAGTCGACGAGATCCACGCGCTGGCTCTGGCCAATGGCGGCACCTGTGAAGGCCCGCCGGGCGTGCGCGGCGAAGGCGACATGTTCTACGCCGCGTATTTTCGCGATCCCGATGGCAACAAGCTGAATGCGTTCATTATCGGCGCGCCCTGACCGGTTTTCAGGGCGCAAGCCTGCCTTGCGACACTATGCGACAATAAACCGCGCGATTCGGCATAGTTCGGCGACAAGTCGATCTTATACCAACAATCAGAAAGTCGCGGGGCGCCAATTACAGCCCCCTGTTCCAATGCCCGGGCCGGCATCCCCCCCCGCCAAGGCCCCGGCGTCGCCTCGCGACTTTCCCCCCATTCAGTGTGATCCGGTTTTCGCCAGGACATCACACGGTGTTAAACCGAGGGTTCGAGGCTGTGAACAAGGTACTGTTGGCAGGTGGGGCCTTTCTGGCATTGGCGACTTCGACCCTGGCGATCGGTGCCCAGACGCTCGCCGGCGCGTCCGCCCCTGCTGGCCCGCCGCGCCAGCCGCCCCACGAACTGACCTTTGCCGAATTCAAGGCTGATGCGGACCAGGTATGGAACCGGCTGGACGTCAATCACGACGGCCGGATCGACCAGTCCGATCGCGACGCCCGCCTGCTCGAACATTTTGCGCAGTGGGATACGAACCACGATGGCATGGTCAGCAAGGATGAATTCCTGGCGCATGTCCATGCGCAGGAAGCCGGCTGGAAAGCGCATGAGCACCATGGCCCTGATGGTCACGGTCCGGACGGGATGGGCCATGATGGTCCGCCGCTGCCAGGTGGCCCCGATCACATGGGTCCGCATGGCGGTCCAGACGGAATGGGCGACCACCACCACGGCCGCATGATGGCGATGGCGATCATCGGCCCGGCGATGCACGATGCGGGCCAGAATGGCGTGATCACCCGAGTGGCCTTCGACACCGCGATCAAGGCGCGCTTCGACAAGATCGATACCAACCATGACGGCAAGCTGTCGCACGAGGAAATGCGTGCTGCGCGGTCGGAACATGGTGAAGAGCACTGGGGTCACCACGGCGATCGCCATCATGGCGACTGGCATCACGGCGACCACCCCCACGGCGACACTCCACCACCCCCACCTGCTCCCGCTGGCCAATGATCGGACGACGCGATGATCACAACACTGGAACAAGTCGGCCAATCGGCACATAACGACACGATGAACGAACCAACCAGCACCGAAATCCTGCTCGTCGACGACGAAGCGGCCCTGCGCGAACCGCTGGCCTCCTACCTCGCCAAACAGGGCTTTGTCGTAACGCAAGCGGGCAGCGCGGCCGAAGCCCGCGGGCGCATCGCATCGGCCAATTACGACATGGTCCTGCTCGATATCATGATGCCGGGCGAAGACGGGCTGTCGCTGTGTCGCCATCTGGCCGAAACCAAGCGCATGCCGGTGATTTTCATCACCGCGCGCGGGGAATCGACCGACCGGATCGTCGGGCTGGAAATCGGCGGCGATGATTACATCGTCAAACCGTTCGATCCGCGCGAACTGGTCGCGCGCATCCGCAGCGTCCTGCGCCGCTCGGGCCGGACCCCGGTCGAAGCGGGCGAAGCGGTCGTCTATGAATTCGAAAACTGGCGGCTCGACCCGCTGAAGCGGCGCCTGATCGATCCCGAAGGCGCAGTCGTGTCGATTTCCTCGGCCGAATTCCGCCTGCTCCTGGCATTCCTCGATCACCCGCGCCAGGTGCTCGATCGCGATCGCCTGCTCGATATGGTGCAGGGGCGCGAGGCGCATCTGTTCGATCGCGCGGTCGACAACCAGATCAGCCGGCTGCGCCGCAAGATCGAGCCCGACAGCCGCAATCCGCAATTGATCCAGACCGTCTGGGGCGGCGGCTATATGCTCGCGGCCGAAGTGCGCAAATCCGCAGCGCTTGATTGACCACGCGCACTAGCCCCGTGATTCGCAGCCTGCTGCCCTGGTCCTGGATGCGCAGCCTCCAGGGCCAGATCCTGATGGCAATCGCCGCCGCGCTGCTGGTGGCGCAGGCGCTGTCTGCATTCCTGATCTGGCACGAATTGCACCAGCGCCATGTCGCGTCGATCGTCACCGGCGCGGCCATGCGCATGCTGGGCGAACGGGTGCTGATGCCCAATCCCGGCGATCCCGGTCCTGGCCCTGGCCCAGGTCCAAATCCGGGCCCGAATCAGGCAGCCGGCGGGCATCACCCGCTGGATCCATGGGGACCATCGCGCAACCAGTTTGGCGGCCCCGGCGGCGGCCCGCCCGATGATCGCATGCGCCTGCCGCGCGCGCTGCACGTGCGTTTCGACAAGGTCTCGCCCGAACAGGCGGGCGATCGCCATCTGACCGAAGTCGAAACCCAATTGCGCGAAGCGTTGATCGCCCAGGGCGAACAACCGGGCACATTGCTGGTGGTCGAGCGCGATTCGGCCAATGATCCTGCGCTGCACGACGTGCTGCCGGCACTGCAGGCGCGGTTTCGGCTTGCGGGCAACGACACGCTGCCAAAACTGGTGGTCGCCTCGCAACTGCAGCCCGATCACACCTGGCTGACCGTGCGCACGTTCACGCCCGCCAACGAACAGACCCTGGTGTTCAACCTGCTGCGCCAGACGATCCTGACCTATCTGCTGCTCGTCGGTGCAGTCGGCCTGATCCTCCGCCGGATTACCCGCCCGCTCCGCGCGCTGACCAATCGGCTGGAAAACTATGCCGTATCGCCCGGCCTTGCCCCTGGCCTCAAAGCCGGGATTTCCGACCAACTCGAGCCACAAGGCCCCAACGATATCCAACGCCTGATCATCGCGCACAACGCGATGGAGGGGCGGATCGCCGCGCTGCTCGATGAAAAGGACGTGATGCTCGGCGCGATCGGCCACGATCTGAAAACCCCGCTGGCCGCATTGCGCGTGCGCATCGAGGCGGTCGATGACGATGTCGAACGCGGACGCATGGCCGCGACGATCGAAGACATCAATCGCTCGCTCGACGATATCCTGTCGCTCGCACGCGTCGGGCGCCCGACCGATCCGATCGAAGCAACCGAAATGTCCGCGCTCGTCGCAGACATCGTTGGCGAATACGAAGACATGGGCGACGACGTCGTGCTCGGCGATGCCCATCGCATGGTCGCGCCGGTCCGTGCGACCTGGCTGCGCCGCGCTTTGCGCAACCTGGTGTCCAACGCCCTGCGCTACGGCCACCGCGCGCGCGTCACGCTGGTTCGCGACGGGCGCTACGCGGTGCTAGTGGTCGAAGACGATGGCCCGGGCATTCCCGAAGGCGACATTTCGCGGATGATGGAGCCGTTCACCCGGCTGGAAGCATCGCGCAACAGCGCGACCGGTGGCAGCGGGCTCGGGTTGACCTTGGCGCGCGCGATTGCGGATCAGCATGGCGGGTCGCTTACGCTGCTTAATCGGCACGACCCGAGGCATCTCGATCGGGCGACGATCGTTGGGTTGCGCGCTACTTTGCGGGTGCCTTTGGCCTGAGGTTTAGTGGCCTCCGGCGGGCAAGGGCTATTGCCCTTGCATCCCGTTACCGTCTTGCCCGGCACGCTTCCCAGGCCATTGTATCCCGCCGCAAAGCGGCTGAAATCCTGCCGCTTCGCGGCGGGACGCAAACGCAAAGATAATGCGCAAACCAAGACGGTAACGGGATCAAAGGGCAATAGCCCTTTGCCGCCGGAGGCCCTTGGTCGGTCATTGTCACCCGTTGGTCGAATCAACGCAGCAAATGTAATTGCTATTGTAACCACCCTGTTGCTAGGCCCGCGCGATCCTGCTGCCGGGTCTGGTGGCTGTTCGAGACAAGGTTGCCAATGTCACGTTCTTCGAAATCCAAGTCTTTCGTGCGCGCATTTGCCGGGCTGGCGCTCGCCGGGTCCGCGCTGTCGCTGGGTGTTGCCGCCCATGCCCAGGCGCCGACCAGCGTCGCATTTCCCACCGACGGCACGCTGGCGCATACTGCGATCCCGAGCCATTACACGATCGCGATCCGTCCTGATTTGGGGACGATGACCTTTACCGGTACGTTTGCGATCGACGTGGTCGTGCCGCAGGCGACCGATGCGATCGTGCTCAACGCGGTTGCGCTGAAGCTGGGCGCGACTTCGCTTGTCGATGCGGGCGGGCATGCCATGCCGCTGGCGACCAGCTATGACGACAAGGAACAGACGGTAAAGCTGGCGGCGCCTGGCCAGATCGCGGCTGGTACGTATCGCGTCGAAGGCAGCTATACGGGGAAGATCGGGACGCAGGCCGATGGCCTGTTTGCGCTCGATTACGCTGGCAATGATGGCAAGCCGACGCGGGCGCTGTTCACCCAGTTCGAGCCGAGCTCTGCGCGCCAGTTCGCGCCGATGTTTGACGAGCCGTCGTACAAGGCGACGTTCGATCTGTCGGTCGTGGTGCCAAAGGACCGGCTGGCGGTCAGCAATATGCCGATCGCGCGCGAAGATCCCGCCGGTGCGGGGCTGAAAAAGGTTACATTCCGCACGACGCCCAAAATGGCGTCGTACCTGCTGTTTTTCGGCACGGGCGATTTCGAGCGCGCGACGAAGCTGACTACTGCGACCAACGATTATGGTACGGTCGTCGCGGGCATCGTTTCTCCGCGTGGCAGCGGCGACCAGCCGCAGTTCGCGCTGAACGAACTGGCCGGGCTGATCCCGTATTACAACGGCTATTTCGGGCAGAAATTCCCGCTGCCCAAGATCGACAATATCGCGGGCCCGGGCCAGTCGGAATTCTTCTCGGCGATGGAAAACTGGGGCGCGGTGTTCACGTTCCAGCGCGATCTGCTTGAGGATCCGAAGACGACTTCGCCGCAATCGCGCGAATTCATCGCGGTCGCGCAGGCGCATGAAGTTGCGCACCAGTGGTTTGGCGATCTGGTGACGATGGCCTGGTGGGACGACCTGTGGCTGAACGAAGGTTTTGCCAGCTGGATGGAAAACAAGGCGATCGACCATTTCCACCCCGACTGGTTCGAACTGCTGACGCGCGTTTCGGGGCGCGAAGCGGCGATGAACCTCGATGCGTTCAAAACCACGCATCCGGTCGTGCAGCATATCCGCACCGTCGATGAAGCGAACCAGGCGTTCGACGCGATCACATACCAGAAGGGCGAGGCCGTGCTGTCGATGCTCGAGGCCTATGCCGGGGAAAACACCTGGCGCGACGGCATCCGCACGTACATGGCCGCGCACAAGTTCGGCAACAGCCACACCGCCGATCTGTGGTCCGCGGTCGAGGCGGCGGGCGCGACCGGGCTGACCACGATCGCGACCGATTTCACCACGCAGCCGGGTATTCCGCTGGTGCGCGTGGCCGATGAGCAGTGCGCCAATGGCAAGACCACGCTGACCCTGACGCAGGACGAATTCACCCGCGACCGGGTGGGCGAGCCCTCGACCCGGCGCTGGCATGTGCCTTTGCTGGTGTCGGTCGGCGGCGCGGCGCCGGTGCGGTCGATCATGGCCGATGGCAAGGCGACCTTGACGCTCGATGGCTGCGGCCCGGTGGTGATCAATGCGGGGCAGCTCGGCTATTACCGGTCGCTGTATGCGCCCGCTGCGCAAGCCGCGCTGACCAGGGCGCTGCCGCAACTGGCGCCGATCGACCAGATGGGCCTCGTCGCCGATCAGCTCGAGCTCAGCTATGCCGGGTATCAGCCGATGGGCGGCGCGCTGTCGATGCTCGCGGCGGTGCCCAATACCGCCAATGCCCGCGTCGCCGACCTGACGATCAGTCGGTTTGCCGGGCTGTATGATCAGCTCGATGGCGACACCGCGAGCCAGGCCGCAATGGGCGCGCGTGCAACCGCGCTGTGGAAGCCGCGTCTCGACGCCTTGGGCTATGATCCGCGCCAGAGCGACACCGTGCCCGAAGCGCTGTTGCGCTCCAGGTTGGTGGTCTCACTGGGACACATGGGCGAACCCGGCGTCGTGGCAGAGGCGCATCGGCGCTTTGCCGCGCTTGGCAGCAATCCGCATGCGCTCGACGGCCCGTTGAAGCAGGCATGGCTCGCGATCGTCGCGCGCAATGCGACGCCTGCCGAATGGGACAAGTTGAAAGCGATGGCGCTGGCGAGCACCTCGACAGTCGAACGCTCCGATTTCTTCGACCAGCTCGGCGGCGCGCAGGACGTGACGCTGGCGCGCCGCGCGCTCGATCTGGCGCTGACCGATGTCCCGGGCAAGACCACATCGGCATCGATCATCAGCTCGGTTGCGCTGGTGCACAGCGAACTGGCGTTCGATTTCTTCGTCGCGCACCGCGATATCATTCTCGGCCTCGTCGATGGCTCGGCGCGCACGACCTATGTCGAGCGGATTGCCTCGCGCGCGCAGACCGAAGCGATGGTCGGCAAGCTGGTTGCGTATGAAGCGACGGTGCCGGCCGATGCGAAGAAACCGGTCGAACGCGCGCTGGCCCGGTTGAAGTACCGGCTGTCGGTCAAGGCGCGTGTGACGAGCCAGACGGTGGCTTGGTTGAAGGGCGCTTGATCATTTTCTGAGCGGGTTGTGGGTTGCGCGCGGTTGCTGGCTCTGTGGGGCAACTGCCGCGCGCGTCCTTCGACAAGCTCAGGATGAGCGAGGTTTGTTTGTAACTGGCGGAATAAATAGAAAAAACCCCACGCCTTACGCCCTACGCCCCATGCACCACGCCCCGCGCGCCGCGCCCGCGCCTCGCGCCCGGCGCCCGCACTCCGCGCGCCGCACCCCACGCCCACCCACCCGCTCATCCTGAGCCCGTCGAAGGATGCGCGCGACATCGGATCCAGCTCAACGGCAGCACCACTTTTGCATCCAGCCGGACAAGCCGCTAAAGGCCGGCCCGTAATGACCCGCCCCCCGTTTTTTTTGCTTGATGATGCGCGGGCGCAGAACGCCGCATCCTCGCGGCTATACCAAAACCCCGTGGACATCGTGGTCGCCCGCCGCCCCGAGCAAGTGCGCGCAGCGCTCGCGCAAATCGGCGCAACACCCGGCCATTGGGCGGGCATGATCGCCTACGAGGCCGGACTCGCACTCGAACCCCGGCTAACCCCACGCGCGCTAGCACGCATCGGTGCGGCAGGCCCGCTGGTATGGTTTGCCCGGTTCGAACAGATGACCGAAATGTCCGGCGCCGAAGTCGATAACTGGCTGGCCGAGCAAAGCACGGGCGCAGGCCAACTTGGCCCGATGGAGCCTCAACTGTCGACAGGCGGTTATGCGCGTGCCTTCACAGGAGTGCACGACGCAATCACCGCGGGCGATACCTACCAAGTCAATCTGACCTTCCCGCTCGGCGGAGCATGGCGCGGTGATCCGCTGGCGATATTCCGCAAATTGCGCCACGACGCGCGCGCCGGCTATGGCGCGGTGCTGTGGGACGGGTCGCACTGGACGCTGTCCGCATCGCCCGAACTGTTTGTCGAAGTCACCGGCGCGGCCGCCAAAGTCCGCCCGATGAAAGGCACCGCGCCGCGGGGGCGCACGCCCGATGAAGACCACGCCGCGCGCGAACGCCTGGCGCAAAGCGCGAAAGACCGCGCTGAAAACCTGATGATCGTCGACCTGATGCGCAATGACCTGTCGCGGCTCGCGGTGCCCGGCAGCGTGCACGTCGAGGCGCCGTTTGCGATCGAAACGTATCCCACGGTCCACCAGATGGTGACGACGGTGCATGCGCAACTGGCCCCGGGCAAAAGCGCGATCGACCTGATCCCGGCGATTTTCCCGTGTGGATCGGTGACGGGCGCGCCCAAAATCCGCGCGATGGAATTGATCGACACGCATGAACGCGATGCGCGCGGCGGGTATTGCGGCTCGATCGGCTATATCGATGCTCCTGCCGTCTTAAAAAACGAGGATGTTGCGTCTGGCCGGGCGGTGTTCAATGTGGCAATCCGCACGGTGCGGCTGGCGCCCGATTATCCGGGCGCGGATGGCGGGCGTGCCACGATGGGGGTGGGATCGGCGGTCGTCGCCGATTCGGTGATGATCGACGAATGGCGTGAATGCCTGATCAAGGGGAGTTTCCTGCGTTTGTCCGCTGGCCAGGTCGATCTGATCGAAACGATGGCGTTCGATCCCACAAAGGGGATCGCGCTGATTGAATTCCACCTGGAACGGCTGCGCACCAGCGCGGGTGCGCTGGGCTTTGCGTTCGATCGCCATGCCACGCGCAACGCGATTCAGGCGCTGTGTTTCGATCTGGATGCGCCGGCCAAAGTGCGCATGCTGCTGGCACGGAGCGGTGCGATTGCGCTGGAAACCGGCGCCTTGCCGGTGGTCGGCGCCGATCCGCTGGTGTGTGCTGTGCTGCCGCTACCGGTGGCGAGCGACGACTGGCGGCTGCGGCATAAGACCACCGATCGCGGATTTTACGAGGCCGCGCGGCGCGTTGCGATGGGCGCGGGCGCCGACGAGGCGCTGTTTGTGCGCGATGACGGGCTGATCACCGAGGGGAGTTTTACCACGGTGTTCGTGCGGCGCAGCGATGGCCGGTTGGTCACGCCGCGCGCGGAGCACGGGCTGCTGCCCGGGGTGTTGCGACGCAGTCTGATCGAGGCGGACAAAGTGGTCGAGGGCGATCTTACGCTGGATGACCTGGCGCAGGGTTTCCTGCTCGGCAATGCCTTGCGCGGATTGATGCCGGGGCGGCTGTTGGAACTGGCATGACGACACTTGAAGCGACGAAAATCAGCGCGGCGCTGCGCCGGATCGCGCCATCGCGCACCAATGCGATGACCGATCATGCGATCGCATTGCGTGCGGCGGGGCGCGACATTCTCTCGCTGTCGGTCGGTGAACCCGATTTCCCGACGCCCGATCATGTGAAAGCAGCGGCCAAGGCTGCGCTCGATGCCGATGACACGCGCTATACGGCGGTTGCGGGTACGGCCGCGCTGCGTGATGCGGCGGCGCTGCATTTCCGGCGTGACCTGGGGATCGTGGTGCCATCGTCGCAGGTCATCGTATCGGCGGGCGGCAAGCAGGCGATCTTTCAAGCGCTGCTGGCAACGCTCGATCCTGGCGACGATGTGCTGATCCCTTCGCCATGGTGGGTCAGCTATCCCGAAATCGTGCATTTTGCGGGCGCGAATGTCGTGGATTTGCCGACCAATGCTGCCGGCGGTTTTCGCATCACGCCCGAGCAACTGGACGCCGCAATCGGTCCGCGCGCGCGTTGGTTGCTGCTCAACAGCCCGGGCAATCCGACGGGCGCGGTCTATTCTGCCGCCGATCTGGCTGCGTTGGCCGACGTTTTGCGCCGCCATCCGCATGTGCTGGTACTGAGCGATGACATTTACGCGCCATTGCGCTATACGCCCGGCGACCATGCCACATTGGCGGTGGTCGCCCCCGACCTGGCTGAGCGTATCTTGACCGTTTCGGGCGTTTCGAAAAGCCATGCGATGACCGGGTTTCGCATTGGCGTGGCCGCCGGGCCCGCCTGGTTGATCGGCGCAATGGGCAAGTTGCAGTCGCACAATTCGGGCAATCCGTGCTCGATTTCGCAAGCGGCGGCAGTGGCGGCCTTCAACGGGCCCCAGGATTTTCTGACCGATTGGCGCGATCGTTTTAGCGCCCGCCGGGACCGGGTGGTGGCCGCTATCAACGCCATTCCCGGACTATCGACACCTGTGCCGGACGGCGCATTTTACTGCATGATCGATGCTGCGCCGCTGATCGGCCGCTTCGGCGATGACGAAGGACTTGTAATGCATTTGCTCGATCATGGGGTGGCCGTCGTCGCCGCCTCTGCCTTTGGCGGCCGCGATGGCTTCCGCATCAGTTTTGCCGCCGACGAGGCCAAGCTGGATGGCGCGATCGCGCGTATCGCAGGAGCAGTCGCATGATCGAGTTCGCCATCCTGTTCGAAGATGCCGAAGCGCTGGTCATCGACAAGCCCGGCGGGCTGCCGCTCGACAAGCCGCGCGCGGGCGGGCCATGCCTGGAAGACCAGGCCGAAGAACTGCGCTTCGGCTTTGCGCGGTCGCCATCGCCGGTGCACCGGCTCGATCGCGACACATCGGGCTGTTTGTTGCTGGCGCGCCATCCGCGTGCGCTGAAACGCTATTCCGCCGCATTCGAAGCGCGCCAGGTGGGCAAGACGTATTGGGGCGTGGTCGCCGGGCCGATTGCCGAAGATCGCGGGACGATCGCGCTGAACCTGTCGAAAATCAGCAGCGCGAGCGAAGGCTGGAAAATGATCCCCGCGCGCGCGGGCAAGGCGGCGGTGACGCATTGGCGCGTGCTCGATCGCCGGGGCAATCTGACCCTGGTCGAATTCACGCCCGAAACGGGCCGCACGCATCAGATCCGCATCCATGCCGCCGCAGGGCTGGGCCATGCGCTGCTCGGCGATCCGATCTATGGCAAGGCGATTTCCGGCAAGCGCACGATGCTGCATGCCGCGCGGCTGGAAGTGCCGCGCGAGGGCAAGGCGCCGATTATCGCCGAAGCGCCAATGCCTGCGGATTTCCTGGCGCTGGGGTTTGTGCAGCCGGTCAAGGCCGCGCCGTGGGTGCCGCCGGTTATCGAAGATGTCGCCGTGGCGGATGAGGAAGACGCCGGGTGACGGCGATCGAGGCGCTGATCGAACGCGCGCTGACCCTGGTCAGCGAAGCGTTCATCACCGCCACCGGCCCGGGCGGGCAGAATGTCAACAAAGTCGCGACCGCCGTGCAATTGCGCGTCAATGTTTATGCGCTGCGGCTGTCGCCCGAAGTGTTCGACCGGCTGAAGCAGCTGGCGGGTAGCCGGATGACTTCGGGCGGCGAAATCGTGCTGACCGCGCGGCGGTTTCGCACGCAAGAGGCCAACCGTGCCGATGCGCGTGAGCGGCTGGCGGATTTGCTGCGGGAGGCGGCGACTTTGCCGGAGAAGCGCGCGAAGTCGCGGTTGAACCGGGTGGGCAAAGTTCAGCGGCTGGCGGGGAAGAAAATCCGCAGTACGGTCAAGGCGGGGCGGGGCAAGGTCAGCTTCGACTGAGCATCTGCCGTTGAGGGCCCAACCCATAGGCGCAAATATCTCATATTCGTCATCCCGGACTTGATCCGGGATCCAGCTTTTCTTTCATGCGTGCCCTGAATGCAGCGGTCGAGCAGAAAGGCAGCGGGACCCCGGATCAAGTCCGGGGCGACGATGGTGTTATGTTGGCGCGCATGGGCTCGAACCTTTTCGAGCCCAGTATCGCATCAATTCAACGACATCCGCTCATCCTGAGCCTGTCGAAAGATGCGCGCAAACGCCAGCTCAGCCGGCGCCAGGACCAACCGTATCGCGCATCCTTCGACGGGCTCAGGATGAGCGGAGATAGGCAGTCAACGCAGATTGGCGGGCCTGGCGTATTGAGATACATACAATGCTCTGGCTCAAACAACCTATGCGCGCCGATCGATATCGACATGGAGGACTATCATGGCGCTTAAGATGCACGCTTCGCTCGCCGTGAATGTTGGTGGCTGGCTGAAAACCGAAATCGTCGAGCCCGTCGGCGTCAGCGTGACCGCCCTGGCCGAGCATTTCGGCGTTTCGCGCCAAGCCTTGAGCGCTTTGCTCAACGGCAATGCCAGCCTTTCGGCGGATATGGCGATCCGGTTTGAAAAGGCATTCGGCGTTGCGGCGGATACGTTGCTGCGCATGCAGACTGCTTATGACCTGGCCCAGGCCCGCGAGCATGAAAGCCAGATCAAGGTCGAGAAGTTTGCCAAGGCTGCCTGACGCAAGCGAACGGTTTGGTGCGGCCAAGACAGCTTCGATTGATCAATTGCCAACAAAGATCCAACCCATACGCGCCAACATAACCTGATTTCGTCGTCCCGGACTTGATCCGGGACCCCACTTTCTTGTGTGCGGGTACCTTGAGTACGGCTGCGAACAGAAAGGCAGCGGGACCCCGGATCAAGTCCGGGGCGACGATGGTGTTATGTTGGCGCACATGGGCTCGAACCCTTTTCGAGCCCAGTATCGCATCAATTCAACAAACATCCGCTCGTTCTGAGCCCGTCAAAAGATGCGCGCAAACGCCAGCCCAGCCGGCGTCAAGACCAACCGTATCGCGCATCCTTCGACGGGCTCAGGATGAGCGGGGGTAGATGTTTATTCGGCCTACTTCGGCTTCGGATTGGGCAAACTCGCGCCCTCATCCGCCGGCACGGTCGCATCGACCAGCGGCGCGGCAGGGCGCTTGTCCAGCATCGCCGCCGCGGCGTCGAGTTGGCGCGCTTCGTCCTTCGTCACGCCGCCCGGGCCCGGGTCGCTGCCGCTGGAGCACGCGGCCAGCAGGCACAGCGCGAGGAGGGGTGCGCTGTGCCGCTTCATTTATTGTGGGGCCGGGGTTGTTGTGGGCTGATGGCTGGTTTCGCCGTTGCTGTTTTGCGCCGCTTCGGCTTCGGCGGCGGCGGCGCGGGCGGCTTCGGCCACTGATGCGGCGTTTGCGGCGTCGTTGGTGGCGGCGTCCTGCGCGGTCAGGGCTGCGGCTGAGGCGTCGGCATCGGGGTCGCGCGCGGGTGGCGGCGCGGCCAGTGACGGCGGGCCGGCGGGCAGGTCGGCCGCGGGCATTTCGACGTTGTTGGACGTGGCATCGTCGCTTTCGTGGTCGTGATGTCCGCAGCCGGCCAGAAGCAGCGCGGCCAGAAGGGCGACAGTTGCGGTTTTCGTCATCCAGATCCTCGTGTATGCTAAGGGCGTGTATGCGTGTGCCTCGGGGGGAAGGCGTGCTGGTGTTCTGGTCCGTGTTCTAGCCACGCCGGCGCGCTCTGTCCAATCGGGCGAACAATCTCCGCTTGATATAACAAAAGCTTTATATCGCTTGATCCATATAAAGATGTCTTTATATGCCGTGTCATGAGCGCCGAAACTTCCCTGCTTGAAACGATGCGCGCGCTCGCCGACCCGACGCGGCTGCGGATCATGCGCCTGCTGGCGAGCATGGAGCTGGCGGTGGGCGAACTGGCGCAAGTGCTCGGCCAAAGCCAGCCGCGCGTTTCGCGCCATGTCAAAATCCTGTGCGATGCGCATCTGGCCGAGCGTCGCCGCGAAGGCGCCTGGGTGTTCATGCGCGCACGCGGCACCCGCGGCGGCGCGCCGCTGGCGGGCACGGTCGTGCAATTGCTGGCGCTGGCCGAAGAAACCGACCCCGTATTCGCCGCCGAATGCACCCAGGACCGCGCGCATCTCGATGCAATCCGCGCGGCGCGCCAAACCCATTCGCTCGACTATTTCGCGCGCCACGCCGGGCAATGGGACCATTTGCGCAGCCTGCATATCGCTGATGGCCCGGTCGAGGCGGCGCTGTCCGAGATGTTAGAATCCTCGGCGATCGGCCGCCTGCTCGATGTCGGCACTGGTACCGGGCGCATGGCCGAAGTGTTCGCGGGCGAAGCGTCGCATGTGACTGCGCTCGATCGCAGCCCGGATATGCTGCGGCTCGCGCGCACGCGGCTGCAGAACCTGCCGGCGGGCAAGCTCGACCTGGTGCAGGGCGATTTTGCGCAATTGCCGTTTGCCGCCGCCAGTTTCGACACCGTGCTGTTTCACCAGGTGCTGCATTACGCGGTCGCGCCAGAGGCAGTGCTGGCCGAGGCGGCGCGGGTCACCGTGCCCGGCGGGCGGATCGCGATTGTCGATTTCGCCGCGCACGAACGCGAAGACTTGCGCAGCCAACACGCGCATGCCCGGCTTGGTTTTGCCGATGCGCAGATCGCCGCGCTGTTTATCCAGGCCGGGTTCGAGCCGCAGGCCGAGCGCGCGCTCGCGGGCCAGGAATTGATCGTCAAATTGTGGACCGCCGTGCGCCGTCCCGCTGCCCTACCTGAATCGAAAGTCTCATGAACCGTACCCCCCTGTTTGCCCGCATGCCCGGCGACATCAATGTCAGCTTCGAATTCTTCCCGCCGAAATCCGACGCGATGGAGGCGCAGCTGTGGGACGCGATCCACGCGCTCGCGCCGCTCGATCCGTCTTTCGTGTCGGTCACATATGGCGCCGGTGGCTCGACCCGCGAACGCACGCACGCGACCGTCGCGCGGCTGGTGCGCGAAACCACGCTGGTGCCTGCCGCGCATCTGACGTGCGTGGGCGCGAGCAAAAGCGAAATCGACGAGATTGCCGACCGGTACTGGGAGGCGGGTGTGCGCCATATCGTCGCGCTGCGTGGCGATCCGCCACCAAGCGCGGGCGGCGTGTTTGCGCCGCACCCCGATGGCTATGCCAATGCCGCCGACCTGGTCGCGGGCCTGTCCAAACGCCATGCGTTCGAATTGTCGGTCGCCGCCTATCCCGAAATGCACCCTGAATCCGCCGGGATCGACGCCGATCTCGACAATCTGAAGCGCAAGATCGACGCCGGTGCGACCCGCGCGATCACGCAATTCTTCTTCAACGCCGACACCTGGTTCCGCTTTGTCGATCGCGTGCTCGCGGCCGGTATCGACGTGCCGCTGTTGCCCGGGATCATGCCTGTCACCAATCTGGCGGGCATCCGGCGCATGGGCGGGAATACCGAAATCCCCGCCTGGCTGACCGCGATGTTTTCGGGGCTGGACGAACGCCCCGGTTCGCGCGCATTGGTTGCCGCGGTTGTGGCGACCGACTTGTGCCGCGCGCTGTATGCTGGCGGCGTCCGCGATTTCCATTTCTACACGTTGAACCGCGCCGAGCAGGTGTTCGCGATCTGCCAATTGCTCGGTCTGCGTCCCAGCGACGCTTTGGTCAGGGATATTACCGCATGACATTGATCCCCAGCGCGGCGCGCACCGCATTCCTGGCGCAAGCCAGACAGCGCATCCTGATCACCGACGGCGCATTCGGGACCGAGATCCAGAACTATCGCCTGGCCGAGGCCGATTACGCAGGGTCGCTTGGCCTGACGCATGACCAGAAGGGCAACAACGACATTCTGGCTTTGACCAAGCCCGAAGTGCCCGAGGCGATCCACCGCGCCTATTTTACCGCGGGCGCGGACATTGCCGAAACCAACACGTTTTCGGCCAACCGCATCAGCCAGGCCGATTATGGCGCCGAACACCTGGTGCGCGACATCAATATCGCCAGCGCGCAACTGGCGCGGCGCGTCGCCGATGAATTCACCGCCAAGGATGGCCGCCCGCGCTTTGTCGCCGGCGCGATCGGGCCGACCAACAAGACCCTGTCGCTCAGCCCCGATGTCAACGACCCCGGCTATCGCGAAGTCAGCTGGGACACGCTGGTCGAGGTCTATGCCGAACAGGCGTTTGCGCTGGTCGAAGGGGGTGCCGACTTCATCCTCGTCGAAACGGTGTTCGACACGCTGAACGCGAAGGCCGCGATCATGGCGGTGCGCCAGGTCGAACAGAAACTGGGCCGCGAAGTGCCGCTGATGCTGTCGATGACGCTTACCGACCTGTCGGGGCGCAATCTGTCGGGCCATACGGTCGAAGCGTTCTGGTACGCTGTGCGCCATGCGCGGCCGCTGACGGTGGGGCTGAACTGCTCATTCGGAGCGACGCAATTGCGGCCGCATGTGCGCGTGCTGTCGGATATCGCCGACACCCTGATCATGATCTACCCCAACGCCGGGCTGCCCAACGAGCTGGGCGAATACGACGAAGAACCGCCAACGACCGCCGGGCTGGTGGGCGAATGGGCCAAGGCGGGCCAGGTCAATGTGCTCGGCGGCTGTTGCGGATCGACACCCGCGCATATTGCGGCGATGGCGCAGGCCGTCATCGGCTTGCCCGCGCGGACCTTGCCCGATGTCACGGTCGAAACACGGCTGGCCGGGCTCGAACCCTTTATCATGGCGTCCTGATTGTTATGACCATTCCCTCGTTCAGCGGTGCGCGCTTCGTCAATGTCGGCGAACGCACCAACATCACCGGCTCGGCCGCGTTCAAGAAACTGATCATGTCGGGCGATTACACCCGCGCGGTCGAAGTCGCGCGGCAGCAGGTCGAAAACGGCGCGCAGATCATCGACGTCAACATGGACGAAGGTCTGCTCGATTCGCTCGAGGCGATGACCACGTTCCTGAAACTGATCGCGGCCGAGCCCGACATCGCGCGCGTGCCGGTGATGATCGACAGCTCGAAATGGGATGTGATCGAGGCGGGCCTGAAATGCGTGCCGGGCAAGCCGATCGTCAACTCGATCTCGCTGAAGGAAGGCGAAGAGGCTTTCCTGTACCACGCGCGCAAATGCATGGATTATGGCGCGGCCGCCGTCGTCATGGCGTTTGACGAAAAAGGCCAGGCCGACACGCGCGAGCGCAAAGTCTCGATCTGCCAGCGCGCTTATGCACTGATGGTCGGGATCGGCTTTCCGCCCGAAGACATCGTGTTCGATCCCAACGTATTCGCCGTGGCGACCGGGATCGAGGAGCACGACCGTTATGCGCTCGATTTCATCGAGGCCGCGCGCGAAATCCGCGAAACCTGCCCGCATGTCCATATCTCGGGCGGACTGTCGAACCTTTCATTCAGTTTCCGCGGCAACGAAACCGTGCGCCGCGCGATGCATTCGGTGTTCCTGTATCACGCGATCCCCGCGGGCATGGACATGGCGATCGTCAACGCCGGGCAGCTCGATATCTACGACGCGATCGACCCGACTTTGCGCGATGCGTGCGAAGATGTCCTGTTGATGCGCCGCCCCGATGCGACCGAGCGCCTCATTGCGCTTGCCGAAAGCTTCAAAGGCCGCGATGTCGTCGCCGAGAAAGAGGCCGAGGAATGGCGCGGCTGGCCGGTCGCGCGCCGTCTGGAACATGCGCTGGTCAAGGGTATCGACGCCTTTGTCGTCGATGATACCGAGGAAGCACGGCAGAACTTTGCGCGCCCGATCGAAGTGATCGAAGGGCCGCTGATGGCCGGGATGAACACCGTTGGAGATCTGTTCGGGTCGGGCAAGATGTTCCTGCCGCAAGTGGTCAAATCGGCGCGCGTGATGAAGAAAGCCGTCGCCCACCTGATCCCGTTTATCGAGGCGCAGAAGGAACCCGGCGCGCGCGCCAAGGGTCGGATCATCATGGCCACGGTCAAGGGCGATGTACACGATATCGGCAAGAACATCGTCGGCGTGGTCCTGCAGTGCAACGGTTATGAAGTGATCGACCTGGGCGTGATGGTGCCGTGGACGCGGATCATCGAAACCGCGCGCGAACAGGATGTCGATATCATCGGCCTCTCCGGCCTGATCACGCCGTCGCTCGACGAAATGGTCACGATGGCCGAGGAAATGCAGCGCGCGGAAATGACGATCCCGCTGCTGATCGGCGGCGCGACGACGAGCAAAGTCCACACCGCGCTGCGCATCGATCCGGCCTATGATGGCCCGGTGATCCATGTGCTCGATGCCAGCCGCGCGGTCGGCGTCGCCAGCCAGTTGCTGTCCGACACGCAGGCCGATGCGTTCATCAAAAGCACCGCGGATGACTACATCGCGGTGCGCAAGGCGCGCGCGAACAAGGGCGCGTCGAAGCTGCTGACCCTGGAAGCGGCGCGCGAGAATGCCTATGCGCCCGATTTCGCGGACAAGCCCTCGCAGCCGGCCGAGCCGGGCCGCCATATATTCGAAGCCTGGGACCTCGCTGACCTGGCGACATACATCGACTGGACGCCGTTTTTCCGTGCGTGGGAATTGGCGGGCAATTACCCGGCGATCCTGACCGATCCGGTCGTCGGCGAAAGCGCGAGCGCGCTCTGGGCCGATGCGCAGGCGATGCTGAAGCAGATCATCGACGAAAAATGGCTGACCGCGCGCGGTGTCGCGCAGTTCTGGCCATGCGCGCGCGATGGCGATGACGTGCTGATCACCCTCGACACGGGTGAAGTGCGGATGCCGTTCCTGCGCCAGCAATTTGCGAAAAGCCGGGGCCGCGCGAACTTCTGCCTGGTCGACTTCATCGATCCCGCCGGCGACTGGATGGGCGGGTTCGCCGTCGGAATCCACGGCATCGATCCGCATCTCGAACGCTTTCGCGCCGCGATCGACGACTATTCCGACATCCTGCTCAAAGCGCTGGCCGATCGCTTCGCCGAAGCATTCGCCGAACGCCTGCACCTGCACGTGCGCACTACCCTGTGGGGCTATGCGCCAGGCGAACAACTGACCAACGAAGCCCTGATCCGCGAACAATATCGCGGCATCCGCCCCGCCCCAGGCTATCCGGCATGCCCCGATCACAGCCTGAAACCAATCCTGTTCGATCTCCTGGGCGCCACCGAAGCCACCGGCATCACCCTGACCGAAAGCCAGGCCATGCTGCCGACCGCAGCCGTCAGCGGGTTCTACTTCGCCCACCCCGAAAGCCAGTATTTCGGCGTGGCAACGATCGGCCGCGACCAGGTCGAGGATTATGCGACGCGACGCGGGATCGACCTGGCGACAGCCGAACGCTGGCTGCGGCCGAATTTGGACTGAAATTACGTCTGAATCTCAACAATCTCCGCTCATCCTGAGCTTGTCGAAGGACGCGCGCTACGGTCGATCCAGGCGGTGCTGAGTTCGCGTCAGGGCCTCCGGCGGCCTAGGGCCATTGCCCTAGGAACCCGTTACCGTCTTGAACTGCGCGTTGCCTCAAGCGTTTGCGCGCCCCCGCGCAGCGGTTTTCGTCTCCCGACGCAGCGGCGGAATACTCCGCTGAGATGGCGCGCCAACGCGGACGGTGACGGGATGCAAGGGCCCATGGCCCTTGCCCGCCGGAGGCCCTTTAAGCGCTCACTTAGCGCAGGCGACTAACCGCGTGGCAGCGCATGAATTGCGCATCGACGCTGTGGCCGGTTGTCTGGGCCAATTGGCTCAATGTCGCGGGCAGGCCGCGTTCGGTCATCGTGCTGACCAGCGTTTCGGGTTCTGTGCCCAGTTCGGCGGCAAGCGAGCGCAGCGCGCGGGCGACGTCGATGAATTCGACTTCGTTGGCATGCGCGGCGCGCCATTCTTCGCGTTGTACGAATGTGTGGTGCATATCCATTTTGGCTATTCCCCTTGCTGCGTCTGCCATTTGGATACCACCACTGATGCGCTCGGGATTTAACGCGCCCCGCGGGGTTTTACGCAAGCGGGCGAGGGGCCGGCAAAATCCTGCCGCATTGGTTACCCTTCGGTCCGGCAGGGATCGGCGCTTTGGCAAACCTTTGCGTTCTGCGCCGAATGCGTGATGACCGCATGACATCATGGGCAATTCGGGAACCTTGTTTTTGCACACTTCGGGGGTGAAATGGCCCGGTGCAAGACCCACATGGGATTCTTACCCATGACGACGGAGCAATCCCCATGAAACCCAACGGCAACACGATCCTGATCACCGGCGGGGGCAGTGGGATTGGCGCGGCGCTGGCGCAGCGGCTGCATGATGCGGGCAATACGGTGATTGTCGCCGGGCGGCGCGTCGAGGCGCTGGATGAGACGATTGCCGGGCGCGCGAACATGCATGGCCTGCAGCTCGATATCGACACGGCGGAGGGCGTCGCTGATTTCGCTGGGCGCGTGCTCGCGCAGTTTCCGGCGCTGAACGTGGTGTTCAACAATGCCGGGATCATGAAGTCCGAAGTGCTCGATACGAAACGCGATCTTACCGATGCGGCCGACTCGATTACGACCAACCTGCTGGGCCCGATCCGTTTGATTGATGCGTTGATCGATCACCTGGTCGCGACGCCCGATGCGGTGATCGTCAATGTGACGTCGGGTTTGGCGTTTGTGCCGTTGATCACTGCGCCGACGTACAATGCGACCAAGGCGGCGATCCATTCTTATACCGTCAGCCTTCGCGAAGTTCTGAAGGGCCGGGTCGAGGTGATCGAACTCGCGCCGCCGGGGGTTCAGACGACATTGACGCCGGGTCAGGAAAATCGGCCGGGGTATCTGCCGCTCGACGATTTCATCGATGAAGTGGTAGGGCTGTTGCAGACGCAGCCGACTCCGCCGGAAATCCTCGTCGAGCGGGTCAAGATGTTGCGCAATGCCGAGGCGGAGCACCGGTTCGATACCACGCTTGTGCAATTCAACGCGATGGCTGCCAAGGCTCGCGCGGCGCAGCCATGAACCTTGCACCCCTCCCCTTCAGGGGCTGATCCATTCACACATCGTGGACCGCTGAAATTTGTGATGGCAATTCCAAAGTTCGCTCATCCTGAGCTTGTCGAGCCGAAGGCCAGCGAAGCTAAGGACGCGCGCCACGGTCGATCCGGGTGATGTTGCCGTCGCGTTGGGCGAGCCTTGCGCGCGTCCTTCGACAAGCTCAGGATGAGCGAAAATTGTTAAATAACAGAAATTCAGTAGGATTTTGGCACAGGCCGCAAGCGCGTGCCCTATATGACACCCCTACCACGTGCGTGAATGAATTAGCCTTCAGGGGAGGGGTTCAAGATCTCGCACGACTTTCGTACCACTAACCTTTTGCGCCGACGCGCGCCTGTGGCATAGCCCGAACCGTGATCGACCAGACAGAACGACCCGACCTGGCCCAGGCGCGCGCCGAACTGGCGCGTGTTTTCGGATTTCCGGCATTCCGCGGCGTGCAGGAAAACGTGCTGACGCGCGTGCTCGCCGGCCAGTCCACGCTGGCGGTGATGCCGACTGGCGCCGGCAAATCTCTGACCTATCAATTGCCTTCAGTTATGCTGCGCGGCACGTGCGTGGTGGTATCGCCGCTGATCGCGCTCATGCATGACCAGTTGCGCGCGGCGACTGCCAACGGCATCGCTGCGGCGACCCTGACCAGCGCGGATATGGACCGTGGCGCGACGATCGAGCGGTTTCGCAATGGCGAGCTCGATCTGCTCTACATCGCGCCCGAACGCGCCAGCCAGCCGCATTTTCGCGAAATGCTCGAATGCGCGCCGATCGCGCTGTTTGCGATCGACGAAGCGCATTGCGTGTCCGAATGGGGCCACGATTTCCGTCCCGATTACCGGCTGTTGCGCCCGTTGCTCGATCGCTTTGGCGATGTGCCCCGTCTTGCGCTGACCGCGACCGCCGATGCGCATACCCGCGCCGACATCATGGACCAGCTCGGGATTCCTGGCGACGGCCTGGTGATCGCCGGGTTCGATCGGCCCAATATCCGCTATGGTATTACCCCGCGCGACACGCCCTTGCGCCAGTTGACGCAGTTGCTGTCCGAACATCCGGGGCCAGGCATCGTCTATGCGCCGACGCGCGCCGGCGTGGAAAAACTGGCGCAGCAATTGGGCGAAACCGGGCGGCGCGTGCTGCCTTATCACGCCGGGCTCGCGCCCGATGTGCGTCAGGCGAACCAGGCGGCGTTCGTCGCGTCCGAAGACATGGTGATGGTTGCCACCGTCGCGTTCGGCATGGGCATCGACAAGCCCGATGTGCGCTTTGTCGCGCATGCCGGCCTGCCCAAATCGATCGAGAGCTATTACCAGGAAACCGGCCGCGCCGGGCGCGATGGGGATCCCGCGGTCGCGCTGATGCTGTGGGGCGCCGATGATTTTGCGCGCGCGCGGTCGCGCGTAGGCGAACTGGACGATTCGCGGCAGGCAGGCGAGCGCGTGCGGCTCGACATGATGGCCCGGCTGGTCGAAACCGCGAATTGCCGGCGCGCGATCCTGCTCCAGCACTTTGGCGAAACCCCGCCAGAGGCTTGCGGCAATTGCGACAATTGCCTGCATCGCCCGGCGGTCACCAATGTCACCGAACTGGCGCGCAAAGTGCTGTCGGCGGTCTATCGCACCGGCCAGGCGTTCGGCCTGGGCCATCTCGAGAAAGTGCTTACCGGCGCCAGCGACGAGCGCGTGATGCAGCGCGGACATGACCAGTTGACCGTGTTTGGCATCGTCAGTGACGACGAAGCGCCGCTGATCAAATCGGTCAGCCGCGCCCTGCAGGCGCGCGGCGCGCTGGTGCAGACCGAACACGGCGGGCTGATGCTCGCGGGCGATGCGCGCGCGATCCTGAAAGGCGATGTCGAGGTCGATATGATCGTCCACGCCAAAGCCGAACGCGCCGACCGGTCGACCCGGCGCCGCAAGGGCAGTGCGCCGGTTTCCGATGCCGCGAGCGATCCGCTGTTCGACGCGCTCCGCGCGCTACGCCGCGATATCGCCAAGGACACCGGCGTGCCGCCGTATGTAATTTTTCACGACTCGACTTTGCGCGAAATGGCGCAAGTCCGGCCCGGGACATTGTCAGCGCTGGACGAAATCAGCGGTGTCGGCGCGCGCAAACGCGATGCCTATGGCGACCGGTTTCTCGCCGCGATCCGGGATTTCGAATAAGCGCCCGACCTGACCGGGAATGACACACGTTGAATGCGCGGCATCGACAGCCGCGGTTTAGCGGTTCATTGGCCTCCCGACACATTTGCAAAGGTCCGGCTCATGAAGCGTTACCTGCCGCTTGTTCTTGCCCTCGGCGCCACAACGCTCGGCGCCAGTGCCACCTGGGCCGATGCCCAGCGCACGCCGTACCTGATCGCCGAAACCGGCCAGCGCTTTGCCGCCCTGCAGGCCGCCGTCGATGCGATCGGCGACCGCAGCGGCACGATCATGATCGCGCCCGGCCTCTACCGCGATTGCGCGACCCAGACCAAAGGCGATGTCGCGTTTCTGGCCACAGTGCCTGGCCAGGTGACATTCGACAACGCGATCTGCGAAGGCAAGGCCGCGCTCGTCGTGCGCGGCCGCTCGGCTCGCGTCGAAGGCATCATTTTCCAGAACCAGCGCGTCTCCGACGGCAATGGCGCCGGCATCCGCCTCGAACACGGCAACCTCGTCGTGCGCCAGGACTGGTTCCGCGACAGCGAGGAAGGCATCCTCTCCGCCGACGATCCCGCCGGCAGCGTGCTGATCGAACGCTCGACCTTCTCGCGCCTGGGCCGCTGCGACCGCGACCTGTCCTGCGCGCACTCGGTCTATTTCGGCGGCTATGCCGAAGTCGTCGTGCGCAACAGCCGCTTCGAAGCCGGCACCGGCGGCCACTACGTCAAAAGCCGCGCCGCGCGGATCGAAGTGACCGACAGCAGCTTCGATGATTCGCAGGGCCATGCGACCAACTACATGATCGACCTGTCGACCGGCGCGACCGGCCTGATCCGCGGCAACTGGTTCGTCGACGGCCCCGACAAGGAAAACCGCACGACCATGATCTCCAACGCCCCCGAAGGCCACGCACACAGCGCAGCAGGCCTGACAATCGACGGGAATGTCGCACGGCTTGTGCCCGGCGCGAAATACGACACCGCGTTCCTGGTCGACTGGTCGGGCGATGCGATCCGGTTGGGGAATAACACGATCGGTACTGGCATTCGTCGGTTCGAGAAGCGCTAGGAACAGGTGCCTCCGGCGGCCTAGGGCCATTGCCCTAGGAACCCGTTACCGTCTTGCTTCGCGTGCTATTCATGCGTTTGCGTCCCGCCGCGCAGCGGCAATGATTGTCTTCCGACGCAGCGGCCGGATACTACGATGCGAAGGCGCTTCAACGTGGACGGTAACGGGTTCCTAGGGCAATGGCCCTAGGCCGCCGGAGGCGCTTCTGAGACAGCTCTCAGGTCAGCAAATGCCCCGACCGGTCGCGCTTCGTTTCCAGGTACCGGTGGTTGTGCGGGTTTGACGGCAGCGCGTGGGGGACGCGTTCGATTACGTCCACGCCCACTTCGCGCAGGGAATCGACTTTGGCCGGGTTGTTGGTCATCAGCCGGATCGCGGGCACGCCGAGCAGGTCGAGCATTCGAGCGGCGACGGGGAAATCGCGGGCTTCGGTGGGAAGGCCCAGGCGTTCGTTGGCGTCGACGGTGTCGAAGCCTTGATCCTGGAGTTGGTAGGCGCGCAGCTTATTGATCAGGCCGATGCCGCGGCCTTCCTGGCGTAGATATAGCAGTACGCCCCAGCCGCCGCGTGCGGCTTCTTCGGCCATTGCGTGCAGTGCGGCGTCGAGTTGGGGGCCGCAGTCGCATTTCAGGCTGCCGAGGATATCGCCGGTCAGGCATTCGCTGTGCAGCCGGACGAGGGGGACGCGGTCGTGATCCTGGGTGCCGATGATCAGGGCGACGTGTTCGCGCAGGTCGTCGCGCGCGCGGAAGGCGATGATTTCGGCGTCTTCGGTCGCGGCGACGGGCAGTTTTGCGCGGGCCTGGATCGAGAGGGAGGTCGGGTCCTTGAATGCGGCGAGGTCGGTCGGGGTGACGCTGACCGCGACATCGCTGCCGGTTGCGATCAGGAATGCGGGCAGGATCCCGGCCAGGCGCGCCAGTTCCATTGCGGTGCGCGCCATTGCTGCATCGGGCAGGGCCTCGGCATGGAACGGGCCGCGCAAGGGGCGGTTGAGGTCGCGTGCCGGGTCGGCCAGGTCGCGCGCGGTGGTCAGGCTGAACGGGCTGCTCGCGCGAATCATCACGGGGGCTGCGGGGTCAAAGGCCAGGCTGTTGCCCAGTTTCAGCGTGGACGCGCGCGCTGCCGAAATCAGCATGCGCGGGGCGTAGAGGCCGGGCTGCGCGTAGCCGGTCTCGGCGGGCAGCAGGTCGAGCGGTACGGTGCTGCTGTCGGCATCGTCGGGCATGATCCGGATCGCCCAGCCATGGCGCAGCGCGTCGATCGCGCGCGCCACACGGCGGCTGCTACCCGGATAGCCGTCGATCATGCGTCGAACCGGGTGATCAGCGGGATGTGGTCCGATGGCTGGTCCCACTTGCGCGTTTCCTCGACCAATTTGTGCTCGGTCGAACGCGCGGCCAGTTGCGGCGAGGCCCACATATGATCGAGCCGGCGACCCTGGTCCTTGTCGCGCCAGTACGAGCGGTACGACCACCACGAATAATTGCGTTCGGGCGCGGGGATGTGCTTGCGGCCGAGGTCGACCCAGTCGTGCGCCGCGGCAAGCCGGGCCAGCGTTTCGACTTCCAGCGGCGTGTGCGACACGACCTTGAGCAAGGCCTTGTGGTTGTAGACATCCGATTCGAGCGGCGCGACATTGAAATCGCCGACCAGCAAAGTCGGACGGTCTAGCCCTTTCGACCACACCGTCATGCGCTCGAGGAAATCGAGTTTCTGCCCGAATTTCGGATTGGCTTCGCGGTCGGGGATGTCGCCGCCGGCCGGGATATAGACGTTTTCGAGGAAGATGTTCTGGTCGATCAGGTCCACGCCGACATGACGCCCATCGCCATTATCCTGCCAGTCATGGCGCGCGGTTTCGGCGATCGGGATCCGGCTGACCGTGGCCACGCCGTGATAGCCCTTCTGGCCATGAACCGCGATGTGGCCATAGCCCAGGCGCTCGAACACCTCGCGGGGGAACTGGTCCCCGGTGCATTTGATTTCCTGCAGGCACAGCACATCGGGCGCCTCCTGAGTGAGGAAACGCTCGACCTGCTCCATGCGCAGGCGGACCGAATTGATATTCCATGTGGCGATTGAGATCATGGCGCGGGGTTTACTCATGCCCTTCAGCCAGACAAGCGATTTTGACGGAGAGAGCTGAAAACCCTCGCCCCAAGGGGGGGGCATGAGGGGCGAGGGTTCCAGCTGCGTTCGTCACGCTGTGACAAGATGGTTCGGGGGGCGATTAGCGGGCAACAGGGGGGGGACCCGCTGTGAACCATCCTGCTGAAACCGATTTAGCCAGCGCCAGCTTTCACCAGGATGAACGAACGGTACATTGCGCTGCAATAAATTTTGGGAGGATTAGAGAGCCTCCGGCGGCCAAGGGTTGACACCCTTGGATCCCGTTACCGTCTTGCACTGCGTGCTGATCGAGCGATTGCGTCCCGCCGCATAGCGGCTGAAAATTCTGCCGCTTTGCGGCGGGATGCAACGGATGGGCGTTATACCGGTCAAGACGGTAACGGGATGCAAGGGCAATAGCCCATAAGCGCGAATCTAAGGAATTTTGTCGTTGCGTGACGGGGCGTTGATGTGATTCATCGAGGGGATGAACACATCATCATTGTCAGACGGTAACTGGTCCTCGGTTTTGGCATGTTTGGGCGAG
>Ga0302314_10000786_pt1 | contig 59024 bp, 53 predicted proteins | sample III_Palsa_N2_3_FD_200533 | JGI IMG/M metagenome (GOLD analysis project Ga0302314, IMG submission 200533) | Peat permafrost microbial communities from Stordalen Mire near Abisko, Sweden - III_Palsa_N2_3 | ecosystem: Environmental > Terrestrial > Soil > Palsa > Peat permafrost | place: Sweden...
ACCCCGAAAAGGCTTCCATCAAAGGAAAGATCAAGCGAGCCGGATGGGACGACGCGTTCCTCACCTCACTCCTCGGCCATATGCGATAGCCCTGCCCACAAGGGGGAGGGAGGATGGTCAGCGCCTACGCCGCTTGAAGCGGCTTCGGCCAGCCCCTATAAGCCCGCCTTCCGCGGAGCCCGGCTGGGTAGCTCAGATGGTTAGAGCGGTGGATTCATAACCCACAGGTCGGCGGTTCGATCCCGCCCCCAGCTACCACGCGATCCTTGATTGGCGCGGCGCCCGCAGCCGGGGCCGGGAAGCGCGCCAGATCGCCATGCGCCGCCGAAATTCCAATCGCCGGCGCTCTTCACCTGCTCCCTCGTCGCCCCCATTTAGCGAGGGGCCGTCGGGCCCCCACTCAAGACACATCGAGGCTATCCATGGAATATCGACGTCTGGGCGCATCGGGCTTCACCGTGCCCGCCTTGAGTTTCGGCGCCGGCACCTTTGGCGGTGAGGGCGAGTTCTTCAAGGCCTGGGGCGGCTCCGACGCCGCCGAGGCCAGCCGCCTGGTGGCCATCTGTGTCGAAGCCGGCGTCACCATGTTCGACACCGCCGACATCTATTCGGGCGGCGCTTCGGAAACCGTCCTGGGCGAGGCGCTCAAACCACACTCGCGCGATGGGATCATCATCTCCACCAAGGCGACGTTCCGCGCCGGGGCGGAGCCCAACAATGTCGGCTCCTCGCGCCAGCACCTGATCGAGGCGGTGGAGAAGGCCCTCAAGCGGCTTCAGACCGACTACATCGACCTCTTCCAGCTCCACGGTTTCGACGCCAAAACCCCGGCCGAGGAAGTGCTCTCGACCCTCGACACCCTCGTGCGGGCCGGCAAGATCCGCTACGTCGGCGTCTCCAACTTCTCCGGCTGGCACCTGATGAAGTCCCTGGCCGTGGCGGAGAAGCACGGCTATCCGCGCTATGTCGCCAACCAGACCTACTATTCCCTGGTCGGCCGCGACTATGAGTGGGAGCTGATGCCTCTGGGCCTGGACCAGGGCGTCGGCGCGGTGGTCTGGAGCCCGCTGGGCTGGGGCCGCCTGACCGGCAAGCTGCGCCGCGGCCAGCCCCTGCCGGAGGTCAGCCGCCTTCCGATGACCGCCGCCTTCGGGCCGCCGGTGGACGACGAACACCTGTTCAACGTCGTCGACGCCCTCGACGAAGTCGCCAGGGAAACCGGCAAGAGCGTTCCCCAGATCGCCCTCAACTGGCTGCTCCAGCGTCCGACCGTCTCCACCGTCATCGTCGGCGCGCGCAACGAAGAGCAGCTCCGCGCCAACCTGGGCGCTGTCGGCTGGAACCTGACGGCCGAGCAAGTCGCCGCCCTGGACGCCGCCAGCGCGGTCACCCCAGCCTATCCCTATTGGCACCAGCGCCAGTTCAAGGAACGCAACCCGTCCCCGGTGTAAAACCCACCGCGCGATAGCGGTCGCGCCGAACGTCGGTGATCCCGGCGGCTCCCGCTATCTTCCCGTCGGGATATCCTTGAAGGGGACGTTCTTGTCGAGGCGGACGTCCTGGGGCATGCCCAGCACCCGCTCGGCGATGATGTTGCGCAGGATTTCGTCGGTGCCCCCGGCGATCCTGAGGCCCGGCGCGCCCATCAGCATGGTCTGGAAGGCGGCGTTGAGCGGCGCCAGCTTCGGATCGGTGATTATCCCGTACTGGTCCTCGAGGTCCATGGCCGTGTTGGCCATGTCCTGCATCACCCCGGCGCTGACGATCTTGGCGATCGAGCTCTCCGGTCCCGGCGTCTGGCCGCGCGAGAGAGCGGTCATGGTGCGGTAGGTGGTGTACTTCAGCCCCTCGGCCTGAACGAACCAGTCGGCGATCTTCTCGCGCAAGCCCGCGTCCTTGGCGGCTGGCCCGGCCAGGGTGGCGATGTCGCTGGCCAGCTTCATCACCCGTCCATGGCCCGATCCGCCGCCGCCGCCACCCACCGACAGGCGCTCGTTCATCAGGGTGACGAGGCTCACCTTCCAGCCATCGCCCACGGGGCCGACGCGCTGCGAGTCTTTCACCCTCAGGTCGGTGAAATAGACCTCGTTGAAATTGGACGCCCCGGACATCTGGTGGATCGGCCGCACCTCTACGCCCGGCGCGTGCATGTCGATCCAGAACATCGTCATGCCCTTGTGCTTGGGCGCGTCCACGTCGGTGCGCGTCAGCAGAAGTCCGAAATCAGAGAAATGCGCGCCGCTGGTCCACACCTTCTGGCCGTTGATCACCCAGTCGTCGCCGTCACGCACCGCGCGCGTCCGCGCCGCGGCCACGTCGGAACCGCCCGCCGGCTCGCTGAACAGCTGGCACCAGACCTCCTCGCCCAGGACCGCCGGGCGCACGAAGCGCTCCTTGTCGGCTTCATTGCCGGCCGACATCACCGTCGGCACGCACATGCCAAGGCCGATGGCGAAGGGGTTGCCGGGCGTCGCCACCTTGGACTCCTCCTGGCCGAAGATCACCGACTGCCAGGACTTGCCGCCGCCGCCGCCCCAGGCCTTGGGCCAGGTGATGCAGGCGTAGCCGGCCTCGGCCTTCTTGCGCTGCCAGGCCTTGGCCGCGTCCATGCTCACCGGGTCTTCGAGGGCGCTCTCTTGGGGCCCGGACCGCTTGGGCGCGTTGGCCTCCAGCCAGGCGCGAACCTCGGTGCGGTAGGCGGCTTCTTCGGGTGTGTCGTTGAAATCCATGATGCGTCCTCCCTCAGGCCGCGTTTCGCTGTTCGAGCGCGCAGACCAGGCGTTCTTTCCACGCCTTGGCCCCGCCGGCGACGAGACCCAGCTGCTGGGCGCGGCGGTAGAAGAGGTGGCAGTCCACCTCCCAGGTGTAGCCCATGCCCCCGTGCGTCTGCAGGTTCTCCTTGGCCGCGAACCAGAAGGCCTCGCAGGCCGCGACCCGAGAGGCCGCCGCCGCCACCGGCAGTTCAGCCGCGCCGCTCTCCAGCGCCCAGGCGCCAAAGTAGGCGTTGGAGCGCGCCAGCTCGTTCCGGATGTAGATATCGGCCAGCTTGTGCTTGATGGCCTGATAACTGCCGATCGGCCGGCCGAAGGCGTAGCGCTCAAGGGCGTAGCTCTTGGCCATCTCCAGGGCCCGATCGGCCCCGCCGACCTGCTCGAAGGCCAGCAGCACGGCCGCTCGGTTCAGCACCTGCTCGGCGAGGGAGAGGCCTTCGCCGGCTTCGCCCAGGCGTTCGGCGGGGGCGCCCGCGAAGGTAAGTTTCGCCACGCCCCGGGTCGGATCGAGGGTCTGCAGCGTTTCCCGCGTCACGCCCGGGCCGCCGAGCTCCACCAGGAAGAGGCCCGCGCGCCCGCCCTCCTTGGCCAGGACCACGGCCACATCGGCCACGTCGCCGTCAGTCACCGGAATCTTCACGCCGGTGAGCTTGCCGTTCTCGACGCGCGCCTGCGCCTGCGCCTCGGTGAGCGCGCCCGGCCGCTCGCTGACGGCGAAGCAGCCGATGACCTCGCCGGCGGCGATCTTGGGCAACCACTTAGCCTTCTGGGCCTCGGAGCCGGCCAGCATGAGCGCCTCGGCGAGGAAGTAGACGGTGGAGGCGAAGGGGATCGGGGCCAGCGCCCGGCCGAGTTCCTCGGCGATGGCGGCCAGTTCGATGTGGCCGAGGCCGAGGCCGCCGTGGGCTTCGGGGATCGCCGCGCCCAGCCAGCCCTGCTCGGCCACGGCCTTCCACAGGCCCTGGTCATAGGACTTGGCCGGATCGTTCAGCACCCCGCGCACGACTGAGATGTCGCATCGGCTGTCCAGGAACCGGCGCGCCTCGCCTTTGAGAAATTTCTGGTCGTCGGTGAAGTCGAAATCCATGGGCTTCCATCCGCGGAACTTGTTTGGCTGTGACGATAGCCGCCTTTCCGCAAACGGAAAGCCTGACCGAGCGTCAAGACGGACGGAATTCCGTCCCGGACCGATGGCGGGTCGGCGGCCCAGGCGCTAAACACCGTCGCCATGCGCACCGACACCGCCCAGCCGATCCGGCTGGAAGACTATACCCCGCCGGACTTCCTGATCGACGAGGTCGCCCTCGATTTCAGCCTGGAGCCCTCGGCCACGCGGGTGAAGGCGCGGCTCGCCATCCGCCGCAACGGCGATCACGACCGGCCCCTGCGCCTCAACGGCGAGCGGCTGAAGCCGATCTCCGTGGCCGTGGACGGGCGCGTGCTCGCCGCTGCGGGACACACCATCGACGACGAGTGGCTAACCGTGTCCGGCGCGCCCGACGCCTTCACGCTCGAGACCGAGGTCGAGATCGACCCGGCGGGCAACACCGCGCTGGAAGGGCTCTATGTCTCGGCGGGCCGGTTCTGCACCCAATGCGAGGCCGAGGGCTTCCGCAAGATCACCTGGTTCGCCGACCGGCCCGACGTACTGGCCCGCTATACGGTGCGCGTCGAGGCTTCACGGGCCTATCCGCGCCTGCTTTCCAACGGCAATCTGATCGAAGCCGGCGAGACAGCCGACGGTCGCCATTTCGCGGTGTGGCGGGACCCGTTTCCCAAGCCCTGCTACCTCTTCGCCCTGGTGGCCGGCGAGCTCGACGTGCTGGAGGACTCCTTCACCACCATGACCGGGCGGGACGTCGCGCTCAGGATCTACGTCGACCCGGGGCTGGCGCCGCGCGCGGTCTACGCCATGGACAGCCTCAAGCGCGCCATGCGCTGGGACGAGACGGCGTTCGGGCGCGAGTATGACCTCGACCTGTTCATGATCGTCGCGGTGCGCGACTTCAATTATGGGGCGATGGAGAACAAGGGTCTCAACGTCTTCAACTCGGCCCTGCTGCTCGCCGATCCAGCCACGGCCACCGATAACGATTACGAACGCATCGAAAGCGTGGTGGCGCATGAGTATTTCCACAACTGGACGGGCGATCGCATCACTTGCCGCGACTGGTTCCAGCTGTGCCTCAAGGAAGGCCTGACCGTCTTCCGCGACCAGTCGTTCTCCGCCGACCAGCGCGGCCACGCCGTCGGTCGGATCAAGCAGGTCAGGGACTTGCGCGCGCGTCAATTCAGCGAGGACGCCGGACCGCTCGCTCACCCCGTACGGCCGTCGAGCTTCATCAAGATCGACAATTTCTACACCGCCACGATCTACGAGAAGGGCGCTGAGGTCATCCGCATGCTGAGCATCTTGCTCGGCGAGACGGATTTCCGCGCCGGCATGGATCTCTATTTCGAGCGTTGGGATGGCCACGCCACAACCGTAGAGGCCTTCATCGCCTGTTTCGCTGACGCCTCGGGGCGGAATCTCGATGACTTCTTCCACTGGTACGAGCAGGCCGGCACGCCCGCCGTGGACGTGAAGGCGACCTATGACCGCCAGGCCCGCGCGCTCGATCTCACCATCACCCAGGTGACGGCGCCCACGCCCGGCCAGCCGGACAAGCGACCGTTGCCGATTCCGCTCGCCTTCGGTCTCCTTGACGAGGAGGGCCGCGTCCAACGCGAGACCGAGGTGATCGTTCTCGACGGCGCCGAACGGCGCCTCCGTCTGGAAGGCGTCGAGCGCACACCGGTGGTTTCGGCCCTGCGCGGCTTTTCGGCGCCGGTGAAGCTGACCACCGATGCGCCGGCCAAGGACGCCTATGTGCTGCTGGGCTCCGACCCGGACCTGTTCAATCGCTGGGAGGCCGGCCAGACTCTCGCCCGCGACTTGATCCTGGCGCGCGCCGCCGGCGGCATAGACGAGGTGAGCGAAGAGCGGTTCGCCGACGCCATGGGCCGCGCGCTCGACGATCAGTCGGCCGAGCCAGCTTTCAAGGCTCTGTTGCTCGCGTTGCCATCGGAAGCGGATCTGGCGCAGGCGGTTCAGAACGCCGATCCGGCGGCTATTCACGAGGCGCGTGAAGCCCTCCGCCGCCGCATGGCGTCGCATCTCGCCATGCCACTCCGCCGACTGCACGAGGCCCTGACCGACGGCGCGGCGTTTTCCGTCGACGCGGAAGCGGCTGGCCGGCGCGCCCTGCGCAACGCCGCCCTCGAATTGCTGGCGGCGGACCCCAACGGCCGCAACCGCGCCCGGGCGCGAGAGCATTTCGGCGCCGCGACCAACATGACCGACGCCATGGGCGGGCTGGCCGCGCTGATGCTCATGGGTGGGCCGGACTTCGACCAGGCGCTCGACACCTTCTATGCGCAATGGCGGGACGAGCCGCTGGTGATCGACAAATGGTTCGCCGTTCAGGCCCGCGATCCGGACGAAGGCGCGCTCGGACGCGTCCTTGGACTCACCGTCCATCCAGCGTTCGACCCCCGGACGCCCACGCGCCTGCGCGCCCTGGTCCAGACCTTCGCCGCCTACAATCCGGCCAGGTTTCACGATCCCAGCGGCGCTGGCTATCGCTTCCTCGCCGACCAGATCATCGCCACAGACGCGTTCAATCCCATGACAGCGGCGCGCCTCGTCGAGCCGCTTGGTAACTGGGCGCGTTTCCGGCCCGACCTCGGCGCGCTGATGAAGTCGGAACTCAGCCGAATCGCGGCGACGCCGAACCTGTCGAAGAACCTCGCCGAGCTGGTGACCAAGGCTCTGGGGGAAGACACCTAGCCGGCGATCAGTTCTCGCGACGCCATACGCGCCGCGCGGCGCGCCGCCGCCAGTTTTGATTTCAGCGACCGGAAATCGCGGGCGCCGGCGGCTTTCGCCAGCAGGCTGCGCAGCGCTTTCGGCTCCTGCTCGGGATCGCCCTCGTCCCCGAGCGCGATCTTGAGGAGTTGGGAGAGGGTTTGCTGCAATCGCCAGGCCTCGGTGAGGCTCGACAACAACCCGGCCGGCGCGAACCCCGCCAGGGCCGCCAGGGCGTCGCCGGTGTTCGCGGCGAGCGGTCCGCCGCTCGCGGCGTGGACAAGCTGGAGGTGCTGCGCGGCGAACTCGATGTCCACCAGCCCGCCGTCGGCCAGCTTCATGTCCCAGATGCCATGGGGCGGGCGCTCGGCGGCCATGAGCGCGCGCATTGCGCGCACGTCTTTTGAGGTCGCCTTCGCATCGCGCGGGCGGCGCAGCGCCGCTTCAATCGCCGCCGTCGCGGTTTCGGCGAAGGCGTCGGACGTCGCCCACACCGGCCGCGCGCGGGTGAGCGCCAGCAGCTCCCAGGTCTCGGCGTCGGCGGCGTAATAGCTCTCGAAGGCGGCCAGGCTTACGGCCACCGGTCCCTTGGTGCCGGAGGGGCGAAGCTTGAGGTCGACTTCGTAGAGCCCACCCTCGGCGGTGTGGGCCGACAGCGCCGCCACCAGTCTCTGGGTAAACCGGGCGTAGAAGGTGTCGGCGGAGAGGCCCGCGCCGGCGGATACCCCGTCCGCCGCGGCCGGCCGGTAGAGTGTCATCAGGTCGAGGTCGGATTGCGCTGACATCTCGCGCGAGCCGCATTTGCCGAGCGCGATGACGGCGACCTCGCCGCCGAAGGCGCCGAAGGCGCGCTCCACCTCGCCGAGCGCCGCGGCGGAGAGACCCGCGATGACGGCGTCGGCCAATCCGGTGAAGGCGGCGCCGGCGGCCTCTGGGCTGGCGGCGCCCTCCAGCACCTGCACAGCGACGCGGAAAGCCTGCTCCCGCCGCGCGCGACGAGCGAAATCCATCGCTGCTTCGAAGGTCTCCGTACCGGCGATCTGCCCGGCGAGGGCCGTCGGCGCCTCGATCGGCCCGAAGAAGCCGGGGTCGAGAAGCGCGTCCAAGGCGGCCGGCTGGCGCGCGAGCGTCGTCGCGAAGCGTGGCGCAAAGGCCATGATCCGAACCACCAGGGCGAGCAACGCCGGCTGGGCCAGAAACAGGGATTGCACCTGAACGCCGGTCGCGAGGCGCGAGAAGAAGTCCGAGAACCGCACGAACGCCGCTTCCGGCGCGCCGGTGGCCGCCGCCGCTTCCAGCAGTCGAGGAGCAAGGCGCGTGAGCAGTTCCCGGCCGCGCTCGGTGCGCGTGGGCCCGATGCGGCCGTGATGCCAGCCGCGGATCGCGCCGGAGACCTGGGCGGGATGGGCGAACCCCATGCGCGCCAAGGTCGCCAGTGTTTCGGGATCATCTCCCACGCCAGTGAAGATCAGGCTGCCGTAGCGCGACGACAGCGCCTCTTCGCCGGCGAAGAGCGCGGCATAGTGCTTGTTGACGGTGCGCAGGGTGCGCGACGCGGCGGCGTCGTAGGCGCGCAGCTCGTCATAGCCGGCCAAGGCGGCGACGCGCCGGCGGTCGCCGTCCGCCTGCGGCAGCCGATGGGTCTGTTCGTCGGCGAGCATCTGCACGCGGTGCTCCCAGCCGCGAAGTCGGTCATAGGCGGCGGCCAGATCCGTGGCCGCTGCGGCGCTCACCTGGCCGGCGGCCGCGAGGGCGGCGAGGGCGTCCAGCGTGCGCGGCGAGCGCAGGTCCGGGTGGCGACCGCCGAGGATAAGTTGCTGGGTCTGCACATAGAACTCGATCTCGCGGATGCCGCCGCGACCGAGCTTGAGGTCCGCGCCGGCGGCGGTCAGGCGCTCATCGACCTTGTGAGCATGGATCTGGCGCTTGATGGAGTGGATGTCGGCGATGGCCGCGAAGTCGAGATTGCGCCGCCAGATGAACGGCGCGAGGTCGGTGAGGAAGGCCTCGCCACGGGCGATGTCGCCGGCCATGGCGCGGGCCTTGATGAACGCCGCGCGCTCCCAGTTCTGACCGACGCTTTCGTAATAGCCGAACGCCGCCGGCACCGGCACGGCGGCGGGAGTCGACGAGGGATCGGGGCGTAGGCGCAAATCGACCCGGAAGACGTAGCCTTGCACGGTGCGCGCCTGCAGCAGATTGGCGAGGCGCTCGGTGATGCGGATGGCGACCGCCTCGGGTTCGGCGCCCGGCGCGACAGGCAGCACGGACGGCTCATGGAAGACGGTGATGTCGATGTCGCTGGAATAGTTGAGCTCGAAGGCGCCATGCTTGCCCATGGCGACCACGAACAGGCCGGGGACCGGCCCGTCCGGACCCTCGCCGACGCTGGCCAGGCGCCCCTGTGCGGCGGCCTCGCGGGCGGCAAGGGTGAGCGCGGCGCGAACCGCTTCGTCGGCGAAGGCGCTGAGCGCGCCGGTCACCTCGTCCAGGTTCCAGACACCACCGAGGTCGGCCAGGGCCACGAGAAGGTGCAGGTCGCTTTTCAGCGTGCGCAGGCGCGCCCCGGCGGCGTCCGCGTGCGGTTCAGTAGCGCAGGCGCGCGTCGCCGCGAGGATAGTCGCCAGCGCCGAGGCGGGCGGCAGCGAAAGCACGCCGCGCAGGCGCTCCGGTTCGCGCACGCTCAGGCCGGCGAGATAGGGCGACGCGCCAAACACCGGCGCCAGCGCCGGCCACGCCGCTTGCAGGGTCGAAGCCCAGCCGCTTTCCGAGGCGGCCTCTTGCAGCGCCTCGCGGGCGCGCTCCGCCGCGCCGGCGTCGACCACCGGCCCGCAGGGGCGGAGCAACTCGAAGAGCGCCGACCCCATCACCCCACCTTGGGCAGCACGAGCGCGACGCGCAGCCCCGGCCCGCTTTCCCCTGCGACGCCCGGACCCTCGTCCAGTTCGAGGTGGCCGAGGTGCGAGCGCGCGACGGCGGCGACCAGCGACAGGCCGAGGCCGACGCCCGGCAGATTGCGGCTGTGCTCAAGGCGCACAAAGCGTTCGACCACCCGCGCGCGGTCATCCTCCGCGACGCCCGGCCCGGTGTCGGTGACCGACATTTCGATGTCGCCGGACGAGCGCCGGCGCACGCGCAGCATCACCGCGCCGCCGGAGGGCGTATATTTGATGGCGTTGTCCAGGATGTTGGAGAGCGCCTGGGCGACGAATTCGCGATTGCCCTTCAGGCTGAGGCCGGGGGTCAGCTCGGCCTTGAAGTCCAGGCCTTTCTCCTCGGCGAGCGGCTCGTAGAGTTCGATGACGTCGGCGGCCAGCACGCCTGGATCGAACAGGACCTGACCGGGCGCGACGCCGGCCGCTTCGAGCCGGGCGATGGCCAGGACGGCGCTGAAGGTGCGCAGAACGCCATCGGCGTCTTCCAGGGCCTGGTGGAGCGCCGCCTTGGGGTCGGCCCGGCCGGCGTCGGCCTCGATCATCGCCGCCTCCAGCCGCGCGCGCAGGCGGGTCAGGGGCGAGCGCAGATCGTGGGCGATGGCGTCGCCGGCGTGCCTGAGGCCGCCGACGGATCGTTCCAGGCGCTCGAGCATGTCGTTGAGGCCGGTGGCGAGTTCGTCGTATTCGTCGCCGGCCCCGCGCACCTTGGCGCGGGCGCCGAGATCGCCGCCCCGCGCCGCATCGATGACATCGATCAGGCTGGCCATGCTGCGATTGACGTCGCGGCTCACCAGGATCCCCCCCGCGAGACCCAGCACGATGATCAGCGCCCCCGCCCCCCAGATCGCGCGCAGGATCCGTACGACAAACCCCTCGGCCTCGCCGACGTCGACGCCGACGAACATGAACTCGCCGCCGGGCATCTTCTCCTGCAAGCCGCGCGCGGGCAGGCGCACCACCGCCCCGTCGGGATTGGTTTCGGTGAGGGTGAAGCTGGCCCAGGCCTCGTCGCGGTCGCGCCGCTTGACCGGTGAGACGCCGATCGAGCCGGAGACGGGGTGTCCGGCGCGATCCATCAGCAGATAGACGAGCAGGTGATCGCTCGATGAGCGCTCGATTACCGCCTGGTTCAGCGCCGCGAACCCGCCTCGCGCATAGACCGCCTCGAGCGAGCGCATCTCGGCCTGGACCTGGGAGTCGGCCCGGCGGGTCACCTCACCGGCGGTGGCGAGATAGATGTAGGCGAGGAAGGCGCAGGCGGCGCCGGCGAACAGCGCCAGAAACAACAGAGTCAGGCGAAAGGGCGTGGTCCTCAGGACCCGGGGCAGGCGCATCTCCCCCTAATGCCTTGTCACGCTTCGAGCCGGTATCCCGCGCCGCGGACCGTCTGCAGCATCGCCCGGTCGAAGCCCTTGTCGATCTTGGCCCGCAGCCGCGAGATATGGACGTCGATGACATTGGTCTGGGGGTCGAAGTGATACTCCCACACCTTCTCAAGCAGCATGGTGCGCGTGACCGACTGGCCGGCGTTGCGCATCAGGAATTCGAGCAGCTGGAACTCGCGCGGCTGAAGGTCGATCTCCTGTCCGGCGCGGCGAACCTCGCGCCCCAACAGGTCCATTTCGAGGTCACCGACCTTGAGCACTGTCTGGACGGAGCCTGTCTCGCGGCGGCGGGCCAGGGCCTCGACGCGCGCGATCAGTTCGGCGAAGGCGTAGGGCTTGACCAGATAGTCGTCACCGCCGGCCTTGAGGCCGGAGACGCGGTCGCTGATCTCGCCGAGCGCGGAGAGGAACAGCACCGGCGTCTGGTCGCCGCTGGCGCGCAGGCGCTCCACCATGGAGACGCCGTCGAGCCGCGGCATCATACGGTCGACGATGAGCACATCGAACGGCTCGCTCCCCGCCGCCGCCAGACCTAGCTCGCCATCGGCGGCCGTGCGGCAGTCATGACCCGCTTCCGCCAGACCCCTGGTCATGGCGACCGCGGCCTCGAGGTCGTCCTCGACGATCAGAACCCGCATCGCACCCCCGTATTTCCGCGCCGCGCGCGGATCAGCCTTCGATCTTCAGCGGCAGGAAGATGGTGCGCCCGGCGCGGGTGATGGCCAGAGGGATTTCCTTGCGGCCCTCCTTGCGCCAAGCCTCGACCGCCGCCGTCACGTCGCCGGTGGAGGACACCTCGCGGTCGCCCGCGCGCGTGATCAGATCGCCGCGTTGCAGGCCTTTATCGCCGGCGTCGGACGACTCCTTCACGCCCTCGACCACCACGCCGTGCGCGCTCGGGTTCAGGTTAAACTGCTGCCGCTCGCTAGGGCCGAGCGGGGCGAGATTCATGCCCAAGATGGGTGCGCCCGGCGTCGCGTGCGGTTTGCCGCCGGCGTCGCCGCCTTCATCGTCGCCTTCGCCGCCGTTCTGGGCGAGCTGCGTTTCGGACGGCCGCAAGGCTGTGCGCACGTCGATCGAACGCTCCTTGCCGTCCCGGAAGACATCGAGGCGAGCGACATCGCCGGCCGAGACCTTGGCCACCTCGCGAGTCATTTCGGTGTAGCTGGCGATCGGGTGGCCGTTGACGCCGACGACCACGTCGCCGGACTCCACGCCCGCCTTCTGCGCCGGTCCGCCCGGCACCACGTCGGCCACCACCGCCCCGGTCCGCCCGGAGAGGCCGAAGGAATCGGCCATTTCGGCGCTGAGCGGCTGGATCGTCGCGCCAATGTAGCCGCGCTGGATCTTGCCGGTGGAGATGAGCTGTTTGGTCACCTGCGCGGCGACATCGGCGGGAATGTCGAAGCCGATGCCCACCGAGCCGCCCGAAGGCGAGAAGATGGCGGTGTTGACGCCGATCACCCGACCGAAGGTGTCGAAGGTCGGGCCGCCTGAGTTGCCGCGATTGATCGGCGCGTCGATCTGAATGTAGTCGACGAAATTCTCGCCGAGATTGCGGTTGTAGGCCGACACGATGCCGGCGGTGGCGGTGTTGCCGAGGCTGAACGGATTGCCGACCGCCAGCACCCAGTCGCCGACCCGCGGCTTGGCCGAGTTCTCGAAATCGACATAGGCGAAGTCGTGCCCATCCACCTTGATCACGGCGAGGTCGGTGGCTTCATCGCGGCCGACCACCGTGCCTTTCAGTTCCTTGCCGTCCTTCAGCACCACCTTGATCTCGTCGGCGTGTTCGACGACGTGGTTGTTGGTGACGATGTAGCCGTCGGCCGAGATGAAAAAGCCCGACCCGGCCGAAAGCTGCTTGGGGCCCTGAGCTGGGGCGCCGTCGCCGTCGCCCGGAGCGCCTTGTCCGCCCTGACCCTTGGGCACGATGTCGAAGGGGAAGTTCTCGAAGCCCGGAACGCCGTGCAGACTGGTCACCGGCGCGTGTGACGTGACGTCGATGGACACCACCGCCGGCGACACCTTCTCGAAGATGTCGGCGAACGACATCGGCGCGCCTGGTGTGGAGGGCAGGTCTGGCATCGAGGCCTTGATGAGCTGACCCTGGCCATTGAGCGACAGCGCCGGCGGGCGCATGCCGGCCCCCGCCATGGCGGCGGCGGCGATGCCTGCGCCGGCCAAGGCGCCGACGACGACGTGAGTTCTGGTTACGGCCATAGTCGATTTCCTTCGGTGGCCGCGTTCGGGCCGGTCACTAATCTAGTATCGGATGCCAAGGAGCGCGAGGGCCCTCAAGTTACCTTTCCGTTAGTCCGGAGGCGTTCTTGAAGCTTAATTCTGTCGTCAAGGTGTCTGTCGGCGCGCGCAAGACCTCGAGACGCGCTTCCTCTTCGGGCGAGAGGTCGGTGGTTGGCGCTGGGCGCCGTCGCCCGCGAAAGATCAGAAGACCAAGCCCCGTAAGGGCGACAAGAAACGGACCGGTCCACAAAAGCGCGTTCGTCCAGGTCATCCTGGGACGAAACAGCACGAAATCTCCATAACGCGCGGCAAGGAAGGCGCGCACCTGGCCTTGGCTCGCGCCGGACGCGATATGCTGGCGGATGACGCGGCGCAGGTCCGCCGCCAGGGGCGAATCCGAATCGTCGATCGATTCGCCTTGGCAGACGAGGCAGCGTGTCTCGCGGAACAGGGATCGGGCCTGCGCCTCCTGGGCGGGGTTGGCCAGGCGGTCGGCCGGATCGGCGACGGCGGCCAGGCAAAGGGCGGCGCCCAGGATGACGGGCCAGCGGGTCATTCGGCGGCGGCCAGGCGGGGCGCGGCGACCGGGCGCCTACGCCCCGCGGCGATGCGCAGCCGCCGGTCCGACAACGAGATCGCGCCGCCGAGCGCCATCAGCAGGGGCCCGAGAAACACCAGCCGGATCCACGGGTTGACGAAGGCGCGCACCAGCCACGCCGACCTTGGTCCCGCCGAGCGGCGCTCACCGATGACGACATAGATATCGTCCAGGCGGTGGAGGCACAGGGCCACTCTTGAGATGGTCTCGCCGCCGACGTCATAGGTCCGGCGCGCGGGACGGGCCAGGCAGGCGAGTCGTCCGGCGCGGTCGGTGACCGTGATCGTGGCCTGCTCGGCGTCGTAGTTGGGCCCGGGCGCGACGGTCACCCCATCGAGCCGCAGATGGTAGGCCCCGAGATCCGTGGCGCCACCCTGCGTCAGCACCGCCGCGGTCTCCAGACGCCAGCCGGTCTCGAACGCCGCGCCCATCATGAAAAGGCCAAGGCCCAGGTGGGCCAGGGTCATGCCCCAGGCGCCGCGGGGGAGGGCGACGAACCGCCGGGCGCTCTCGGCAATAGGCGCGCGGGCGAGGCGCAGGCGGCCGGCCGCCTCTTCGAGCGCGCCGGCGACCAGCCAGACCCCGAAGGCGACGCCGACGCAGGCCATCGCGTGCTTCGGATCGGTGAGGGCGTAGGTGAGCACGCCCGCCGCCGCGGCGAGGCCCGCGGCCCAGATCAGGCGCTGATAGGCGCCCTTGGCGTCGCCCCGCTTCCAGGCAAGCAGCGGTCCGGCCGGCAGGACGACGAAGGCGATGGCCATCAGCGGGCCGACCACGGTGTTGTAATAGGGCGCGCCGACGCCGCCCTGGCGGCCGAACGCCTCCAGCACCAGGGGCCAGAGTGTGCCCACCAGCACGGTGGTCGTCACCGCCGCCAGGATGATGTTGTTCACCACCAGGGCGCTCTCGCGGCTGATCGGGGCGAATGTCTGGGTGTCCTTCAGCCGCGGCGCTCGCCAGGCGTAGAGGGCGAAGCCCGACCCCGACGCGACGCCCAGAACGGCGAGCAGCAGGATGCCGCGTCGCGGATCCACCGCAAACGCATGCACCGAGGTCAGCACGCCGGAGCGCACCAGGAAGGCGCCCAGCATGGAGAGAGTGAAGGCGCCGATGGCCAGGAACGCTGTCCAAGCCGCAAGCGCGCCGCGCTTTTCGGTGACAACGGCGGAGTGCAGCAGGGCGGTGGCCATGAGCCAGGGCATCAGGCTGGCGTTTTCAACCGGGTCCCAGAACCACCAGCCGCCCCAGCCGAGCTCATAATAGGCCCAGAACGAGCCGAGCGTGATGCCGACGGTGAGCAGGCTCCAGGCGGCGAGCGCCCACGGCCTCACCCAGCGCGCCCAGGCGGCGTCGACCCGGCCTTCGATCAGGGCGGCGAGCGCCAGGGAGAACACCACCGACATCCCGACGTAGCCCGCGTAGAGGAACGGCGGATGGGCCGCGAGCGCCGGGTCCTGCAGCAATGGGTTGAGTGAATGGCCCTCGACTGGCGGAACGATATTGCGCAGCAACGGGTTGGACGCGAAGATCATGTAGCCGATGAACAGGACGCCCAAGCTGCCCTGCACCCCGACGGCCAGCGCCTTGAGACCCCACGGCAGCGCCCGCGCCAGGGCGACGGCCGCGCCGTAGGCAGTGAGCATGAAGCACCACAGCAGGATCGAGCCTTCGTGGCTGCCCCAGGCGCCGGCGATCTTGTAGATCAGCGGCTTTTCGGTGTGCGAGTTCTGGGCGACGTTGACCACCGAAAAGTCCGACGTCACGAAGGCCCAGATGAGCACCGCGAAGCCGATAGCGATGGCGGCGAAGGCGGCGAGCGCCGCGCCGTCGCCGGCGCCGGTCAGGGTGGCGTCACGCCTCGCCCGACCGGCGAAGGACAGCGCCGCCTGGGCGAACGAGGCGCAAAAGGCGAGCACCAGGGCGAAGGAGCCGAACTCGGCGATCATGTCGGTCCGCCCGGCTGGCCATAGGAGGGCGCCTGGCCGTCTCCGCGCCACTCGCCGCGCGCCTTGAGGGCCCGGGCCAGCTCGCGCGGCATGTACCGCTCGTCGTGCTTGGCGAGGATGTTGGTGGCGACAAACACGCCGGTCTTGTCGAAGGCGCCGATGGCGACCACGCCCTGGCCTTCTCGGAAGAGGTCGGGCAGGTCGCCGTGGAAGAGAACCGGCGCGCTGGCGGTGCGGTCTGACACCACGAACCGGACCGCCCCGTCGTTCGTCTTGGCGACCGACCCCTTGGCCACCAGGCCGCCGAGCTGAATCGCCTGGCCGGGCGTCACCTTCGCCGCCTGCGCCTGCGCCGGGGTGTAGAAATAGGAGATCGAGTGTCTGAGGCCGAACAGGGCCAGGCCCGCGGCCAGCGCCAGCACCGGGGCGACGGCGGCGACCACCGTCAGGCGGCGGCGGGCCGTGCGGGACTTGGGCAGGAAGGCCATCAGCCGCCGCTCCCCGCCATCGGCGCCGCCCTGGCGGCGGCGGCCAGCGCCGCCAGCTCATCGGGCCGGCCGGCATAGCGCGCCCGCGCCGCGGCCAGGGCCTGGTCGCGGTCGGCCGCATCGCCTAGCACCGCATAGGCCCGCACCAGGCGCACCCAACCGTCGGGATCGTCGGGCTGGGCGCGCAGACGCTGAGCCAAGCCGTCGACCATGCCGTGGATCGCGGCGGTCATGTCGGCCGAGGGCGGCCCGGCTTGCTGAGCGGCCGCTGTCGGCAGTCGCCCGTCGCGCTGGACCGCCGCGATCTCTCCGGCCAAGACCGCGCCGCGCGGATCGGCCGCCGCCAGCGTGGCCAGGAGCGCGCGCCAGTCGGCGAGGCCGCCAGCGACATCGCCGTCCGATATCTTGGCCTTGGCGAGATAGTAGCGCGCGGCGGGCTGGCCGGGATCGTCGCCGATCGCCCGTACGAAGAGGGCGCGGGCGTCCGGCGTCAGGGCGCCGCCGTTCTGCAATACCTTGACCTCGCCGAGCATGGCGGCGAGGCCGGCGTCGGTCGGCGCGATCATCATCGCCCGACGCAGGGCGTGGGCCGCCCCGTCGGCGTCGCCGATGCTAAGGTCCAGGGCCGCCAGCTTGCGAAGCGGCGTCACGTCGCCTGGCCGCTCGGCGGCCGCCGCGTTCAGCACCGCCGCGAGGCCCTCGGGCGGGGCCGTTTCGGGATTGACTTTCCAGGCCGCGAGGCGGGCGGCGAACGGTTGGTCGGCGGCGCCGGGCGAGCCGACCTGAAAATAGATCGCCAGCGCCGCGAGGGCGACCGCGGCGGCCGCGGCGAGCGGGATGAACGGCCGACGGCTGGCGCGCACCGTCGGTCGCGCGCGGTCGGCGGAGGAGATGAGACGCCGCGCCGCCTCGGCGCGCACGCTCCGCCGCTCGTCCTCGGCCAGAAGATCCCGGTCGGCGAGGTCGTCGATCTCGGCCAGCGCCCGGCGATAGACCTCGATCTGAGGGTCAGCGGCTTCCGCGACGGCCGTTGCGCGCGCCGCGCGCTGAAGCATGAGCGCGCCCGCCCCCGCCGCGAGAACCGCGGCCGCGACCCAAAATCCGATCATCGCGCCTTGTTATAGAATTCGCGCGCCGACAGCGAGGGCCGCGCGCGCCCTTCTCAGCTCTCCGCGCGCGGCAGGGTGATCTCCACGCGCAGGCCGCCCAGCGAGGATTGCCCGAGCACGATCGCCCCGTCATAGGCCCGGGCCAGCTCGTCGACGATGGAAAGGCCGAGGCCGGAGCCAGGGGCGCTCTCGTCGAGCCGCGCCCCCCGGCGCAGCACCGCCTCGCGCTGGTCGGCGGGCAGGCCGTCGCCGTCGTCCTCGACCACCAGCGTGAGCGCGCGGGCGCTGGGCTTGGGCGCGCAGGTCACGCGCACTCGCTTGCGGCTCCATTTGCAGGCGTTCTCCATCACATTGCCGGCGATCTCGAGGAGATCCTGCCGTTCACCGACGAACAACAGGCCGTCGGGACAATGGAGGTCGATGCCGCTGATCTTGCCCTGAAAGATCCGCTCAAGCGCGCGGGCCAGCTCCTCGAGCACCGGAGCGACCTCGGTGCGCTCGCCAAGACCCTGGGCGCGCGCTGCGGCGCGGGCGCGGCGCAGATGATGGTCGACTTGCTGGCTCATGATCCGCGCCTGGCGCTCGACGACCTCGGCCAGGTCGCCGCCCCGCTGGTCGGCCTCGGTGATGATCACCGACAGCGGCGTCTTCAGCGCATGGGCGAGGTTGCCGACGTGGGTGCGCTGACGCTCGACGACCTGCTGGTTGTGCGCCACCAGGGCGTTCAGTTCGCTGGCCAGGAGCTCGAGCTCGCTGGGATAGGTCCCCTCGACGCGCTCGCGCTTGCCGGTGCGCACGTCGGCCACCTCGCGCCGCAGGGCGAACAGCGGCTGGAGGCCGACCCGCACCTGGATGATCACCGCGGCGACCAGCCCCAGGCCCAGGATGCCGAACGCCACGGCGATAGTGGTGACGAAGGTGCGCACGTCGCGGTCGACGGGCGTGCGGTCTTCGGCGGCCATGAACACCACCGGCGCGGGATAGCCCTCGACCCGCGCTTCCGCCGCGCCGACGCGAAGCGGCTGATCCAGAGGGCCGACGCTGTCATAGAAGATCGATTTGCCTTCGGCGGCGGCCAGAACCCCCAGCCCCTTCGGCGGCGGGGTCAGCGCCCGGTCCCACAGCGAACGCGACCTCGCCAGCGCCTTGAGGCCGCCGGCCGCGTCGGGCGTGGCGATCTCCCAGTATTCACCGGAATAGACCCGCTGTTCGCGCGGATCGACCGCCGTTGGCGGCGTGACCGCGCCCGCCTCCAGCGAGGTTCCGGCCAGCAGGCCGTCCACGGTCTCGCTGAGCGCGTCGTCGAAGCGGACGGTCGCGGTGTGGGTGAAGAACAGGGAGAGCGAAATCCCGGCCACCGCCAGCACGACCAGGCTCCAGGCCGCGGCCAGCATGACCAGACGCCGAACGAGCGACGAACCGCGCCCGCCGGCGGTTCGCGGGGCCTTCACGCTTCGTTTGCCTCGCCCTCGACCGCGACCAGCCGATAGCCGAGGCCGCGCACGGTCTCGACCCGGTCGGGCCCGATCTTCTTGCGCAGGCGTCCGACGAACACCTCTATGGTGTTGGAATCGCGATCGAAATCCTGATCGTAAAGGTGCTCGACCAGCTCCGTGCGGCTTATCACCCGCCCCTGGTGCATGATCAGATAGTGCAGCATGCGGTATTCGAGCGAGGTCAGGCGAACGGGCTCGCCCCCCACAGACGCCCGCGCCGCCCGCGGATCCAGCCGCAAGGCGCCGCAAGAGAGATTGGGCGCGGAATGCCCGGCCGACCGGCGGAGCAGGGCGCGTAGCCTCGCCAGCAGCTCCTCGGTGTGGAAGGGTTTGGTCAGATAGTCGTCGGCGCCGGCGTCGAAGCCCGCCACCTTGTCGCTCCACGCGCCGCGCGCCGTGAGGATCAGCACCGGCGTCGCCACATGGGCGCGCCGCCAGCCCTCGAGCACCGAAGCGCCGTCGATCTTGGGCAGGCCCAGATCGAGCACGATGGCGTCATAGGGTTCGGTCTCCCCCAGGAACGCGGCCTCCTCGCCGTCGGCGGCGTGGTCCACGGCGTAGTCGGCGTCGGCCAAAGCCAGCTTGAGCTGGCGCGACAAATCCGGATCGTCCTCGGCAAGCAATATGCGCACGTTGAGTTTGGTCCCCTATCGTCCGGATATAATGGCGCCCGTGGCGGCGTCGACGAAATAGTCCAGTCGCCGGCCCCGCGCCGTCATCCATCGGACCCGATAGACCAGCCTTGGGCCCATATATTCAAGCCCCGCGTCGAGCTGGCGGCCGGGCGTGACCCGGCGGATGTTCTGGATCACCCCGCCGAGCGGCGCGAGCTGGCCCTGCCGCACGCCCTGGCGCAGGAACTCCTGCTGGTTGCGCCAGGCGCCCCCGCCCGGGGCGTAGGGCGGCGCATAGGATCCATAGCCTGGCGCGGGGGCATAGGCCGGCGGGAAGCTCTGCGGCGCGAAAGGTTGCTGACGCGGCGCGAAACGCTGGCCGCCGTAGCCTGGAAAGCCGCGGCCATATCCCTGCGGCGCGCGGGCGTAGGCCCCGGGGCGAAAGAAGCCGCGACCCATCCCGCCCCCGCCATGGGGACGTTGCTGGGCATGCCCGGCGAGGGCCACGGCCGCAACGACCGCTCCCAGAAGGACGCGCAGAGTCTTCACCAACGGGGCCTTAGGGCGGTGGGCCTGAACGGGGTCTGAACGCGTCCTAGCACATCCGCGCCGCGCGCGGTGTTCAGGCGCCTCACTCCAGATCGTGATCGACCAAAAGGTAGCCGGTTGGGATGTCCGCCCCAGGGCGTGCGCCGTATCGGCGGAACGTGGTGAAGCCTGGTCGAAGGGGCAGATCATCGAGGATCCATCCGTCGTCCGTCCAGCGGTCCCAGTCCGGATTGAGACCCAGTCCCCGGCACAGCCGCTCGACCGACTCGCGGAACGGCCGCTCGGCGTAGCCGAAGCTGTCTTCGTCCGGCTCGAGTTCATCGTCGAGCGCTTCGTAGAGCTTGTTGAAGGCGTCCATGTCCGGGACTTCGGTCTCGGCGACGCAGAGCACGAGATCGCGAACCCGTTCGATGCGCGCCGCGCGATCCTTGACCCCGACGATGCGGTCGCGCTCGGCGGCGTGCTCCCGCGCCTCCACGCGCGTCTGGACAACGCCTGCCTTCAGATCGCGCAGCGCTTCGTCGGTCTTGGCTTCCAGGGCCAGCGTCAGGCGAATGGCGCGCGAGAGCGGCGCGAAGGCGGCGGCCGGGTCCTTCCAGGGGGTTTTGTCGACGATCTCGTCATCTTCATCGCGGGGCTTCAGCGCCCGGGCGAGCTCCATGCCGATCTCAGACAACTCCTCGAGCAGGCGGAGCCGCCGTTCGGCGCGCACGACCGAGGGATCGGGCGCCTCTTCGGCCGTTGCGGACTCGTCGGGAGCGGGATTCGGCATGTGCTGGATAATTGCATATTGAAATTTATTGGTCAAGTGGGTGTGGATCAATGCGTCTTAGTATGCGCTGCTCCTTCCTCTTTTCACCAAGCATATTGCAATTGTCCGAGGCGAGGGTTCGCGTGAGTCAGGGGGTCGTTGTCCTGTTCACCCCATTTTGAACCGTTTGGACGACGGCCCTTCCGGTCCTGTACTAAATTAGCTCAAGCTGGATCTGTGAGGATCGCCATGCACGTCGGAGCCTTCGAGGCCAAGAACATGCTCGGCGCCTTGCTCGACAGGGTCGAGCGAGGGGACGAGATCGTCATCACCCGTCACGGCAAGCCCGTGGCGCGGCTGGCGCCCTGCGCGACCAAGGTTGATCGGGAAGGCGCCGAGGCCGCGCTCGCCCGCATTCGAGCCCGGGCGGGCGCGCAGGGTGTCGCCCCTATCCTCTGGGATGCCTTGAAGACGGACCGAGACGCCAGACGGCCATGAGCCTCACCGGAATTTGGGCCGCGGCGAGCCAGGGAATTGCTGCTCCCGTCATCTTATTTCTTGTCACCTTATTTCCCCGCCGTGGCCGAAGGCGTCCCGCTTCTCGGGATGGACGGGCCGAGCGCATCATAGGTCGCAGCGACGTCGTCGTAAGACGCGGTCGTCGGGTCCACCCCGCCAATCGAAACATGGTTCAGTGCGGCGTCGCCAGCCGGCGACTTCAACCGGGGTTCGGCGTTCCGCCCTGACCCTTGCCGGCCTGATGCGCGGCCCTCGCCCGCATGACCGCCGCCTTGCAGGCGTCCGAGACCTGGTCGCGATGTTGCAGGAGGCAGTCGCGGGGACGCTGGCCGGGCTGAAGGTTCGGGCACAGGCGCTTGACGTCCGGCTGACAGGCCTCGCGTGGCGAGGGTCCCTGCTGGGCGCGGACAGTCCCGGCGGCCGCCAGCGCCAGGGCGGCTATGAGCGGCGCGTAACAATTCAGCATGTCGGAGTCCTTCTCACGGCGGTGGAGCGCATTCTGGCGCGCCCAGGTTGCGCAAATTGGACCGTCCCGTGTCGTCTCCGAAACTTGACGCTGTCATCGCCCTTTCGGCGTATACGGCCGGTCCCGCCGCCAGGCTTCGGCGAATTCCTCCAGCGCCGGGTCGGGGGCGTCGGGCAGCGTGACCACGAGCTTGGCCAGCAGGTCGCCGCGGCGGCCCTGGCCGTCGGCGAGGCCGCGTTTGCGCAGGCGAAGCACCGATCCCGAATTGGAGCCCTTGGGCACATTGAGCGTCACCGGTCCGTCCGGCGTCGGCGCCTGCACCTTGCCGCCCAGAATGGCGTCGGGCGCCGAGATCGGCAGGTCCATGACCAGGGCGTCGCCTTCGCGCCGGAACCGGGGATGCGGCCGGATGGCGATCTCGATGAGCGCGTCGCCGGGGCCGGCGCGGCCGGGTGCGCCCTGGCCCTTGAGCCTCAGCACCTGGCCTTCGGCGGCGCCCACCGGAATGGTCACCTCCAGCGTGCGGCCGTCGGTGAAGGCGATGCGCCGTTTCGCGCCCTGGATCGCCTCCTCCAGATCGATGTCCAGTCGGGCGCGCACGTCGCCGCCGCGCGAGGCGAAGCCAGCGCCGCCGCGCCGGCCACCACCACCGAACATCTCGCCCAGGATGTCGCCGAGATCGACGCCCTCGAATTCCGCGCCGCGCGCCCCGCCGCCCTGGCCGAACGGGTTGCCGCTGTAGCCGCGCATGGTCTCGCGGCCGTCGGCGTCGATCTCACCAGCGTCGAACTTGCGCCGCTTGTCCGGATCGCCCAGCAGATCGAAGGCGGCGCTGAGGCGCTTGAACTTCTCCTCCGCGGCCTTGTCGCCCGGATTGACGTCGGGGTGGTGCTTTTTGGCGAGCTTGCGGAACGCCTTGCGGATGTCGTCCGCGGCGGCGCCGCGCGCCACGCCGAGCTCCTTGTAGGGGTCCTGCGCCAAGCCGTTGTTGTCCTTCAGTGAGAGCCGCCGCCTGACTTAGACCGCCCAGGCCGGCGCGCAAGGGCGCTACGGCCGCGCTCGATCAGCAAATCGGGAGCCATGAAGTCGAGGGCGTCGTCCGGATCGGCCAGCGACGCCTCGTTGACCGTCTGGCCGCGCACCGAAACGCCCGCCTCGTGCACGCTCTCCGGATCGCCGCTGACCAGCGGATGCCAGGTCGCCAGGCCGCGCCCCTCGTTGAGGCGGCGGTAGGCGCAGCTCTTCGGCATCCAGGCCAGGGTCCCGACATTGCCGGGCGTGAGCTTGATGCAGTCGGGCACGCTGTCGCGCCGCCGTTCATAGTCGCCGCAGCGGCAGGCCTCGGAATCGAACAGCTTGCAGGCGACGCGTGTCGGCGTCACCTCGCCGGTGTCCTCGTCCTGGAAGCGGACGAGACAGCAGAGGCCGCAGCCGTCGCACAGGCTCTCCCATTCGGCGGCCGACATTTCCGCCAGGGACTTCAATTCCCAGAAGGGTCTCGCCGACATCACGCGCCTGTCCTAAACCCTCTGGCCGCGCGCCGGTAGCGTATAGCCATTTTCACCTCTCCCGGCGGAAGAGGTCGAGACGCGCCGCCAGGCGCGCCCAGGTGAGGGATTAGGAAAGGCGGCATTTTGAAAATCCTGAGGGTTCCTTAACCCCTCACCTTCCCATCCTCCTTCGCCCCGCGGGCTTCGGAGGACGGGCCCCTTCCTCTCCCTCAAGGGAGAGGTGTTTTGAGCGCGCCCGGCCATGACGGTTGGGTATAGAGAGAGCGCCTTTCCCACGAGGAGCGCCCATGGCGCCGCCTATTCTCGCCCTGCGCGACGTGCGCCTCGCCGACGGGCGGCGGATGATGTTCGACGGTGTCGACCTGGCGCTGGAGAAGCGGGCGCGCGCCTGCCTGGTCGGCCGCAACGGGGCCGGCAAATCGACCCTGCTGCGCATCCTGGCGGGCCTGGCGGCGGCCGACGACGGCGACCGGATCGCCTCGCCCGGCCTCAAGGTCGCCCTGGTCGCCCAGGAGCCGGTCATCGCCGGCGAGACCCTGGAGGTCTACGCCGCCAGCGGCGGCGTCGCCTTGCACCTCGCCCGCGCGGCGCTGGAATCGTTCGGCCTCGATCCCGCCCGGTCGACCGAGGGCCTTTCCGGCGGCGAGACTCGACGCGCGGCCCTGGCCAAGGCCTTCGCCGAGGCGCCCGACGTGTTGCTGCTGGACGAGCCGACCAACCACCTCGACATCCTGGCCATCGAGGCCCTGGAGACGCGCCTGGCGCGCGTGCCGGCCGCCGTGCTGGTGGTCAGTCACGACCGGACCTTTCTGGAGCGGGTCAGCGAGAGCTGCTTCTGGCTGGAGGGCGCGCGGGTGCGCCGTCTGGACGCCTCGTTCGCGCGTTTCGAAAGCTGGGCCGAGGAGATCGCCGCGGCCGAGAGCGAGGCCGACCGCAGGCTGGCCAAGGCGGTCGAACGCGACGAGCATTGGCTGGCATACGGGGTCACCGCCCGGCGGGCGCGCAACGAGGGTCGGCGGCGGCGGCTGGAGGCGCTGCGGGCCGAGAAGTCCCGCCGCATGGCCATGGGCAAGGGCGAACTGAAGCTGGCCGGCGCGGCGGGGCCGAGATCGGGCGCGCTGGTGATCGAAGCCAAGGGCCTCGCCAAGGGCTACGGCGAGCGCCAGCTGGTGCGCGGCTTCTCCACACGAATTCTGCGCGGCGAAAAGGTGGCCGTGGTCGGCCCCAACGGGGCGGGCAAGACGACGCTGCTGGGTCTGCTGCTCGGCCTCACGGCGCCGGACGCCGGACAGGTGAAGCTCGGGGCCGGCATCGAGCTGGCCTACGTCAGCCAGGACCGATCGGAGCTCGAACCGGACAAGACCTTGATCGAGACCCTGACGCCGGCCGGCGGCGACCAGATCATGGTCCGCGGCTCACCCCGGCATGTGGCCGGCTACGCCGCCGACTTCCTGTTCCGGCCCGATCAACTCCGCCAGCCGGTGCGCAGCCTGTCCGGCGGCGAGCGCAACCGCCTGCTGCTGGCCTGCGCCCTGGCCCGACCCTCCAACCTGCTGGTGCTCGACGAGCCGACCAACGACCTCGACATGGAGACCCTGACCCTGCTCGAGGAGGTGCTGTCGGACTATGAGGGCACCCTGATCCTGGTCAGCCACGACCGCGACTTCGTCGAGCGGCTGGCGACGTCGACGATCGCGCTCGACGGCGCCGGGTCGGTGGTCGAGACGCCGGGCGGGTGGAGCGATTTCGTGTCGCAGAATCCGGGATTCTTCGCTCGCCAAGCGGACGCGCCGGTCCGGTCGGCGGCGCCCGCGCGCGTCCGTCCGCCCAGCGCCAAGCTCTCCTACCGCGATGAGCGCCATCTGGCCGAGCTGGAGGCCGAGCTGCCGAGGCTCGCGGCGACCATCGCCGCCCTGGAGGCCCGGCTCGCCGATGCGGACCTCTACGCCCGCGACCCCGCCGCCTTCGACCGCGGCATCCGCGACCTCGACATCACACGCAAGGCGCTGGCCGCGGCGGAAGATACCTGGCTCGAACTGGAAACGATCAGGGAATCGCTAGGCCGAGGCGCACGTTAGGCTCCCCCAAACATCCGCTCATCCCCGCGAAAGCGGGGACCCAGGGGTTTCCCGGTTCAGCCGTCCATGTCCTCGAAGAGGTCCCGCCAGGCCGGATTGAACCGTTCGATCAGTTCAAGCTTCCAGGCCCGCCGCCATTTCTTCATGCGCCGCTCGCGGAGGAAAGCGTCTTCGCGGCTCTCTTGAGCTTCCTGGTAGACGAGTTTGACGACGTCGTACTTCGCCGTGAAGCCACTTAAGCTATGGGCCTTGTGCTCGGTAACGCGTCGATGGAGATCGTCGGTGCTGCCGATGTAGAGCGTTCCGTTTCGCTGGCTGGCCAGGATATAGACGTAGAAAGCAATCGGAAAAAAACCTGGGTCCCCGCTTTCGCGGGGATGAGCGGAGGGGAGGCTGCGTCCGTGTTTAGTGGTTCTTACCCTAACAATGCAGCCGTGAAGCTAATCCTCGCCATCGCGCTCGCCGTCATGGCGGCAGCCTGTTCGCGCGGGGCGCCGCCGACGGCGCCTGGCAAGACCGCCATTCGCTTCGCCACCGACTGGCGCGCCGAGGCCGAGCAGGGGGGCTATTACGAGGCCCTGGCCGACGGCGAGTACGCCAAACGCGGTCTGGCGGTCACCATCGTGCCGGGCGGTCCGGGCGTGAACGTGCCCCAGTTGGTCGCCGCCGGCGCGGTGGAGATGGGAATCGGCTCCAACAGCTTCATTGTCATGAACCTCGCCGCCCAGCACGCGCCGGTGCGCGCGGTGGCCGCCTTCATGCAGAAGGATCCGCAGGTGCTGATCGCCCATCCGGACACGGGCATCCACTCGCTGGCCGACATGAAGGGCCGGCCGATCCTGCTGTCGGACGCGTCGGTCAGCGCCTTCTGGCTGTGGCTCAAGGCCAAGTACGGCTTCACCGACGATCAGGTGCGCAAATACACCTTCAACAACGCGCCGTTCCTGGCCGACAAGCGCGTGATCCAGGAGGGCTATCTGACCAGCGAGCCCTATACGATCGAAAAGCAGGGCGGGGTGAAGCCGGCGGTGTTTCTGCTGGCCGACGACGGCTACCCCGGCTACGCCAGCCTGGTCATCGCCTCCGACAAGCTGATCGCGTCCGATCCCGCCGCCGTGCGCGCCTTCGTCGAAGCCAGCGCCGCCGGCTGGCGGGCCTATCTGCGCGGCGATCCGGCGCCGGGCGACGCCCTGATCCTCAAGGACAACCCGGAGATGAGCGAGGATGTGCTGGCCCAGGCGCGGGACAAGATGCGCCAATACGGCGTGGTCGAGTCCGGCGACGCGGCGGCCCCGGGCCCCGGCGCCATGACCGACAAGCGCTGGGCGGAGTTCTTCGCCGCCGCCTCGGCCGAGGGGGTCTATCCCAAGACGCTGGACTACAAGGCCGCCTACACCCTGGCCTTCCTGCCCAAAGCGCCGTGACGGTCGCCCAACTCGACGCGGTCGAGGTGACCTACCCCGGGCGCGGCCCGGCGCTCGGACCGTTCAATCTGGCCGTCGAGGCGGGCGAGATCGTCGCCCTGGTCGGGCCCTCGGGCTGCGGCAAGTCGACGGCGCTGCGGCTGCTGGCCGGGCTGGAGGCGCCGACGCGCGGCGCGGTGACGCGGGCGGCCGAGCGCGGCCAGACCTCGGTGGTCTTCCAGGCGCCGACGCTGGCGCCGTGGCTGTCGGCCGAGGCCAATGTCGCCCTGCCGCTGGAGCTGGCGGGCGTGGCGCGTCCGGCGGCGCGGGGGCGGGCGCGGCAGGCGCTGGCGAGGGTAGGCCTCGGCGATGCGGTCGCCGCCCGGCCGGTCCAGCTTTCCGGCGGCATGGCCATGCGCGCCTCGCTGGCCCGCGCCCTGGTGACCGGCCCACGGTTGCTGCTGCTCGATGAGCCCTTCGCCGCCCTCGACGAGATCACCCGGCGGCGGCTGGCCGACGACCTGCTGTCGATCTGGGCCGAGGCGCGGCCGGCGATCGTGTTCGTCACCCACAATGTCGAGGAGGCGGCCTATATGGCCGGCCGGGTGGTGGTGATGACCGGCGGCCCCGGCCGCTTCGCCGGCGAGACAACGATCGAGGGGCCGGCGCCGCGTCCAGCCGGCTTTCGCCTGACGCCGGCGTTCCGCACGGCCGCCGAGGCGATCTCCGAGCAGCTGGCCCAGGCCATGGCGGCGTGATCCGTTTCCTCGCCCCGGCGGCGCTGATCGGCGCCATCCTGCTCGTGTGGGAGGTCGTGGTGCGCCTGACAAGCGTGCCGGCCTATATCCTGCCGCCGCCCACGGCGATCGCGGCGGCCTTCGCGGCCAACGCCCCGCTGCTGATCGTATCCGCCTGGCGGACGCTGGAGATGGCGTTCCTCGCCCTTATCGCCGCGGCGGTGTTCGCCGGCGTGCTCGCCTTGATCGTCAGCCTCAGCCCGACGCTGGACCGCGCCATCCGCCCCTTGGCGGTCACATTGCAAGTGACGCCGGTTGTCGCCATCGCGCCGCTCACCGTGATCTGGGCCGGTGTCGAACATCCAGAGCGGGCGGTGATCGCCCTGGCCGCCGTCGTGGCGTTCTTTCCGATCTTTTCCGGGACCGCGCGGGGCCTCGCCTCCGCCGACCCCGACCTGGAGCGCCTGTTCGACCTCTATGGCGCGCGGCCGCTGCAGCGGCTAGCGCGGCTGCGCCTACCCTCGGCGGCGCCGTTCATCATCGAGGGCTGCAAGGTGGCCTCGGGCCTGGCGATCATCGGGGCCGTGGTGGCCGAGTTTGTCGCCGGCAGCGGCGGCGAACAGGGCCTCGCCTGGCGCATCCTGGAGGCCGGCAACCGGCTGGAAACGGCCAAGATGTTCGCCGCCATCCTGGCGCTGGCCCTGATGGCCGCCGCCGTCCACGTGCTGTTCCAATGGCTGGAGCGGAGAGCGCTTGTGTGGTGGCGGGGGCGTTAGGTTTTTTGGGATCGGGTGGGCGGCGACCGCAGCCTGACGTCCACAGACCTCGCTGACGCGTTGATCCTGACTGTGGCCAGTAGGGCGGCCGGCCCGCTATAGTTGAGCTGCGACGGAAAGGCCCCGACACATGACCACCACCACGATCTCCTCTGGGGTCACCAGCTCGGGCCTGATCGTGTCCAGCGGCAATGAGTTGCTCGTGCTTTCGGGGGGTGTCGTCGACACCACGACCGTGCTGAGCGGCGGGGCGCTAACGCTATCCTCCGGTGCGTTGGGCAACAACCTTACCGTGTCTTCGGGCGGCGAGCTGGATGGTCCCGGCGAGTTGGTGGGCGATAGCTACGTCGCCGGCCAGGTGAGCGGCGTGACGGTCGGCGATCCGGGTGGATATTTGGGTTATCTGGAAATCCAGTCTGGCGGCTCGGCCGAAGGCGTGACGGTCGCGCCCGGCCACCTTCAAATCGACTCAGGAGCGACGGCGACCGGAACGGTGCTGAGCAATCCGGCCGAGCCCTATGACGAAGTCTACGGCATCGCCAGCGGTTCGATCGTCGGTTCCGGCGGTGATGAAAACGTCAACTCCGGCGGAGAGTCGGTGGGCGCCATCGTCAGCAGCGGCGGCTCGGAGGCCGTTTTCTCCGGCGGTCTGATCGTCGGGGCGACGATTCAGAGCGGCGGCGACGCCACCGTATATGTCAGCGGCGCGGATGAGGCGGTTCACGTTTCCAGCGGCGGTCTTTTTTTCCTGCAGGGGGGGGTGATTTCGAGCGGAGTGAAGATCACGGCCGGCCTGATCGGCCCGACCACCACGATCGGTGGGACGACCCTCTCGTCCGGGGCGATCGTGGACTCCCTCAACCAGACGGTGGCGCGCGGTGGAACGCTGGTGGTGACGGGCGTGGGGGGGACCGGCGGGACAACGGTGAGTTCGGGCGGCCGGGAGGTGGTCCGGTCCGGAGCGTCGGTCGACGGGACGATCGTGAGCGGCGGCAATCTGACGGTTTTGAGCGGCGGAACGGCGAGCGAGACGGTCCAGGGCGGGACGCTAACGGTCTCCAGCGGCGGGACGGCAAGCAGGGCGACGATTTCGAGCGGAGGCATTGAGCAGGTGCTCGCCGGCGCCCTGGCTGTCGGAACATTGGTGAGCTCGGGCGGCGAAGCGATGGTGGGGTCGGGGGCCTCGACCAGTGGGACGATTATCCTTGGCGGCGGAACAGAGATCATCTCCAGCGGCGGCGTAGGCAGCGGGACGACCGTCCTCGCCGGCGGGGTGGAGGTGGTGCTGGCCGGGGGGACCGAAGCCGGGGCGACAGTCTCCAGCGGCGGCGGTGTCACCCTGGACGGGACCGACGAGGGGGCGACCGTCGTCAACGGCGGAGTGCTGACTGTCTACGCCGGCGCCACGGCGAGCGGGACGATCATCATCAGCGGCGGGGTGGAGCGCGTCCTGTCCGGCGGGGCCGAGATCGGAGCGATCGTGAGCTCCGGCGGGGTGGGGGCGATCCTGTCGGGGGGCTCGGCCAGCAAGACGATCCTCGCCGGCGGCCTGACGGTCTCCGATGGGGCGACGGCCGGCGGCACGACGGTGCTCAAGGGCGGGACCCTGACGGTTTCCAGCGGCGGGATCGACAGCGGGGCGACGGTCTCGCGCGGCGGGATCGAGCGGGTGCTGCCCGGCGGCCTGGCCGTCGGGACGACGACCCTGGCCGGCGGAACGGCGACGATCTCCGGGGCGGTCGCCAGCGGGGCGATCGTCGCCTTCTACCGCTCCGGCGGCGTCCTGGCTCTGGCCGATCCGTCGGCCTTCGCCGGCGAGATCTCGGGCCTCACCCAGTCCAGCCAGAAGATCGATCTGACCGGCTTCGCCTACGGCGCCGGCGAGACGGTGTCGTGGACCGAGGCGGCCGGTAACACCAGCGGGACCCTGACCATCACCGACGGGGCCCAGGTCGCCAGCCTGACCCTGCTGGGCGACTATGTCACCAGCAACTTCACCCTCGCCAGCGACGCTCAAAGCGGCACCTATGTGGTTGATCCGCCGTCCCTCGCCGGCGCCCACGCCTTCGTCCAGGCCATGGCCAGCCTCGGCGTCACCGGACCCAGCGGATCGGGTGGCCTCAACCCCATCTCCGGCGGTCACGGCCTCTTCGCCAACGCGCCCATCCTGACCGTCGCCAACCGGGAGGCGCGGCGGCTATAGTCGCACCTGCGCGGAAGGCGGCGGGCGGCGGCCGCGGGGTCAGGATCCTAAACCAGCCCGGAGTGGACGTTCAGTCAGAGCCAGGCGCGGCGGCTGGATGAGGTCCCAACGGTTTCCGTAGAGGTCCTCAAAGACCGCCACCACGCCATAGGGCTGTGTCGCCGGCGGTCGCACGAAGCGCACGCCGCGGGCGGTGAAGGCCGCGTGATCGCGCGCGAAGTCGTCGGTTTCAAGGAACAGGAACACGCGGCCGCCCCCTTGGCGACCCACGGCCGAAAGCTGCTCGTCGCCGACGGCCTTGGCGAGCAGCAGGCCGCTCTCGCGACTCCCCGGCGGCGCCACGACCACCCAGCGCTTGCCTGGTTCAAGCGGCGTGTCCTCCCGCAGTTCGAAGCCAAGGATGCCGACGAAGAATCCAAGGGCTTCGTCGTAATCCCGGACGAGAAGCGCTGTCAGGGCGAGGCGTTGCGGCATCTAGCCCAGCACCGCCGCGATGTCGGCCTCCGTGGCGATGCGCCAGGCGCCGGGCTCCAGGTCGTCGGTCAGTTCGAGGCCGCCGATCGCCTCGCGGCGCAGGGTGACGACGTGGTTGCCGGCGGCGGCGAACATCCGGCGCACCTGGTGGTAGCGGCCTTCCTGGATGGTGAGGCGCGCCGCCTTCTCGCCGAGCGGTTCGAGCACGGCGGGGGCCAGCGGCTTGGTCTCGCCTTCCAGCATCAGGCCTCCGGCGGCGAACAGCGCGCCTTCCTCGCCGGTCAGGGGGCGATCGAGGCTGGCCAGATAGCGCTTGGGCACATGGCGCTTGGGCGAGATGATCTTGTGCAGCAGCCCCCCGTCGTCGGTGATCAGGATGAGGCCGCTGGTGTCGGCGTCGAGGCGGCCGATGGTGGAGAGGGCCGGGGTCCGCGCCCGCCAGCGCCGGGGGAGCAGTTCATAGATGCTGCGGCCGGCCTCGTTATGCGCGCAGACGACGCCGGTCGGCTTGTGCAGGATGACGGTGAGCGGGGAGGGCGGATCGAGCGGCGCGCCGACGACGGTCATGCGGCCGGGAAGATCGGCGTCGGCCGTCACATGGGCCGAGCCGTCGCGCATGATCTGATCGTCGAGCCGCACCTGACCCCGGGCGATCAGGCCCTGGACCTCGCGGCGGGAGCCGTAGCCAAGGTTGGCCAGCAGGCGGTCGAGGCGGACGCTCACTTGCGCGCCTCCAGCACCTTGTAGCCGCCTTCCCGCACGAGGAGCCGTGTCTCGCGGAAATGGATCGCCAGGACGGTTTCGTAGGACAGGGCGACATTGGCCACCATGCGCAGCGCCCCCCCCGTCTTCAGCATGGTCGCGGCGGCGGAGACGAAGGCCTGACCGAGCTTGCGGTCCTCGGCGCCGGCGTCATGGAACGGCGGGTTCATGATCGCGAAGTCGAGATCGGCGATCGCCTGCGGCCGGCTGTGCAGATCGTGCCGCAGGAAGCTGGCGCGCGGATCGGCGATGTTGCGCCGGGCGGCGGCGATGGCGCGCTGGTCGAGATCGATCAGGACGAGCGAGGTCACCGCCGGCGACACCAGCATCTGGCGCGCCAGCACGCCCGCGCCGCAGCCGAGGTCGGCGCCGGCGCCCTCGGGCGCCCACGGCTGGGCGAGGAGCAGGGCGCTGCCCGGATCCAGCCGGTCCCAGGCGAAGACGCCGGGCTGGGACCACAGGCCGAGCGCCGGGACCCTTTGCGGTCCGCCGCGGGCGATGGCGTCTTCCACGCCGGCCGGCGCGTCCGGGCGGACACAGCGGCAGATGCGGTGGTGGCGGCGGGCGTCCTCGCGGACCTCGCAGCCGAAGGACGCCAGCTCCTTGGAAAGGCGCGCGCCGCCCATGGCCTTGGGCGCCAGGGCGACCAGCTCGCCGCCGGGCCCCAGCGCGCGCAGGGCGTGGGCGAGGACGTAGCGGCGTTCGAGGGTTCCAGGCGGGGCGAGGACGATGAAGCGGGCGAGCGACGCGTCGGCGAGATCCTCGATCGCGGCGGCGCCGACAACGAGCGGCGAGACCTGGACCGCGTCCGGCGCCGGGTTCGCCAGGCCGGCCGGCGGCGCGCCATAGACGGCCTCGAGGCTTGGAAGTTGGGGCATCCGAACGGTTCCAATCCAGTGCTCGGCCGACAAATGTTCGCAATCGGGTAGTGTCTCAGTTTCCTAAATAGGGCCGGCTGACAAGCATGGCGTCCTGGACGCGCGCGGTCTATCGTCGGCCCATGCGTATGAACCTCCTAGCGCTGGCCGCGATCATGTTCCTGGCAGGGCTTATGGCGTTGCTGCGCCATAACCTTTGGCTGGGAGGCGGTCTGGTCGCGCTATCGATCATCTATGTTCCCCTCCACATCATCCGCGTCAGGCGTTTCAAGCGTTTTGACCAGGGCAAGGCGTTTGAGTGATGCCCAAGGGTCCTGACGGCCAAAAGCGCCTCGGCGATGAGATCGCCTACGTCATCGAAGAAGACCGCGCGATCCTGACCAAGGCGCCATCCACGGCGGTCGGCGACTCGTTCGCCACGTTTAACGAGTGGGATGAAGCAGCCGATCGAAAAGCCTACAAAGGTCTCTAAGCCGTGAGCGCCGCGTGGGATCGTCGACGCGTAGCGCAAGGCTATCGCAATCACCCAAAGCGCCTTCACTTTTCCCTGCCGTCATCCCCGGGCGTCAGTCCCCGGGGACCCATTGAGCGCGTGAGAACGGGTGGCCATGCCCGGCATGGCCGCGGCTCGATGTTTCAACCGCAACTGCAACGCTGTGCATTGGCCGCGCCGGGCGCGGCCACCCGCTCGTCGGTGTGCATAGGTAGCCGGGACTGACGCCCGGCTATGACGGCAGGGGTGGGGGTTACGAGAGGTGAAGGGGCCTCTAGGCCCGCTCGCGGGTGCGGTCGAAGGCGATGTTGGGGAAGCGTTCGGCCACGTAGCCGATCTCCCAGGCCGATTTGGCGAGGAACACCGGCGCGCCGTCGATGTCGGTGGCCATGGCCGTGCGGCGCTGGGCGGCGAATTCCTCCAGCGCGGCGCGGTCGCCGACCAGCCAGCGCGCTTCGGAATAGGGCGCCTCCTCGAAGACCACGTCGAGGGCGTATTCGCCGCCCAGCCGGTCGGCCATGACTTCGTACTGCAGCTGGCCGACGGCGCCGACGATGAAGTCCGCGCCGATATCCGGCCGGAAGAGCTGGGTGACACCCTCCTCGGCCAGGCCCTCCAGGGCCTTCTTGAGATGCTTGGCCTTGAGCGGATCGGTGACGCGCACGCGGCGCAGGATTTCCGGCGCGAAGTTGGGCAGGCCGGCGAAGCGGAGCGCCCCACTCTGCGACAGGCTGTCGCCCACGCGCAAGACGCCGTGGTTTGGGATGCCGATCACGTCGCCGGCGTAGGCCTCCTCGGCCAGTTCGCGGTCGGAGGCGAAGAACAGGATCGGCGCGTTGACGCTCATTTGGCGGCCGGTGTTCTCGATCTTGAGCTTCATGCCGCGGGTGAAACGGCCCGAGGTCAGGCGGACGAAGGCGATCCGGTCGCGGTGGTTCGGGTCCATATTGGCCTGGATCTTGAAGACGAAGCCCGAGACCTCGTCGTCGCCGGGGGCGATGTGGGTGTCCTCGCCGGCGCGGCGGGCGGCGACCATGCCGGGCGGCGGGGCGTAGGCGCCGATGGTCTCCAGAAGTTCGTCGACGCCGAAGTGGCGCAGGGCCGAGCCGAACAGCACGGGCGTCAGATGACCCTCGCGGAAGCTCTGCGGGTCGAACGGCTTGGACGCCTCGCGGATCAGACTCGCGCCCTCCAGCGCCTCCTCATGCTCATCCGGATCGAGAAAGGCGGCGAAGGCATTGGAGCCGAGCGGCATCGGCGCGCCGTGGCCGTCGGCGTGGCGGCGGAAAGGCAGGAAGCGGTTGTGGCGCAGATCGACCACGCCTTTGAACCGCGCGCCCGAGCCGGCCGGCCAGGTGAGCGGCGCGGTATCGAGCGCCAGCTTGTCGCCAATCTCGTCCAAGAGGGCGAAGGGGTCCTGGGCCTCGCGGTCCATCTTGTTGATGAAGGTGACGATCGGGATGTCGCGCAGGCGGCAGACCTCGAACAGCTTGAGCGTCTGCGGCTCGATGCCCTTGGCGGCGTCCAGCACCATGATCGCCGTGTCGGCGGCGGTGAGGGTGCGGTAGGTGTCTTCCGAGAAGTCCTCGTGGCCGGGGGTGTCGAGCAGATTGAACATCAGGCCGGCGTGGTCGAAGGTCATGGCGCTGGCGCTGACCGAAATGCCGCGCTCGCGCTCGATCTTCATCCAGTCCGAGCGGGTGCGGCGCTGCTCGCCGCGGGCGCGCACGGCTCCGGCGGCGCGGATGGCCCCGCCGGCCAGCAGCAGGTTTTCCGTCAGCGTGGTCTTGCCCGCGTCCGGATGGCTGATGATGGCGAAGGTGCGCCGGCGCGCGGCTTCGAGTGAAGAGGAAGCTGACATGGCCGGCGCTTAGCGCGGGTGGGCGGCCCGAGGCAAATCGGCGGGGATCGGGGCCTGGACCGAGCTGGGCCGACATGGGCGGAGGGTGGCGTCCGTCACCGCCCTCCCGATCAGCGCGACGTAGCGCTCGCGCCCGTCGTCCGATCCCGATCGATCTCTTCCTTCAGCTGGGTAATCCGTTCCTGAAGGTTGAACCTGTCGGCCTCCTTCAGCTGGCCTCCATTCTGTAGGCGATCGTTGCTCGTCTCCGACTGCAGATCGTTGATCTCGCGGTGCGTCTTGTCCGCGTCGTGCCGCGATATCTGACCGCGCGCCAGACGGCGGTCGATTCTGGCGCTCAATTGGGTGAGCTGCTCACTCAGGCCATTTCGCGCGCTCGGGCGATGGGTGACCGGCGGCGCGTTCTGTGCGCTGGCGGGCGCCTGAACCGACGCGGCGCCCGCGGCGGCCAGGGCCGCCAGGATTGCCGTCTTCATGGATAGTCTCCGCGAAGCCGGTCTGTCCCGACCTCTCTGGATCTCAGTACGCCCGATCGACAGATACGGCGAGACAGGTAGAGCCGGCCGTGGCTGGAAACCCCTGGTCGCCGCGCCGAGCCATCCGCTACAGAACCTCCCAGAGTTGTCCGTTCGGTGAGCGGGTTGGCCCAACATCTTCTCCCGTGAGCGCCGATGCCCACTGAAGCTCAGCCATCGAGCGCCCCGCCGATCTCGGTGAAACGGCTGCTGCCGTGGCTGGTGGCGGTGGCCTTTTTCATGGAGTCGCTCGACACGACGATCCTGAACACCGCCGTTCCGGTTGTCTCCAGGGCGCTCGGGGTCAGCCTGCTCAGCATGAAGGCCGTGCTGGCGAGTTACACCCTGAGCCTCGCCGTCTTCATCCCGATCAGCGGCTGGATGGCGGATCGTTTCGGAACGCGGCGGGTGTTCGCGGCCGCGATCGGCGTCTTCACGCTCGGATCCCTGCTCTGCGGACTGATGAGCGACCTCCATCTGATGATCGCCTGCCGCATCCTGCAGGGCGCCGGCGGGGCGATGATGGCGCCCGTCGGACGCCTGACGCTGGTGCGGACCTTCCCCAAGTCCGAGCTCGTGCAGGCCATGAGCTTCGTCGCCATCCCCAGCCTCGTGGGTCCGATGCTGGGGCCGCTCGCGGGCGGTCTGATCGTCCATTATCTCAACTGGCGGCTGATCTTCTTTCTCAACATCCCGATCGGGATCGTCGGCCTCATCCTGGTTTACCTTCACCTGCCGGACTATCGCGCTGCGGCCGTCAAGCCGCTGGATGTCGTCGGCCTGATCCTCTTCGGCTCCGGCATCGCGTTGCTGTCGTACGTGCTGGAGATCTTAGGCGAGCATACGTTGACCACCGGCGAGGTGTTGGGCCTGCTCGCCCTCTCGCTGGCGCTGCTGTTCGGCTACGGCGTCCATGCGATGGGATCGGCATCCCCGCTCCTGCAGCTCGGCCTGTTCCGGATACGGACCTTCGCGACGGCGGTGAGCGGCAGCTTCTTCACCCGGCTGGGCATCGGCGGCGTGCCGTTCCTGCTGCCGCTGCTCTACCAGGTGGGGATGGGACTCAATCCGGTGGAGTCCGGCCTGCTGATCATGCCGCAGGCGGCGGCGGCGATGACCGCCAAGGTCTTCATGCCGAGGATTCTGGATCGGCTCGGCTATCGCGCCGTGCTGATCTCCAACACCGTGGTCCTGGGCGCGCTGCTGATGCTGTTCGCCACCATAGGGCCGGGAACGCCGATCTGGCTGATTCTGGTGCAGGCGTTCTGCTACGGCGCCCTGACCTCGACCCAGTACACCAGCATGAACACGCTGGTTTACGCCGATGTCCCGGACGCCAGCGCCAGCCAGGCGAGCTCGATCGCCAGCACCTTTCAGCAACTCTCGGTCAGCTTCGGCGTCGCCATCGCGGGACTGACCACGGTGTTCCTGATCCCGGATCGGCTTCGAGCCAACCCCGCCGCCATGACATCGGGGCTGCACGCGGCGTTCCTCGCCCTGGGCGCCTTCACCATCCTCTCCACGCTGGTGTTCTCGAGGCTCAAGCGGCAGGACGGCGCAAACGAGACGCGCCAGAAGGACATCCATCTGGGGTGAGTATGACGGGGCGCAAGCGGCGGTTTCTCGCCTCCGCGAAGACCTGGGAGGCTCGCGCCCGCCGCGCCCCGGCCGATGCATATCCCGCCGGCTGTCCCTACATGCCCGTCAGGGCCAGGAACTCAGCCACGGGGCGCGCGCGTGATCGACGTCCACTATTGGCCTACGCCCAACGGCAAGAAGGTGACGATCCTGCTCGAGGAGCTTGGGACGCCCTACAACATCGTGCCGGTGAACATCGGCCGCGGCGACCAGTTCGAGGACAGCTACCTCAAAATCAGTCCCAACAACCGCATGCCGGCCATCGTCGACCACGCGCCCAAGGACGGCGGCGCGCCGGTCAGCGTCTTCGAGAGCGGCGCCATCCTGCTCTACCTGGCCGAGAAGGAAGGCCGCTTTTGGCCCCAGGACGACGTCCGCGCCAGGTACGAGGTGGTGCAGTGGGTGATCTGGCAGATGGCCAACCAGGGCCCGAAGTTCGGCGAACGCGGCCATTTCTCGCGCGTGCCCGAGAGCGAGGGCGACCAAGCCTACGCCAGGCGCCGGTTCGATGACGAGGTCCACCGGCTCTATGGCGTGATGAACAACCGGCTCTACGACCGGCCCTATCTGGCCGGCGACGCCTACACCGTCGCCGACATCGCCGCCTATCCCTGGACGGTGAGCTGGCGGCTCCAGGGCATAGACCTGGGCGAATTCAAGTATTTCAAGCGCTGGTTCGAGGAACTCTCCGCCCGACCGGCCGTCGAGAAGGGACTTGCGGTCGCCGCCGGGCCGCAGATCGATCCGGCCACGCTCAGCCCCGAGGAGCAGGCGCAACTCCGCAAGCTGCTCTTCAACCAGCGGGCGCGGCCGGCGCCGGCAGCCTGAACGGCGGCGCTGGGACTCCGGTGATGCTGCACCTGACCCGCGCGGGACGCACTGATTGCCCGCGGGTGGACCTGATTGAGTGCAGTATCACCGAACCTCGAAATAAAGGTGATGGTGGTTGCGGCAGCCGGGATTGAACGGCGCGCCGCAGCCCGGGCAGCTATTGTCGCCGGCAACATAGGCTTCGATGCTCAGCTGGTCGCCGCAGGCGCCGCAGAGAATGGCTGTTTCGGCCCACTCGGCGCGCGGCCAGATCTTGATGGCGTGACCGGCCAGGGCGTCGTGGCAATCCTTGCAGGCATAGTAGTCGCCGCAGCAGCGCATCCTGATGGCGACGATGTCGAGCGGGGAGCGGTAGTGAGCGCAACGCGTTTCGGCGTCGACATCGACCCCCATCACCTTGGGCCTCGGAGACGCCGGGTGCGGATCTCGCCTGGCGGTGGTCATGGCGCATGTCTCCTTTCGGGTCGCGGCGGCGTCCGGCCTTCCTAACCAGATCGCCCTGTCGATAGACGATCTTGGACCCCTCCGCCGCCTAAGGCGTTGTGGAGGTGGGGCTTAAGGACAGGTTTTGACCGCCGCCGCCACATCTCCCCCCCGAAAGACGTTCCTTTCGCCGCTCGGCGTGTGGTCTGGCCTATTCCTTTTGCAGATCATCGCTATCGTGGTGTTCATCGCCCTGTTCCAGTGGAACTGGCTGCGCGGGCCGCTGGCGCGCTATCTGTCGGCCCGGCTGGACCGGCCGGTGAGCATCACCGGCAATCTGGTGGTCCATCCCTGGTCGCTGGACCCCGAGGCGAGCGTCAGCGGCGTCACCATCGGCAATCCACCCTGGGCCGGGCGCGGACCGATGGCCCGTCTGCCGGCCTTCACCGCCCAGATCGCGCTCAAGCCCTTGTTCCTGCAAGGCAAGGTGGTGCTGCCCCTGGTCGAGGCCGACCAGCCGTCGGTCAGCCTGATGCGCGACGCCCAGGGCCGGGAGAACTGGCGAAACGGCATGGGCGCCCCGCGCCCGCTGAAACTGCCGGCCATTGAACATCTGGTGATTCGCGGCGGGGCGGTCGCCTATGTCGACGCCCGTCGCGACGTCCGCTTCCGAGGGACCTTGTCCTCGAACGAGGCGGTGGTCGGCGCGGACCACGGGACCTTCCGCCTGGAGGGCGCGGGGACTCTCAAGGGCTCGCCGTTCACCCTGGCGGCGCGCGGCGGCCCGCTGGTCCACATCGATCCGAACCGACCCTATCGCTTCGACGCCCGCCTGGCCTCGGGGCCGTCGCGAGTGACGATCGACGGTCAGTTCGTCCGGCCGTTCGACTTCGGACGGATCAGCGGCCGGGTCAGCGCCGAGGGACCGAATTTCGGCCGGCTGTACGCCCTGTCCGGCGTGGCCCTGCCCGATACCCCTCCCTATGCGCTGGCGGCCGCCTTTACCCGCGACGGCGAGCGATTCACCTTTACCCGGCTGAGCGGCCGGGTGGGCGACAGCGACCTCACCGGATCCGTGTCGGTGGACGACGACACCGGCCGGCCGTTCGTCACCGCGAACCTGGCCTCGCGCCGGCTGCGCCTGGCCGACCTGGAAGCGGTGATCGGCGGCGCGCCTCGGCGCCTGGCCGGTCACACGGTCTCGCCGAGCGAGCGGGCGATGGCGGCGAAGCTGGCGGCGGAACACCGCCTGCTGCCCGACGCCACCCTCGACGTGAGCCGCATCCGGGCCACCGACGCGCGTCTCACCTACCGGGCCGACAGCGTCGACGCCGGCAAGGCCCCGATCCGGTCCCTGTCATTGAAGCTTCGTCTCGATCACGGACTGCTGACCATCGATCCCCTGTCGATGAGCCTGCCCCAGGGCGATGTCTCGGGCCTGATCCGGCTCAACGCGCGCGGCGCGACGCCGGTGACCCAGGTGGACATGAGCGTGGCGAACGCGCGGCTGGAGAACTTCATTGAGCGGGCGGCGGCCCAGCCGCCGATCACCGGCAGCCTGTACGCGCGCGCCGCCCTGACTGGGGCGGGAGACTCGGTGCGGGCCGCGGCCGGCCACGCCAACGGCCAGCTGACCGTGGTCATCCCCGGCGGCCAGATGCGCGCCGCCTTCGCCGAGTTGATGGGCATCGATGTGGCGCGCGGGCTTTTCGAGATCCTGACCAAGAACCACGGGACGACGCCGATCCGCTGCGCGGTCGCCGACTTCAAGGCTGACGACGGCGTGCTGCGGGTCCAGTCCATCGTGTTCGACACCGGGGTGGTGATCGCCACGGGCAGCGGCGATGTAAACTTCAGGGACGAGACCGTGAACCTGGCCTTCGCCGGCCGTCCCAAGAAATTCCGTCTGATCCGGATCGGCGCGCCGATCACCGTCAAGGGATCGCTGGAACAGCCGAAGTTCGGCGTGGACATCGCCAAGGCCGCGCCGCAAGCCGCCGTCTCCGTGGCGCTGGGCGTGTTCGCCAGCCCACTGGCGGCGATCCTGCCCTTCATCGGCCCAGGACTGGCCAAGGACGCCGATTGCGCCAGCCTGATCAGCCACGCGCAGACCCGTGGCGCGCCCGTGGGGCGGCGGTAAAGGGGCGTTGGAAGACGAGCGAGGCCGCCCACGCCGCTTGAGACCATGCCGCCGTCTAGTCTTCCACGGGCTCGGTCAGGAAGCGGCGGCCGTTGGCGGATTCGATCTCCACTACCCAGATGTCCGGGTCGACGCGGGCGGCGCGCTCGACATAGGCGTCGACGTCGGCCTCCACGAGGGAGTCGACCGGCCGCATCCACACCGCCTCGCCTTCGCGGCCGAACGCCTGGGCGTAGAGCTTTACCGCGCGGGTCCGCCGATCAAAGGTCTTGACCAACACCGCGCCGGAGCGGGCGTCACCCTTGCGCGCGATCGTCGCGAAGGCGCCGGCCAGCTCGACCCGGCGGATCAGGGCGTAGACCCAGATGTCGCTGCCGATATCCATCCTAGTCGCGCGCCAGGACGGGCAGACTCGCCTGAGCCCTGGCGCCCCCCTCAGGGCGCCCTTCCAGGCTGAAGGTCCCGCCGTGGGCGGCGACGAGCGCGCGCACGACGCCGATGCCGGTCCCCTCGACGATCTTCGCCACGCCCGGCCCATCATCATCGACCTTGAGAACGAGGTCGCCGCCCGACGGCTCCAACGACAGGACGATGCGGCCGGCGCCCGCCGCGACGGCGTTGGCGATCAGATTGATCGCGATCTGGCGCAGCGCCAGGGCGTCGGCGTCGATATGCAGGGCGCGCGGCGCGTCGAGAGTGACTTCGGCCGTCCGGCGATCGACGCAGCGCATGGCCTCGATGACGGGTTCGCGGGCATCGAAGCGCTCGATCGTGAGATGAGAGATCTGGCGGGTCAGCCGCTCGACGAGCGCCAGCATGTGGCCGGCGGCGGCGTGGATCGACCCCGCCGCGCCGACGTAAGCGTCGTCAAGCGGACCGAAGGCGCGCTCGCGCATAGCGTCGGCGTATCCCATGATGGCGGCGAGGGGGGTCCTGAGCTCATGGTCGAGGCGCGCCAGCGCGCCCGGTTCGCCGGGGGGATCGGATGCGGTCGTCACCCGCGCACTATGGCGGCCCCTCGCCAAGCTTGCCAGAGCCGGGCGGAGCGCCCAAATCGGGGTCATGGATCCGGCCGTGGACGCGACCATCGAGACGGCCGTCGACGAACTCGCCGACGAACTCGACCTGCTGGGCGACTGGGAGCAGCGCTACCGGCACCTGATCGACCTCGGTCGGGGGCTGGCGCCGTTGACCGACGCCGAGCATGTCGACGCCAATAAGGTGCGCGGCTGCGCCAGTCAGGTGTGGCTGATCGCCTCGCGCGACGGGGCCGGGCGGTTCTCGTTCCGCGGCGATTCCGACGCCCATATCGTCCGTGGACTGATCGCCGTGCTGCTCGGTCTCTACGATGGCCGCACGGCGGCCGAGATCCTCAGCTTCGACGCCCACGCCGCCTTCGAGCGGCTGGGCCTCACCGGCGCGCTGTCGCGTCAGCGGTCGAACGGCCTGTTCTCGATGGTCGAGCGCATCCGCCGCGACGCCCAGGCGGCGGCCTAAGGCCTAGTCCGTCACCCCGTAACGCTTGAATTCGTCGCTGACCTTGGGGTCGGCGGCTAGCGCTCCCTGCAGATCCCGGTCAGCGTCCGCCGCGCGCCCACGCCGGCGTTCGGCTAGGCTGCGGCCCAGCAGGGACTCGGCGGTGAACGGCTCCAGCGTCAGGACCGTGTCGTACTGGGCGATGGCCTCGTCGTCGCGCTTGAGGCGCAGAAGCACGAAGCCGCGGCTGTCCAGGATGTCCGCCGCCTTGGGCGCCAGCTTGACCGCCGCGTCGCAATCGATGAGCGCCTGGTCGAGTTCGAAGCCGCGCATGGCCGCCTCGTAACAGACCAGGTTGAGAGTATAGGGGCTGCCCGCGCCGAACCGGCGAGCCTCCGCGAGGTCGACCCGCGCCGGCGCCGACAGGTTCGTCTGCAGCTCGACCCCGGCCCGCGCCGCCAGCGCCACGCCGTCGTGCGGATCGATCTTGAGGGCGCGATTGAGGAAGCCGAGTTCGTCCGGCCAACGCCGATCGGTCTCGGCCAGCAGGGCCTTAGCGACGATGGCCGATTCCTGGTTGGGGTCGATTTTCAGAGCCGCATCCGCGTCGGTATTGGTCTTGTCGGCCATGCCGGGCGCGGCGGCCATCATCACCGCCCGCCCCCCGAGCGCTCCGGCTGATTTGGGATCGAGCACCAGGGCCTGGTCGAAAGCATCCATCGCGTCCTTGGCCTGGTCCTGGGCGCGGAAGGCGAGGCCCTGGGCGACATAACCGGCCGCCGTGGTGGGCGCCGCGCCTTCCTGGGGACCGGTCTCGGCTCTGGCGACGGCCCCTGGCGGCGCGATGTAGAGGGTTCGCGCGGCGAGGTCGGCCAGGGCGGCGGTGACCGCCGGCGCCTGCGAGGCGGGAAACTCGGACGCCAGGCTCCGCTTGCTTTCAGTGACCTGGAAGACGCCGTTCTTGATCGACGCCCGCCGGGTATAGGCGATGCCGGCGACGGTCTCTCCGACGTCCTGGCCGGCGACGGAAAACCCCTTGCCGCCATTCGGCAGGATGACGGTCTCGGAAACGGTCTCATAGGTCGGGAAGGGGACGGCGAAGGGCGCGTCGCTGTGGGGACCCGGCGTGCGAGCAAGGTCGGGCCGCGCGGCGAGCCGCGATCCCATCGTCTCCAGGCCCGAGCCCGCCCAATCCAGCGACGTCGTGCCATCCACCTGAATGCGGTCTTCTCCCTTCACCGGATCGAAAGTTTCACTGACGGCGGTGATGTCGTTGAAGCCGTGCTGCGAGCTCCAGAACTTCCTGAGCGTCTCGTCGCGCTTGTCGGCGGGAAGCTCGGCGAACACCGCGTGGTCGAGACGGCCCACATCGCCCCTGACCACGGTTTCCACATGCGCCTTGGCCGGCGCCACCAGGCCGGCGGACGCATCGAGGCGCAGGCTGGTCTCGATCTGCGGCGCCGCCAGAGGCGCTTCGTCAAGGCGCACCAGCGTCGCGCCGGCCGCGCGGACCGGGAGTGCCCAATGGAACGGCGGGGTGCTGATGGAATCGACGCCGCCGTCGCTGCTGCGGGTGCCGTCGAGCCAGTAGTCCTTGCCGGCGATCTTGGCGTGCACGATCACGTGGTCGAAGGCGTAGAGGGAGGGCAGGCGCTCGTCGAGGCCGTCGCCGCCGGTGCTGCTGACCAGCGCCGGCTCGGCCTCCACGCCCAGGGCGTGCAGCAAGGCGAGCAGGAGGGCGGTCTTGCCCTTGCAGTCGCCGAAACGCCGCGACCAGGTGGCGTCGGCCGACGCCGGGGTCAGGCCGCCGCCGTTGAGCGCGAGCAGGACATAGCGCACCTGGCCCTCGGTCAGCGCCAAGGCCATGGTCGCGCGCCATTTGAGGTCTTTCGACTGGTCGGCGATCTTCTTGACCTCGGCCTCCAGCGGCGATCCGGGCGCGATCCGCGCCGCCTTGTCGAACAGCGGGGCCATCAGGGCGGAAACATCGGCCCAGCTCGCGAAGTTGCTGACCTCGACTTCGCGCCCGCGCTGGAACCTCGCCGGCGCGTCTTTCGGCAGAATGACCTCGCTGGTGTCGTCCATGGCGATGGACTGGGTGGTGAGGCCGCCCACCGTGCTGGCCTTCATCGGCGGCATCCAGGCGGACGCCAGGGTGCGCACGCCCGCATCGCTCGGCCAGGTGAGGCGCAAGCGAATGCGGCTGCCGGGCGGCGTATTGGGGCGCACATCCTCCTGGATCCGGCCCTTGAGGACGGGGTCGGCGTGCTCGAGGGTCCAGGCGACGTCCAGCACATCGCCCACGCGCAGATCCTCGATCTGCAACGCCGCGGTGAGGGTTCCGTCCAAGGTCGCCTGTTCCAGCTTGGTCTCGCGCCTCAGGACCGTGAACGTCTTGCCGCCGGCCAGCGCGTCGATGACCTTGCCGTCGCGCAGGATGTGCACCTGGTGGATGGTCAGCGTGTCGGTGTCGGGGTTCCACGCCGGCGACAGGGCGCCCAGGATCGACAATCCCTGGGGCGTCTGGACCTTGGCGACAAGTCGCCAATAGCTGGCCTCGTGGTCGGGCGTGAAATTCACCTGCAGGTCCTGCAGGATCACGCCCACGGGCGAATTGGCCGCGCTTTTCGGTGGCGTCAGGTTCACCTCGCCAGGTTTCACCCAGCCCGGCGGTGGTCCGATCAGGGGCTGGTCGGCCGCGCGCGCGGCGCCGGCGGCCAGGATCGAGCCGAAAGCGAAAAGGGCGAGCCGTTTTATCATGTCTTGCGATTTTCCAGACGATTCGTGTTTCTACTCTGATCCTTGGGGCGATGGGCAGGGGCCATCGGCGTGGTCGCGCCGCCTCGCATGGAAAGGAGTCGGATGACGGCGCTGGCGATCACCTTGGTGCTGCTGCTCGCCTGCGCGGTTGTCATCTATCTCTCAAGCGAATTCTTCACCAACGGCGTCGAGTGGCTGGGCCGTTCGCTCTCCGTGAGCGAAACCGCCACCGGCACGATCCTGGCCGCGTTCGGCACCGCCCTACCGGAGAGCGTGGTCACCTTTGTGGCGGTGGCCTTCGGCGTGGGCGTCGCCAGCAAGCAGATCGGCGTCGGCGCGGCGCTCGGCGGCCCGCTGGCGCTCTCGACCATCGGCTATGCCGTCGTCGGCGGCTGCCTGCTTACCCTTCGCCGCGAACTGCCGAGGACGGAAGAGGCGCGGGCGCAATTCCGCCGCCTCGGCCGCGACCAGACCTGGTTCCTGGCCATCTTCGCCGGCAAGATCGGGCTTGGTCTGGTGGCGTTCGCCGGCAAAGCCCTGTTGGGTTGGCTCTTCCTGGCCGCCTACGCCCTCTACGCCAGGGTCGAGCTCAAGGGAGGCCGGGCGGAGGAGGAGACGCCGGCGCCGGAGCGGCTGCGCCTGGCGCCGCGGTCGGCGACTCCAGCGCTCGCAATGATCCTGCTGCAGACCGTGGGGGCGCTGGCGGTTATTTTCGTCGCCTCTCGCCTGTTTGTGGATCAGCTCGAGCGCCTCGGACCGATGCTGAACATGCGGCCGCAACTGATCGCGTTGCTCGGCAGTCCGATCGCCACCGAGCTGCCGGAACTCATGAACGCCGTCATCTGGGTGCGGCAGGGCAAATATCGTCTGGCGCTGGCCAACATCTCCGGCGCGATGATGATCCAGGCGACCGTGCCGACCGCGTTCGGGATCCTGTTCACGCCATGGCGGCTCGACCCGCCGCTGATCGCCGGGGCGATTGCGACGGCCATCGCTATTTCGATCCTGGCGGTGACGTTCAGCCGCGGCTTCGCGTCACGCCGCCTGCTGGCGGCCATGGGCGCGATCTATCTGGGCTTCATCGCCGCGTTGGTGACGCTGCGGCTTTAAAGTCGCAGGCGCCCGCCCGGAGGTGGGCGCCGCGATCACATCCTAGCGGCGCTTGACGCCACCCTTGGCCGCCTGACGGCCGCCCTGGCCCAGACCCATTTGCTTGGCGAGGTCCGAACGCGCCTTGGCGTAGCTCGGCGCCACCATGGGGTAATCCTTGGGCAGGCCCCACTTGGCCCGATAGTCCTCGGGGCTCATGTTGTACTTGGTGCGCAAGTGACGCTTCAGCGACTTGAACTTACGTCCGTCTTCGAGACAGATGAGATAGTCCTGAGTGATCGACCGCCGCACCGGCACCGCCGGTTCTTTCGGAGCGGGTTCCACGGCTTCGGCGCCGGAGGCGACCGAAGACAGAGCGCGATGGACGCTTTGAATCAGGGCCGGCAGGTCTCCGGTGGAAATGTTATTGTTTTCAACATACGCCGCCACGATCTCGGCGGTCATTTCAATTATTTCTGCTTTGTCATCCATGGATGGTCTTTCGTTTGATTATGGGGATTTGTGTCCCACCCCTTGCACCATGTACTCACTGGGGCGGCTTTTAGGGTTTTTCAACCGTTGCGACAAGGGCGTTGTCGCGTTTCTGTCGTCGAACAGCCGCGAATAGGTTGTTAGCGACGTTGGTTGGCCTCGCCACGTAGTAGCGAGGGCCCTCTCAACTGAAATCCCGCGCTTTCCAATCGGGCCAGATGTCGGGAAGATCGCTCGAGACCCGGTTGGGATAGTGCGGCGTCCGCTTTTCCAGGAAGGCCGTCACGCCTTCCGCCGCGTCGGCCGAGGCGCCTCGGGACTGAATGGCGCGGCTATCGGCGCGGTGGGCCTCCATGGGCTGGTCGGCGCCCGCCATGCGCCAGAGCAGCTGGCGCGTCAGGGCGATCGAGACCGGCGCGGTGTTGTCGGCGATCTCACGGGCCAGGGCGCGGGCGGCGGGCAGGAGGTCCTCCGGCGCGTGCAGCGAGCGGACGAGTCCGCGGGCTTGGGCCTCCTCGGCCCCGAACACCCGTCCGGTGTAGCACCACTCGAGCGCCGTCTGCATGCCGACCAGCCGCGGCAGGAACCACGACGAGGCGGCCTCCGGCGTGATCCCCCGGCGGGCGAAGACGAAGCCGAAGCGGGCCTCGGTGGAGGCCAGCCGGATGTCCATCGGGAGTTGCATCGTCACACCGACCCCGACGGCCGCCCCGTTCACGGCCGCGATCACCGGCTTGAGGCTTTCGTAGATGCGCAGGGTGAGCCGGCCGCCGCCGTCGCGCTGCACGCCGCCGACGCGCGCCTGCAGGCGGATGGGATCGGCGCTGGCGCGGTGATCGAACGCGGCCGCGCCGCCGGAGAGGTCCGCCCCGGCGCAGAAGCCCCGCCCGGCGCCGGTGACGATCACCGCCTTCACGGCGTCGTCGGCGTCGGTGAGATCGAAGGCGGCGATCAGGTCGGCCATCATCCGCGCCGTGAAGGCGTTGAGCCGCTCGGGCCGGTTGAGGGTGATCGTCGCGATCCCGTCCTCGACCGCATAGAGGATGGTTTCGAACTCGGCCATGGTCGTCTCTCCCGTGCGATGGTCTTGGGCTAAGGCGGCCGATTTACGCGGGGAAAGTCAATCGCCGCGCCGGACCTACTAGACCACGCCCTCGGCCCGCAGCGCGGCGATCTCTTCCGGGCTCAAACCGAGTCGCTCGCTCAACACCGCCTCGGTATGCTCGCCCAGCGCCGGACCCGGCCAGCGCACGGCCCCGGGCGTCTCGCTGAGCATGGGAAAGACATTCTGCATCTTCACCTTGCCGAACACTGGATGGTCGGTCTCGACGATCGCCTGGCGGGCGCGGAACTGCGGATCGGCCAGCATGTCCGGCGCGCGGAAGACCCGGCCGCACGGGACGCCATGGGCTTCCAGTAACGTCAGCAAATCGTCCAGTGTCCGCTCACCGGTCCAGGCGCCGATCAGGCGGTCGAGTTCCGCCTGGTGCGCGCCGCGCGCGGCGTGGTCGCCGAACCTCGGATCGTCATTCATACGAGCCTGATCCATGGCATCGCAGAGGCGCGCGAACACCTGGTCGCCGTTGCCGCCGATAAGGATCATGTCGCCGTCGGCGGTCGGATAGACATTGGAGGGCGCGATCCCAGGCAAAACCGAGCCGGAACGCTCGCGGACATAGCCGGTGAGGTCGTATTCGGTGATCAGGTTCTCGCTCACCGCCAGGACGCTTTCATAGATCGCCGTATCGACCACCTGGCCGCGACCGGTGCGCTGGCGCGCATGCAGCGCCATCATCACACCCATCGCCGCATGCATCGCCGCCAGGCTGTCGCCGATGGATAGGCCCGTCCTGGCCGGCGGTCGGTCCGGCTCGCCGGTGATGTGGCGCAGCCCGCCCATCGCCTCGCCGATCAGTCCGTATCCGGCGCGCGCGGCGTAGGGACCGGTCTGGCCGAAACCGGATACGCGCGCCATGACGAGGCCAGGATTCTCGGCGGCCAGGCGCTCGTAGCCAAGGCCCCACTTCTCCATCGCGCCGGGCCGGAAATTCTCGATCAGCACGTCCGCTCCGGCGATGAGCCGGCGGGCGATGGCCTGTCCTTGCGGCGCGCGCAGATTGAGGGTCACCGACTTTTTGTTGCGCCCGATCACGGGCCACCAGGGCGAGTGGCCCTTGGGCAGGCTGCGGCCCCACGTGCGCATGGGGTCGCCGCGCCCGGGATCTTCGAGCTTTATCACCTCAGCCCCGAAATCGGCCAGGATCTGACCACAGAAGGGACCGGCGATCAGCGTGCCCAACTCCAGCACCCTGATGTCCGACAAGGGGCCCGCGGCCGCGCCGCCGGCTGAGGGTTTGGGCATAGGTGCTGTTCCTCTCGGGATCCGGCGATGGGCGTGTAGCCCGGCGCGGCCTTTACCAGCGAGCGCGCCTCGCCCTAAGCTGAAACCAACAAATTTGGAAACGCCCCGAGGCCCATCATGCCGGACGATCTGGAAGTCGATTTCATCATTGTGGGCGCGGGCTCGGCCGGTTGCGTGCTGGCCAATCGGCTGAGCGCGGACGGCGCCGCCAAGGTGCTGCTGCTCGAGGCTGGCGGCGACGACCGACCGACGCACAATCCCGGGCAATTCCTGTCGAACCTGATGATCCATGTGCCCGTGGGCTATTCCCAAACGCTCAAGGATCCGAAGGTCAACTGGCTCTTCCCGACCGAGCCCGATCCCGGCACCGGCGGCCGGGTGCATATCTGGCCGCGCGGCAAGGTGCTGGGCGGATCGTCGTCGATCAACGGCCTGCTGTACGTTCGCGGACAACACGCCGACTATGACGGCTGGCGCCAGCTTGGCTGCGAGGGTTGGGGCTGGGACGATGTGCGGCCGTATTTTCTGCGCTCCGAACACCAGGAGCGCGGCGCCGACGCCCATCACGCGGTTGGCGGTCCGCTGAACGTCTCCGATGTCACCCAGAAGCACCCGGTGTCCAATGCGGTGATCGAGGCCTGTGTCGAAGCCGGCATTCCGCGCAACGACGACGTCAACGGCGAGGGGCAGGAAGGCGCCGGCTACTATCAACTCACCGTCAAGAACGGCCAGCGCTGCTCGGCGGCCGTCGCCTATCTTCACCCCGTCATGAACCGGCCGAACCTCAAGGTGGAAACCGGGGCGCTGGCCTCGCGCGTGATCATCGAGGGTGGCCGGGCGACGGGCGTGGAGTTTGTCCAGAACGGCGTGGCGCGCCGCGCCAAGGCCGCGCGCGAAGTCATTCTGAGCGGCGGGGCTGTCAATTCCCCGCAGCTGCTACAGCTGTCGGGCGTGGGCGGCGGCGCCCTGCTGCAGGGTCTCGGCATACCCGTGGTCCGCGACGCGCCCGGCGTCGGCGAGAATTTGCAGGACCACTATGTGATCACCATGACCTGGCGGCTGAAGCCCGGCGTCGTCACGGTGAACGAGATGACCCGCGGTGGGCGGTTCCTCGGCGAGGTGTTCTCCTACCTCACTCAGCGAAAGGGCCTTCTGACCCTCTCGGCCGCTCATATCGCGGCGTTCTGCAGATCGCGGCCCGATCTCGCCAGCCCCGACATCCAATACCATATCCTGCCGGCGACCATGGACACCGACAAGTTTGTCAACGAGCAGAAGATGGTGCTTGAGCAATCGCCGGGCCTCACCATCGCCCCCTGCCAGGTCCGGCCCGAAAGCCGGGGCCGGGTGCGCATCGTGTCGGCCGATCCGGCCACCTATCCCGCCATCGAGCCGAACTATCTGTCGGCGGCCCTCGACCAGGAAGTGGTCGTGGCCTCATTGCGGATCGGCCGCCGGATCGCCGAACAGGCGGCGCTGGCGCCCTACATCGATCATGAAATGATGCCCGGCCCGGGTTTCGACAGCGACGAGGCGCTGATGGGCTACGCCCGCATGGCGGGCTCGACGATCTATCACCCGGTGGGCACCTGCCAGATGGGCCACGGGCCGGCGGCGGTGGTCGATCCGGAGCTGCGGGTCATCGGCGTTGAGGGTCTACGGGTGGTGGACGCTTCGGTGATGCCGAGGCTGGTGTCGGGCAACACCAATGCGCCGACGATCATGATCGCCGAGAAGGCCGCCGACATGATCCTGGGCAAGAGCCCCGCGCGCGCCATGGCCGCCTAGACATGCACCCTTCGCATCACGCCAAGACTCATCCCGACAAGCCGGCCTGGATCATGGCGGCCTCCGGCGAGACCGTGACCTACGGCCAGCTCGAGGCGCGTTCGAACCAGGGCGCGCATCTCTTTCGCAGTCTGGGCCTCGTCGCCGGCGATGGCGTCGCGCTCTTCATGGACAACAGTCCGCGTTATTACGAACTGCTGTGGGCGGCGCAGCGGTCGGGACTGCGCTTCACCTGCGTTTCCTCCAAGCTGACGGCCGGCGAGGTCGAGTACATCGTCGGGGACAGTGAGGCCAAGGTGCTGATCGTCTCCGCCGGCGTCGCCGCCGTGGCGCAGGAGGTCGCCCCGCTTGTCCAGGGCGTCACCCTGTTCATGGTTGATGGAGTCCGACCGCCATACCAGAGCTTCGAAGTCGCCCGCGCGGCGATGCCGGAAACCCCGATCGCCGACGAGACCGCCGGCGGGGCCATGCTCTATTCCTCTGGCACGACAGGCCGGCCCAAGGGCGTCAGGCGCGGCGGATGGCAGGAAAGCGGCGCGTTCGACGCGCCCAATGGGCTCGCGGTGATGGGCCAGGCCATGTACGGCTGGACGGCCGACAGCGTCTATCTCTCGCCCGCCCCGCTCTATCACGCCGCCCCGCTCGGCTGGTCGATGGCCTTGCTGTCCACGGGCGGGACAGTGATCCTGATGGAGAAGTTCGAGCCCGAGGCGGCGCTGGCCTACATCGAGAAATACAAGGTCACCACCGCCCAATGGGTGCCAACTCATTTCGTCCGTATGCTGAAGTTACCGGCCGAGACCCGCGCAAAATATGACCTGTCATCGCTGAAGAGCGTGTTCCACGCCGCCGCGCCGTGTCCCGTGCCGGTCAAGCAGGCGATGATCGACTGGTGGGGACCGATCATCAACGAATATTACGCCGGCACCGAGGGCAACGGTTTCACAGCCATCAATTCCGAGGAATGGCTGACCAAGAAGGGTTCGGTCGGCCGGGCGATCATGGGCGAGGTCAAGATCTGCGACGAGGCGGGCGATCCCGTGCCGCCGCGCACCGAGGGTACGGTGTATTTCGCCGGTGGCGGCGAGTTCGAATATCACAACGATCCGGCCAAGACCGCCGAGAGCCGCAACAAGCACGGTTGGACGACGCTGGGCGACGTCGGCTGGCTCGACGAGGACGGCTATCTGTTTCTCACCGACCGCAAGAGCTTCATGATCATTTCCGGCGGGGTGAACATCTATCCCCAGGAGATCGAGAACCTGCTGGTCACCCACCCCAAGGTGGCCGACGTGGCCGTGGTCGGCGCGCCGCACGAAGAGATGGGCGAGCAGGTGGTGGCGGTCATCCAGCCGGTGGACTGGGCCGAGGCGGGCGACGCCCTGGCCGCCGAACTCAGCGCCTTCGCCCGCGCCAACCTCTCGCACGTCAAGGCGCCGCGCCGCATCGACTTCATGGCCGAACTGCCGCGCCATCCCACCGGCAAGCTCTACAAGCGCCTGATCCGCGACGCCTATTGGGGCAAGAAGGACAGCGTCATCGCCTGATCGCGCGCGGAAGGGCTTGAACCATGGACCTGGGCATTTCCGGCCGCACGGCCATCGTCTGCGGGGCGAGCGCGGGGCCGGGCCGCGGCGTTGCCCTGGCTCTGGCCCGCGAAGGCGTCGTCCTGACCATCGCCGCCCGTCGCGAGGACAGGCTTCTGCGCGCGGCCGAGGAGATCGCCGCCGAAACCGGGGCCTCGGTGACGCCGGTCGCCTGCGACGTGACCACCGAGGACGGCCGCGCCGCGCTCCTGGCCGCCCAGCCCAACCCCGATATCCTGATCAACAACGCCGGCGGCCCGCCGCCCGGCGACTTTCGCGGCTTCTCGCGCGAGGACTGGATCGCGGCCATAGACGCCAATCTGCTGTCAGCGGTGTTCCTCATCCGCGCGACGCTGGATGGCATGATCGCCCGCGAATTCGGCCGGGTGGTCAACATCACCAGCGGGGCGGTGAAATCGCCGATCGCCGCGCTTGCCCTCTCCAACGCCGCCCGCGCGGGCCTGACCGGCTTTGTCGGCGGCCTCTCACGCCAGGTCGCGGCGCACAACGTGACCCTCAACAATGTCCTGCCGGGCCTCTTCGACACCGACCGGCTGAAGTCGCTGCAAGGCGGCGACGAAGCGGTGCGCGAGCGGCAGAGGGCGCAGATTCCCGCGCGGCGCTTCGGCGATCCGGCCGAGTTCGGCGATCTGGTCACCTTCCTGTGCGGCGCCCGCGCCGGCTACATCACCGGCCAGAACCTGCTCATCGACGGCGGCCAGTTCCCGGGGTTGTTGTAGGTCATGCGCGTTTGGACCGCTTGCCGATACGCGTTCAGACGACCGGGTGTGAAGGTTTTGCAGACACGCAAGGATCGAATGAAGATATCCACGCTAGTTCTTGTTCTTGTCTTGGCGGCGCCGATGAGCGGTGCGGCACAGAGCCCTACTCCGAGCAAGACCGACCCGCAGAGTTCCGGTTATGCGACGGCCCTCAGATTCCAAGGAATAATGGCCAGCCGACCCGGCGACCACCGCGTTTACGTCCTCCTTGGCAGCGGCTTCCTGCGCCCGCCCCTCGCGTTTGGCGACCCGGGCCTCTTCGTTTCCGACTGGCAGGCCGCCCACCCAGCAGCCCGGATCACGCCGATCTCACGGGCGTTTTGGACCAACCGAATTACCCGAGAAACTGACGAGGTTGTCTATATCTGGGTTGAAGATGGCGAGCATAGCCTCAACGTCGATATGGTCAGGGCGGGTTTGTTTCCGGGTGGCGCCATGTACGACATGATCGATAATCTCAAGGGGCTTAACCGCATGCTGGAAGACCCAAAGCTCGCGGACCTGCGATCGCAGATCGAGAAAGAAAGGGCCGCCGCGCCCCAGGATCGCATCGAACGCCTTATTGCTGACGACGATTATGAGGCGCGCATTCATCGCATCGATCTGGCGGAAGCGCAGGCGCGTTCAAAGAAGCGCGGAGTCTGGTCTGATCCGATGAAGGAAGACCGCCAGTCAGCAGGGTATCCATAGTCGATTTGCAACGCCCGCAGCGAGTCGAGCTCCATCATCGCTGTGGTCGGAGCATCGCGAGGTCTCCTCCGGTGGCCTCGGGCACCCGACGGCCGACGTGCAGGTAGACCTACACGCTATAGGCCTCTGCGAACCGCGCCGGGTTGAACGCATCCTTGGTAAGGCTGACGTCTAGGAGATCGGCCGGAACCGGCTGGCTCAGCGCCAGGGCGGCGCCGAGGCGGGCGGCGGCGGGGGCGGTCTGCATGCCGTAGCCGCCCTGACCGGCGAACCAGAAGAAGCCAGGAACCGCGGGATCGTAGCCGAACACCTGTACGGAATCGGGCGCGAAGGTGCGCAGGCCCGCCCACGAGCGGGTCACGCGCCTGACCGGCAGATCGGCGGCCGATTGTACGCGGTCGATGCAGATGGCGATGTCCAGCTCGTCCGGCGCGGCGTCGGTGGGCGCTGAAGGCGTCGCGTCGCACGGCGAGGCGAGGATCAGCCCCGACTGCGGCTTGAAATAGAAGGTCTCCTCGACGTCCAGCACCGTGGGCCAGGGCGCGATCTCGGCCCCGGTGGGCGGATCGAACAGGACGACCGTGCGCCGTTTGGGCGTCAGGCCCAGCCGGGCCGCGCCGGCCAGGTCGGCCACCTCATCGGTCCAGGCGCCGGCGGCGTCGACGATCACAGCGGCTTCGAGCGTCGTCCCGTCCGCCAGGCGCACGCGCCAGGTTTCGCCCGCGCGGTCGATCGCCTCGACGCGGGCGCTCAGGCGGAGCTTGGCGCCGCGCCCACGGGCCAGGCGCAGAAAGCCCTGGTGCAGGGCGTCGACATCGATGTCGGCGCTGTCGGGCTCCAGGACCGCGCGGGCGCAGGCCTCGGCCTTGAGAGGCGGCACGAGGGCGCGGGCCTCGGCGGTGGTGAGTTCGCGGAAGGTCCCGCCCGTCTCGGCGATCTGGGCGATAAGGGCGTCGACCGCGCCGCCCTGCTCGGCCCGGGCGATGGTCAGCGCGCCCCGGGGCGTCAGCAGCGGATGGTCGGTGAATCCGGCGGGCGGGTCTTCAAAGAAGGCGCGGCTGGCCGCCGTCAGTCGGCGCACCGGCGCCGTGCCATAGCTCTCGATGAACATCGCCGCCGAGCGGCCGGAGGTGTGATAGCCTGGCCGGTCTTCCTGTTCGACGACGATCACACTCGCGTGGGCCGCGAGCTCCGCGGCGATCGACGCGCCGGAGACACCGGCCCCGATGACCAGAAAGTCGCAGGCGATCACACCCTAAACCAGCGCTCCGTGGCAGTGCTTGAATTTCTTGCCCGAGCCGCAGGGGCACGCCTGATTGCGGCCGGTGGTTTCGAATCCGGCGGGGAGGGCGGAGAGCGGCAGGGCCTGCCGCGCGTCGGCGTCGCCGGCGGCGAGCGTCGCACCGACGCCTTCCAGCGCCCGCTCATTGTCGCCGGTGAGCGGGTTCATGTGCACCTCGAACATCGGCGGCGGCGCGGGTTCGGGCGGCGCGAAGCGGAACTCCACGGTCATCATCCACTTGGTGACCGCCTGACGCAGGTTGCCGATCAGAGTCTCGAAAAGGGAGAAGGCCTCGGTCTTGTACTCGTTGAGTGGATCGCGCTGGCCGTAGCCGCGCAGGCCGATGACATTGCGCAGGTGATCGAGGTGGGTGAGGTGCTCGCGCCACTGGTAGTCGACCATCTGCAGCAGGAAGTTCTTTTCCATCTGCCGGGTCTGCTCGGACGAGATCTGGGCCTCCCGCTCGGCCGCGCGGGCGTCGGCGGCGGCGGTGAGACGTTCGGCGATCTCCTCGTTGGCGATGCCTTCCTCGGCCGCCCATGCCTTGATCGGAACTTCGAGCCCCAGCAGCGACTCGGCCTGTTCGGCGAGCCCATCGACATCCCATTGGTCGGCGTAGGCCTTGGGCGGCAGATGGCGGGCGACGATGTCCTCGATGGTGTCGTGGCGCATCTCGCTGACGATCTCAGAGAGGTCCTCGGCGACCATGAAGTCGTGCCGCTGCTCGAACACCGCCTTGCGCTGATCGTTGACGACGTCGTCGTACTTCAGGAGATTCTTGCGGATTTCGTAGTTGCGCTGCTCCACCCGCTTCTGGGCCGTGGCGATGGCGCCGTTGAGCCAGCGGTGGGTGATCGCCTCGCCTTCTTCAACGCCAAAGGTGCGCATGATCGAGTCCAGCCGCTCGCCGGCGAAGATGCGCAGGAGATCGTCCTCGCACGAAAGGAAGAACTTGGACCGACCCGGGTCGCCTTGACGGCCAGTGCGGCCGCGCAGCTGGTTGTCGATGCGCCGGCTCTCGTGGCGCTCGGTGCCCAGAACGAACAGGCCGCCAGCGGCCAGCGCTTGGGCCTTGGCGACCTCGATCTCGGCTTCCAGAGCCTTACGCTCCTCGGCCTCGGCTTCCGGCGGCGGCTCGACGCCGAGACCCGCTTGCTCTTCGCGCCACTTTTGCAGGCGCATGTCGATGTTGCCGCCCAGTTTGATGTCGGTGCCGCGGCCGGCCATGTTGGTGGCGATGGTCACCGCGCCCGGTACTCCGGCGTCGGCGACGATGTAGGCTTCCTGTTCGTGGTAGCGGGCGTTCAACACCTTATGCGGCACGCCCTTGACGGGCTTGCCGTCCAGCTCCCAGCGGTGGTCGGCCAGCAACTCGGACAGTAGCTCGGACTTTTCGATCGACACCGTGCCTACCAGAACTGGCTGGCCGCGGCGGTGGCAGTCGACGATCTGTTCGATGATCGACTTGTTCTTCTCGGCGGCGGTCCGATAGACCTCGTCGTCGTCGTCCTTGCGCACGACCGGACGGTTGGTCGGGATCTCCGACACGTCCATTTTGTAGATGTCGAAGAATTCCTGCGCCTCGGTGGCCGCCGTGCCGGTCATGCCCGAGAGCTTGTCGTAGAGGCGGAAGTAGTTCTGGATGGTGACCGAGGCCAGGGTCTGGTTCTCGGGCTGGATGTCCGCCCCTTCCTTGGCCTCGATGGCTTGGTGCAGGCCTTCCGACAGGCGCCGGCCGTGCATCATGCGGCCGGTGAACTCGTCGATGAGCATGACCTCGCCGTCGCGGACGATGTAGTCGCGGTCGACCTGGTAGAGGACGTTGGCGCGCAGCGCCTGGTTGACGTGGTGGACCACCGAAACATTGGCCGGGTCGTAGAGGCCGGCCGATCCGTCGGCGAGGTGGCCGGCTTGCTCGAGCATCTCCTCCACCGTCTCCGAACCGAATTCGGTGAGCAGGGCCTGTTTCTGTTTCTCGTCGTGCTCGAAGGTGGCCGGGTCCTTGATCAGGTCTTTCACCAGCAGGTCCATGGTCCGGTAGAAGTCCGAACGGTCCTCGGTGGGGCCCGAGATGATCAGCGGCGTGCGCGCCTCGTCGATCAGGATCGAGTCGACTTCGTCGACGATGGCGAAGTGGTGGCCGCGCTGGACCATCTCGCCGGCGTCATAGACGAGGTTGTCGCGCAGATAGTCGAAGCCGAATTCGTTGTTGGTGCCGTAGGTGATGTCGGCGGCGTAGGCGCGCTGGCGCTCGCCCTGCGAGAGGCCGTTGACGATGACGCCGACCGTGAGACCGAGGAACTTGTAGACCCGGCCCATCCACTCGGCGTCGCGGGCGGCGAGGTAGTCGTTGACGGTGATCAGGTGCACGCCCTGGCCGGAGATGGCGTTGAGGTAGGCCGGAAGCGTCGCCACGAGGGTCTTGCCCTCGCCCGTGCGCATCTCGGCGATGCCGCCTTTGTGCAGCACCATGCCGCCGACCATCTGCACGTCGTAGTGCCGCTCGCCCAGACGCCGCTTGGCCGCCTCGCGCACCACCGCGAAGGCTTCGTTGAGCATGGATTCGAGCGACTCGCCGTTGGCGTAACGGGCTCGGAACTCGTCGGTCTTGGCGCGCAGGGCCTCGTCCGACAGAGCGGATATCTGCGGCTCGAGCGCGTTGATCGCCGACACCTTGCCGAGCATCGTTTTGACCTTGCGGTCGTTCGATGAGCCGAAGAGTTTCTTGAGATCGAGCATGAGCGGTCCGGTTGAAGCCTGGCGCGGGGGCGGCGGCGATGACCGCGCTCTTTGAAAGACCCTTCGCCGGCTCGGAAATTCCGCGCGTTTCAGCGCGGGCGAGACTTAGGAAGATGAACCCCAAGTGTCAACGTGAGGTCCCGCGAGCTTAGCCCTCGCCGATCAAGGGGTTCACCACCGAGACGCCCCTGAAGCGGCTGAAGTCGCGGTCCGCCGACCACAGCTCGCGCACGCCGTGCTGAACACAGAGGGCGGCAATGCGTGCGTCATGGACGCGGGGGCCGGCTACGCGACCGTTCATGGTGAGTGTCTTGAGGTCAGGCCAATGCAGCTCGGTTTCGGCTAGCAACGCCAGCGAGGGCGACGCGATCCATGTCTCGATCTGTTCGAGCGCCTCCGCGGGCGTAGAAGCCGGCGTGTAGATCCGTGGATGAGTTGCGATCGAAAGGAATTCATGAACGCATGGCCACGGGATGGACCACGGCGCGCGACCTTCCGCGAGCGACGCTACCTTTTCGTATGCAATCGCGTTGAAGGGCGAGTCGAGGCGGTGCGCGTAGATCAGAATATTGGTGTCGACCGCGATCACCCGCCGCGGCCTTCGTACGTTGCCTCCAGCAACCTGTCCCAAGAGGCGCCCTGAAACTCAGGCTGCAAACCGTTCCCGCTGACTCGCGCGTCGCGCAGTTTGAAGGGTTTCTCGACCTTGGACTCCGCCACCACCCGGCGAAGGCCACGCTCCACGACAGCGCGCAGCGTCACGCCCTCGATTGCGGCTACCCTGCGCGCCTCAAGCAGGAGCGGATCGGAAATCTCGATCGTGGTTTTCATCACCCACCTATATGGGGAGTTCGATATGGGCGCCCATATCTAACGTTGCGAGAGCCGCAGGGCAAGCCGCTGGCGCTCGTCGCTGGACGCGCCGGGCGGGCCACGGCAGAACGGCGGGATGAAGAATATCCTGACGGGCGCGGCGGCGGCATTGGCGATGGCGGGGGCGGCGCATGCCGACAGGCTGACGCCCGAACGGGTCTACGCCGATCCCGACCTTTCGGGGCCGCGGGCGCGGCGGGTCGAGATGGCCCCCGACGGCTCAGCGGTGACGTTCCTCAGAGCCAAGGCCGACGACCAGCGCCTGACCGACCTGTGGATCGCCGGCGTCGACGGCGGACCGCCGCGGATGATCATCGACGGGCGGACGCTGACTCCTAAAGGCGCGGCTCTGTCCGAGGCCGAGAAGAGCCGGCGGGAGCGCCAGGGGGTCCAGACCCACGGGGTGGTGGATTATAGTTGGGACGAGGACAGCCGCCGCGTGCTGGTCCCGGTCGAGGGCGACCTGTGGCTTTATGATCGGGCGGGCGACAAGCTGACCAAGCTGACCGAGGCCCCGGCCGACGACACCGACGCCAAGCTGTCGCCTCATGGCGCCTTCGTTTCCTATGTGCGCGGCGACAACCTCTATGTCCGGCCGGCGAGCGGCGGTGCGGAGCGCGCCCTGACCACGGGCGGCGACGATCTACACCCCTGGGGCGTCGC
>Ga0302314_10000787_pt1 | contig 58958 bp, 52 predicted proteins | sample III_Palsa_N2_3_FD_200533 | JGI IMG/M metagenome (GOLD analysis project Ga0302314, IMG submission 200533) | Peat permafrost microbial communities from Stordalen Mire near Abisko, Sweden - III_Palsa_N2_3 | ecosystem: Environmental > Terrestrial > Soil > Palsa > Peat permafrost | place: Sweden...
GCGCCATGAAGCGAATTTCAAGATATCCCTCGCGCCAAGGAGTCTTTTTGCAGCGCAAAAAGGCCATGAAAATCATGGCCTTTTTGATATACACAACGATGTAGTAGATGGCGAAAATCAGAACGGAATATCGTCGTCATCGAAGCTGTTGTTGCTGGCCGGCGCGGGCGCGGAAGGCTGCGGGCGATTGCCGTAATCGTTGCCGCCGCGCGGCTGGCCGCCGGACTGCCGTGGCGCGCCGCCTGCGGGGCGTTCACTGCGTTGTCCGCCGCCACCTTCCATACCGCCGAGCATCTGCATCTCGCTGGCGATGATGTCGGTGGAGTATTTCTCCACGCCGTTCTTGTCGGTGTACTTGTCGGTGCGCAGCGAGCCTTCGATATAGACCTGACGGCCCTTCTTCAGGTATTCGCCGGCGATCTCGGCCAGCTTGCCGAACAGCTTCACGCGGTGCCACTCGGTGCGTTCCTGCTTTTCGCCGCTCTGCTTGTCGGTCCACTGCTCGGACGTGGCGATGCTGAGGCTGGTGATCGCCGTGCCGCTGGCGGTGTAACGGGTTTCCGGGTCATTGCCCAGGTTGCCGACGACGATGACTTTGTTGATGCCGCGTGCCATGGAGGTTTCCTCTTGAAGCCGGCCGTACGTCAGGAGTGGTTACGGCCGAAGTGGTGGATCAGATGGATATCATAACCGCCGGCGCAGCCATGTCCATGCGTCGTGTTGCCGCCAGGCCGCCGGCTGACGGTACGGGTGCATCCGGAGCACTTCTGGCTTCGTAACTATCGGCAACGGCGACCCGTTCGCGCCCGACCGAAGGCTTCCCTTGAGCATCCACCCGTACCGTGCGTGGCCGCGCGTCCTCATATTTGGCCTGCTTGCCCATGCGGCGACGCTGCTGGCGGCCCCGGCGGCCGAATCGCCGGCCGCCATCCGGCGTATCGAGGGGCGCGCCTACGCCACGGCGGATCATCGATTGCTCTATCGCGAGTCGCACTGGATCTATCGCGACGGCAACGAGGATGTGCGACTGGTGCTTTACCGCTGCCCCGACGGCAAGCCGTTCGCGCGCAAGCGGCTGCAGGCGCATGCCACGCCGCAGGCACCGGATTTCACGCTGGAAGACGGCCGCAGCGGTTATCGCGAAGGCGTGCGCAGCACGCGCGGCGGGCGCGAGGTGTTCGTGCGCGACAGCGGTTCGGTGCCCGAGCGCAGCGCGCCGCTGAAAATGCAGCCGTTGCCGGTCATCGATGCCGGTTTCGATGCCTTCATCCGTATGCACTGGAACGACCTGGCCCAGGGCGCCAATCTCGACGCGCCGTTCGTCCTGCCGAGCCGGCTCGGCACGCTGGATTTCCGCATCAGCCGCCAGCCGGACATGCAACTGGACGGCCACGTCGCGCGCGTCTACCGGATCGGCCTGGCCAGCTGGGTCGGTTTCGCGCTGCCGCATCTCGAAGTGCGCTACGACGAGGCCAGTCGCGAACTGCGCCGCTTCGACGGTATGGCGAACATCCGCGGCGACAACGGCAAAAACGTCAACGTGCAGATCGATCTCAAGTCCGTGACCGAAGCGGCCACATCAGCAGGTATCCAGCAAGCGCTTGCCGCGCCGCTGGACGGCCGCTGCCCGATTCACTGAGCGAGAAACCGCGCCTGCACAGAGTCGGCGTCAGCTCTCGGGATCCTTGGTGAGGAAGCGATAACCGACGCCCGGTTCGGTCTTCAGCCAGCTCGGCGTGACTGGATCGTCGCCGAGCTTCTGCCTGAGCTTGCCGATCACGATGCGCAGGTAATGCGTGTCCTGCACATGGGTGGCTCCCCACAGGTCGCGCAGCAATTGCTGCTGGGTAACCACGCGACCGGCATGTCGCAGCAGCACCGCCAGCACCGCGTACTCCTTGCGCGTCAGTGACAGCGGGCGCCCATCGAGACTGACCTCGCGCCGCGTCAGGTCGATCGACAACCGACCGTCGTCGTAACGCTGCGGCACGGGCTCGGCCTCGCTCGGGCGCTGGCGCAGCAACGCACGCAGACGAGCCATCAACTCCTGGATGCCGAACGGCTTGGTCACGTAGTCGTTGGCACCGGCGTCCAGCGCGCGCACCTTGTCGCGCTCGCTATCGCGCACCGACAGCATCAGCACCGGCACCTGCGACCACTGGCGCAGTTCGGCCAGCACGTCATGGCCCTCGCGATCGGGCAAGCCGATATCGAGGATCACCAAGTCCGGCGTGCGCGTCGCGGCCAGCGCCAAGCCGTCGGCGGCATTCGCGGCGAGCAATACGTCGTAACCCTCGGCACGCAATCCGATATCGAGAAACTTGCGGATCTGGGCCTCGTCGTCGATCACCAGTATGCGGGGTGCGGCGGCATTCATCGCGGTTCTAGCCTCAAGATGCTGCCGGCGGTTCGGGCAGCGGCAGCGTGATGCGAATGGTGGTGCCGATGCCGTCGCCGGGCAAGGCCTCCACGCTGCCGCCGTGTGCACCGATCATGCCGCGGCAGATCGCCAGGCCGAGGCCGGTGCCCTGCGGCGCGCGGTCGCCACGCGAGACGGAATAGAACATGTCGAAGATGCGCGCGCGTTCGTCCTCGGGAATGCCGGGGCCGTGATCGGCGACATCGATCAGCAACTGCGTCTTGGTGCTGCGCACGCTGATGCGCACCGCCTCGTCCGGCGGCGAGAAGCGCGCGGCGTTCTCCAGGATATTGAACAGCGCCTGCTCGATCAGTGCCGGGTGGACGTACAGCAGCACCGTTTCGGGCGGCAGCTGCGACTCCACCCGCAACTCGGGAAACAGCTTGCGCAGGCGCGTGACCGCGGCGGTGACGATCTCGGCGGCATCGGTCCAATCGCGATTGAGCTTGAGCGTGCCATGACCGAGCCGGGTCATGTCGAGCAGGTTCTGGATATAGCGGTCCAGCCGCTGGCCCTCGCCGAGTATCGCCTCGAGCAGTTCGCGGCGTTCGTTCGGCGGCAGCCGTTCTTCGTAGCTGATCAGGGTGCCGGCCGAACCGATCATCGAGGCCAGCGGTGAACGCAGGTCGTGCGATACCGACGACAGCAGCGCGTTGCGCAGTCGCTCGGTTTCGCCCTGTACGCGCGCGCCTTCCAGTTCCTCGGCGAGCCGCGCGCGCTCCAGTGCCTGGCCGATATCCTGCGTCATCGCCAGCGCGAGGCCGCGTCGATCGGTGTTGAGCTCGCCTTCCGTCGCGGCAAAGCGCAGCGCGACCACGCCCAGATGCCGCTCGTCGCTGCCCAGTGGCAGCAGCCAGCATGGCGCCGCATTCAAGGTGTCGGTGCTGTGGCCGGCCTGCTCGGCATGCCGCTCGCACCAATCGGCGGCGGCCAGGTCCTGCGGCGTCAGCACCAGCCCGCGCGGCTGCGTAGCGGCCACCTGCAATACTTGCGCCGCATCGCGTGCAAGCACCGCCGCATCGCACTGCAGCGCCTGTGCCAGGGCTTCCGCGCCGGCCGTACGGATGCCACCGGCATCGGTGCTGACCGCCAGCCGCTGGCCCAGCGCCAGCAGCGCCCGGGTCTGTACGTGCGCTCCGCGCAGCGATTCCACCTGGCTAGCTAGCCGCGTGGCCAGCCGACTGCAGACCAATGCGGCGACCATGAACAGGATGACCGCGAGCAGGTCGTCGAAATTGGAGATCGCCAACGTGTAGCGCGGCGGCGCAAAGAAGAAGTCGTAACCGAGGAAACAAAGAATGGCCGTATAAACGGCCACACTCATACGTGTACGAACGGCGACTACCAACACGGCGGTGAGGAAGATCAGCGCCAGGTTGGCCACCGACAGATAACGGTCGGCAACGATCGCCAACCCGAACGCAACCAGAGCGGCGATCGTGGCGTAGACATATTCGCTGCGCCGGCCGCGGTTGCCTCCACTGGACAGGCGCAGCCGACGCCGCGATTCCGCGCGTTCGCTCGGCGTGGCGATGATGGTCAGTTCAAGATGCGCGCCGCGTCGCAGCAGTTGCTGGGTCAGCGAACGGCCAACCATGCGGGCCAGCAGGCGCTCGCGCGTGCGCCCGAGCAGGATCTGGCCGACCCCTTCGCGATCGGCGTGGGCGAGCAGTTCGTCGGCAATCGCGTGGCCGCGCAGCACGATGGTCTCGCCGCCGAGCCGCCGGGCCAGCCGCATCGCCGCATCCATGCGTTCCCGCCGGGCCGGGTCCAGCGGCGCGCCGGTGTCGACGAAGGCGACGCTCCACGGCGCGCCGCGCCGCTCGGCGATGCGCCGCGTCACCCGTACCAGATATTCGCTCTGCGCGTGGCCGTCGATCGCCGCGAGCACGCGGCGGCGCACCGGCATCGCGCCGCCACGCGCGAGCATCGAACCGCGCAGATCGCTATCGACATGGCCGGCGACCGTATCGACCGACAGTTCGCGCAACGCGGCGAGATTGGTCGGCGAGAAGAAGGCGTCGAGCGCCGCTGCCGCAGTCTCCGGCACATACACCTTGCCCTGCTTCAGGCGCGCGATCAGCTCGCGTGGCGGCAGATCCACCAACACGATGTCGCGCGCGCGATCGAGAAACGCATCCGGCACGGTTTCGCGCACCTTGATGCCGGTGATCCGCTGCACCTGATCGTTGAGGCTTTCCAGATGCTGCACGTTGAGCGCGCTGTACACCTCGATGCCGGCGTCGAGCAGCTCGGCGATATCCTGCCACCGCCGCTCGTGGCGACCGCCGGGCAAGTTGCGATGGGCCAGCTCGTCCACCAGCAACACCGCCGGCTTGCGCGCCAGCGCGGCATCCAGGTCGAACTCGGTAAAATCGCGATCGTTGTAGCGCACAGGCCGTCTCGGCAGCACTTCCAAGCCTTCGATCAGCGCCGCCGTCTCGGCGCGGCCGTGCGTCTCCACCAGACCCACGACGACGTCGATACCTTGCCGCTTCAATTCGCGCGCAGCCGACAACATGGCGTAGGTCTTGCCTACACCGGGGGCGGCACCCAGGAAAATTTTCAGCCGGCGATGGCGCTCGTCCTGTACGGCATCGAGCAACGCATCGGCACGCGCTTCACGGGAGGGCTCGGTCATGCACGGTCACTGCGTGATGGAATGCGCTACGTTAGCGCTTCGACGACCCGCGGTGTAGTGATATCGCGCAGCGTAGTGCGGTCGGCAACCGCTCAACGGGAACACAGCCCGTGCGATCGAACCGAGCTGATTGTTTGGCGTGATCGGTGTAACGCGCACATGCTCCGCAGCAAGTCCATGTACATCGCGATGCCGCGAGCCCGTTCGCCGGAACAGGCCTCGCGGCCGCCTGACCTAGAACGAACCCTGCAGCTGCAGAAACCCGCCGGTGCCGCCAACATTCATGGTGTCGTTGGCGTTCTGAAAACTGGCGGTGTTGCGATAGAAACGATCGTTGGTGGCATGCGTCACTACGCCGACCACGGTCCAGTGTTCATTGATCGCATATTTCGCGCCGAGACCGAAATCGGCATAGCTCGGATCACGCGCGCCCGTCGCCGTCGGAATCGCGAGTTCGGTGCTGTAGTCGGTGTAGCCGGCGTGCAATGTCAGGCTCCATTGCTTGTCCAGCGGATACGAACCTTCCAGCATCAGGTACTGGGTGCCCTTGGAATTGTCGCGATAGCCCTGCTCGCGATCCACGCCGAAATAATCGGTGAGCGCGTAGTTATATTTCAGGGTCCACAGCTTCCAGGACAGCGCGATGTTAGCTTCCGCCGTATTGAGCGAGCGCGATGGCAGGCCGGCGTGATCGAGGTTGGCACCGGGATAGAGGTAGCCGTAAAGGCCCGCGCGCCATGACCAGTCGTCGTTGATGGACTGGCCGAAGCTGGCATACAGATCCAGTTCCATTGAGCCGCCGGGAAAGCTGTGCTCGCTGATGCTGGAACCCCATACGCCGGCAGCGAATCCATTCGTCATGGAAAGATCGGCGCCTCCCTGCACCGCCGGTTTTCCCCAGGTCTGAGTCAGTCCGCGAAAGATATAGTCGGTGGTGAGCTCGACATTGCCGGTCACCGTGGTAGCCGGCGTGGTATCCGCGTCAGCCGTGCTGATCGCGATAAGGCTGGCTACAACGATCGTCGCTATGTACTTAATCATGGCAGTCCCCCGCATCGATGGCGCGATGCGCATCAACATGAAAAGGAACTAGATGCCCGCATAACCTCCCAACACGTATTCGTCGGCCAGCGGATCATCTAGGAGATCGGAAGCGGGCACGGTTTTCGCCAATCGCCGTGGCAGTGCAATCACCACATCACAGCTGGCATCGTTGGCGGGCAGTCGCAACCGCATATCCGAGCGCATGGCTGCAGGGAGCGAGATCGGCGTCAGCAGAATTTGCATGCAAAGCCTCCTGGGCCGGCCCGATTTGGACCAGCAATAACGATTCGCCTGATTCCCTGGAACGTCATCACCACGACGCAGTTCGACCATAACACCAGTTGTTGCGGCGCAACAATACCCTCGGCGAATTATCTTGCGGATGCCTTAGCAGGAGGCGCAGGTGCCGTGGCGCGAACGCACGCATTCGGCCGACACTTGTCGGGCATCCGTTGGAAAACTACGTAGATGCGATCGCCAATCGCGACGTATGGCGCCATGGCTTCGATCGATCGCTTGAGAGGCGCAGCGTGGATGCCGCTTCGATCGGCACGATACGCAAGTTAAGAAAGCGGGAAGCGCGCCGGGCAGTTGCGCGGCGCGCGGCTTTCCGCATGGATGCCTAGCGCGTCTTCGGCGCATCCAGCGCGAGGTTGAGCGCGAGTACATTCACTCGCGGCTCGCCCAGCACGCCGAGCTGGCGCCCGCTGGTGTATTCGTTCACCAGCGCCTGCACTTGCGAGCTGCTGAGATGGCGCGCGTTTGCCACACGCTGCACCTGGTACTGCGCAGCCGCCGGGCTGATTTCCGGATCCAGTCCGCTGGCGGAGGCGGTGACCAGATCCACCGGCACCGGCGCATGGTTGTCCGGATCGGCCGCCCGCAACGCCGCGATGCGCTGCTTCACCGCATCGGTCAGCGCCGGATTGGTCGGGCCCAGGTTGGAGCCGCCGGACGATGTGCCGTTATTGGCTTGCGGCGAAGTCGCCGACGGCCGGCCCCAGAAATATTTCGGGTCGGTAAACGACTGGCCAATCAGGCTGGAGCCGATCGGCTTGTCGTTCTTGTCGACGATCAGGCTGCCATTGGCCTGATGCGGAAAGATCAGCTGAGCCAGACCGGTGGCCGCCAGCGGATACAGCACGCCGGTGATCACGGTCAGTAGCAGCAGCATGGTTAAAGCATTGCGAATGAGTCTGCTCATGATGATGGCCTCAGTAATGCAGGATCGCGTCCATCAGGGCGGTCACCTGATAGTTCTTCTTGCCGTTGTTGTAGGCCGGGAAATCGTAGGAGCGCTCGTAGCGGAATTCCGGGCGAATCTCCAGGTCCGGCGATACCCAGTGCGTCATGCCGATCGTATGACTCGAATAGCGCGTGGCGAAGCCGGTGCGCTGGCCTTGCTCGTCGTTATAGAACTCGTTGCGGATCGAGATCATGTTGGTCGGGTTCAACTCGATGTTCAGATAGTTGACGATGCCGAATGCCGGATTGTGGCCCAGCGGAAAATTCGGCGCCTCGCCCAACGGATAGCCGGGCACCCCTTCAGGCGCATGCGACTGCGACGGATCGGTCGCCAGCGACTGGTTCCGCACAAACATACGGTACGTCTCGGTCAGCATGTGTACGTTCGGGCTGAAGCGATGGCCCCAGGTGAGCACGAATTCTTGCAGGTTGTTATAGGTCTGGTTGGAGTGGTTGTACGACTCCACGCAGGGATACAGCATGTCGTTGTTGGACTTCGATACCCAACGCACGCAGGCCTGCGCACTAAGCCGGCTGGTGTCATCCCAGATCGCCGAATCGTCGCCGCCATGCACACCCAACTGCAGGGTCCACTGGTCGTTGAGCTTGGTGGTGGTGATGATGCCCATGTTGGTATACGCATCGACCGTGTAGAGGATCGAATGCGTCAACAGATAGTTGTTCGGCGAGAACTGCGCTTCGATATCCGGCAGCGACAGGTAGCGACCCGCCGTGATGACCATGCCCTGCGCCACCCACGGGATATAGAGGTCGACATACGCGATCATCGGATCGTTGCCGTAGATCTTGCCCGCCTGTGGTCCATTCGAGTTGGGATGGTTGAGCAGTTGGTCGCTGGTCACACCCTTCATGGTGGTGTAGTGGTAGTCGTAGCCGTACAAGTCGTCGAAATGAAAACCCCAGTCGAGGTGATCGGTCTGCACGGTGTCGGGAATCCGCTCGATGCGCAACAACGCCTGGTCAAATTCCACGCGGTTCGGCCGCGTCGCATAGGACAACGGATAGTTGGTGAAGCTCGAACTGCTCAGGTTGGCCGACGGATTGATCCAGCCGTACATTTCAATGCGGTTGTCCTGCATCCAGTGGCCGAGCTTGGTACATGCCAGGGCCTTCTCGACTGGATACTGCGAGTTTTCGTTGGGTACGCCGATCGGGTAATCCACGCCACCGAGCTGCCATTCGGCTGACGGAAACGGCGGCGAGCTGAAGGGCGAATCCATGCCGCGACGCGCGGGCGCCGGCGCATTCGGATCGGCCGGCTGCGCGTCCTCGCGATAGGCTGCCGCCAGGCGGCTGAAGAAATTGCGCGCGCAATCGTTGCTTGCCTGCGGTGCCGACGGCGCTACCGTCACACTAGACGGTGGTGCCGCCTCGACTGCTTCGGTGGTCGCCAGCGCGCGTCCGGCCGGCATTATCGCCAACAGGATCGCCGCGGAAATCATTTTCTTGTACTGCATAGTCGCCCCTGCAATCCGGCATCCGCCGGACATCTCATGGTTGAATAATTTTTGTCGAGCCGCTCGCGTCGGCTTTCAGATGCCGGCGTAACCGCCGAGCACGTAATCGTCATCGGCACCCGCGGCATTGACCTGGGCGCCCGCCTCCGGAATCACCACGGTGGCCTGCTCGCTGCGCGAACGCAGCGGCAGCGCAATCACCACATCGCAGGACGAGTCGTTGGCGGAGAGCCGCAGCTCCATATCCGGATGAGTGTCGTCGGGCAGCGATACCGAAAGCTTCAGCGTTTGCATGATGGAAACCTCGTGATTCAAAACGGTGCGATCCAAAACGGTGTGATTCAAGATGGCGTGATTCATGACAGCGTTCGCCTCAGGCCAGCCCGAACAGGACCAGCAACAGGTCGATCAATTTGATGCCAAGGAACGGCACCACCACGCCACCCAGTCCGTAGACCAGCAGGTTGCGGCGCAACAGCGCGCCGGCGCCGAGCGCGCGATAAGCCACGCCTTTCAGTGCCAGTGGAATCAGGAAGATGATGATCAGCGCATTGAAGATCACCGCCGACAGAATGGCGCTCTGCGGTGTCGCCAGATGCATCACGTTGAGCGTGTTGAGCGCTGGATAGGTCGTCGCGAACGCGGCCGGGATGATCGCGAAATACTTGGCGATGTCGTTGGCGATCGAGAAGGTGGTGAGCGAACCGCGGGTGATCAGCATCTGCTTGCCGATCTCGACCACCTCGATCAGCTTGGTCGGGTTGGAATCCAGGTCGACCATGTTGCCGGCTTCTTTCGCCGCCTGCGTGCCGGTGTTCATCGCCACCGCCACGTCGGCCTGGGCCAGCGCCGGCGCGTCGTTGGTGCCGTCGCCGCACATCGCCACCAGCCGACCCTCGGCCTGGATGTCGCGGATCAGTTTCAGCTTCGCTTCCGGCGTGGCTTCGGCGAGGAAATCGTCGACGCCGGCTTCGGCCGCGATCGCCGCGGCGGTGAGCGGGTTGTCGCCGGTGATCATCATCGTCTTGATGCCCATCCGGCGCATCTCGGCGAAGCGCTCGCGGATGCCGCCCTTGACGATGTCCTTCAGCTCGATCACGCCGAGGGTGGTGGTGCCCTCGATCACGATCAGCGGGGTGGCGCCGCGACGCGCGACTTCTTCGGCCATCCGCTTGACCAGCGGCGGCATGTGGCTGCCGGAGGCGTCGAGGTATTTCTCGACCGAATCCAGCGCGCCCTTGCGGATGCTGCGGCCGGTCATGTCGACGCCGCTCATGCGGGTCTGCGCGGTGAACGGCACGAACTGCGCGGCGTTCGCCTCCAGCTCGCGTTCGCGCAGGCCGAACTTCTCCTTCGCCAGCACCACGATGCTGCGGCCTTCCGGCGTTTCGTCGGCCAGCGAGGCGAGCTGCGCGGCATCGGCCAGCACACCTTCGTCGATCCCCGGCGCAGCCAGGAAGGCGACCGCCTGGCGGTTGCCCAGGGTGATCGTGCCGGTCTTGTCCAGCAGCAGCACGTCCACGTCACCGGCCGCCTCCACCGCGCGGCCCGAGGTGGCAATCACGTTGGCGCGGATCATCCGATCCATGCCGGCGATGCCGATCGCCGAGAGCAGCGCGCCGATGGTAGTCGGAATCAGGCACACCAGCAGCGCGATCAGCACGGTCAGCGTGATCGGATGGCCGATGCCGGCGGCCTGCACGCTGTAGATGGAATACGGCAACAGGGTGGCGCAGGCAAGCAGGAAGATCAGGGTGAACTTGGCCAGCAGAATCGTCAGCGCGATCTCGTTCGGCGTCTTGCGCCGCGAGGCGCCTTCAACCATCGCGATCATGCGATCGAGAAAGCTCTCGCCCGGATTGCTGGTGATGCGGACCACCAGCCAGTCGGACAGCACGCGGGTACCACCGGTGACCGCGCTGCGATCGCCGCCGGACTCGCGGATCACCGGCGCAGATTCGCCAGTGATCGCGCTTTCATCGACACTCGCCGCGCCGACCACTACTTCACCGTCACCGGGAATCTGCTCGCCGGCGTCGACCAGCACGAAGTTGCCGTTGCGCAGTTCGTTCGACGGCGTGAAGGTGATCGCCGCATCACGGCTCCCGCTGGCCAGCTTCTTCGCCACCACGTCCTTGCGCGAGCTGCGCAGCGCGGCGGCCTGTGCCTTGCCGCGGCCTTCGGCGAGCGCTTCGGCGAAGTTGGCGAACAGCAGGGTGAACCACAGCCAGATGGCGACCCAGAAAATGAAGCCGGTCGGCGCCTCGCCGTGCCCACTCAGCGCCTGCACCCACAACAAGGTGGTCAGCACGCTGCAGACGAACACCACGAACATCACCGGATTGCGGAACTGCAGCCGCGGCGAAAGCTTGCGGAACGAATCGGCCAGCGCCTTGGTGATCAACGTGCGGTCGAAGCTTTTGATCGCGTCGCTGCGCACGGCTTGAGCTTGAGTAGTCATCGATCAATGTCCAGCCGCTGTCGTAGGGAGTGAGGACATCAGGGATTCGGCAATCGGCCCCAGCGCAAGCGCGGGCAGAAAGGTCAGAGCGCCCACCACGATCACCACGCAGGCCAGCAGCACCACGAACAGCGGGGTGTGCGTCGGCAAGGTGCCGGCGGAAATGGGCACGTGCTTCTTCGCCGCGAGCGAACCGGCCATCGCCAGCATCGCGATCGCCAGCGCATAGCGGGAGAAGAACATGCAGATGCCGAGCAACACGTTCCAGAACGGCGTGTTTGCCGACAGTCCGCCAAACGCGCTGCCGTTATTGTTCGACGCCGAGCTGAGCGCGTAGAGGATTTCGCTGAAGCCATGCGCGCCGGGATTGGCCACGCCCGCCACGCCGGCCGGCACCATCACCGCGATCGCGGTGCCGACTACCACCAGCATGCAGGGAATCAGTACGGCCACGCTGGCCATCTTCATCTCGTGCGCTTCGATTTTCTTGCCGAGGTATTCCGGCGTACGACCCACCATCAGACCGGCGATGAATACCGCGACCACCGCGAAGGCGAGCATGCCGTACAGGCCGCAACCGACGCCGCCGAAGATCACTTCGCCCAACTGCATCAGCCACATCGGCACCAGGCCGCCGAGCGGAGTGAACGAATCGTGCATCGCGTTCACCGAACCGTTCGACGCGGCCGTGGTGGCACTCGCCCACAGCGTGGAGTTGACGATGCCGAAGCGCGTTTCCTTGCCTTCCATGTTGCCGCCGGCCTGCAGCGCCGAAGCGTGCTGGTCGATGCCCAGGCCAGCCAACGCCGGATTGCCGGCCTGCTCGGCCGCAGTGCAGGCGATCAGCAGCGGCACGAAAATCGCCAGCATCACCGCCAGCAGTGCCCAACCCTGCCGGCGATCGCCAATCATCGAACCGAAGGTGTAGCACAGCGCGGCCGGAATCAGCAGGATCGACAGCAGCTCGAGGAAATTGCTCAGCGGCGTCGGGTTTTCATACGGATGCGCCGAATTCACGTTGAAGAAGCCGCCGCCGTTGGTGCCGAGCTGCTTGATCGCGATCTGCGAGGCAGCCGGGCCCATCGGCAAGGTCTGCGTGGTGACCGGCGTGTCCTTGGTCATCGGCTTGCCGGCCTTGTCGAGCTGCGGCTGACCGGCGGCGTCCAGCACCGGCATGCTCGCCGTGGTGGTCTGCACCACCGGCACGTCGACATAGCTCTTGAAGTTCTGCACCACGCCCTGCGAGGTGAGCAGCAGGGTCAGCAGCAGCGACAGCGGCACCAGCACGTACAGCGTGCTGCGGGTGAGATCGACCCAGAAGTTGCCCAGCGTCTTGGCGCTGCGCCGGGTGAAGCCGCGGATCACCGCGAGCAGCACCGCGATACCGGTGGCCGCCGAGACGAAGTTCTGCACCGCCAGGCCCAGCATCTGGGTCAGGTAGCTCATCGTCGACTCGCCGCCGTAGCCCTGCCAGTTGGTGTTGGTGGCAAAGCTGATCGCCGTGTTCATCGCCGAATCCGGCGACACGGCGGCGAAGTGCTGCGGGTTCAGCGGCAGCCATTGCTGCAGGCGCTGCAGCAGGTACACCACCAGCAGGCCGATCAGGTTGAACACCAGCATCGCGAGTGCGTAGCGGCGCCAGCCCATGTCTTCGTCGCTGCGGATGCCGCTCAACCGATACAGCAGCTGCTCGGCACGATGACCGAAGCGCAGCACCTTGTTAGGAGCGGGCTTGTTCGGCGTGTCGGCGAAGACCAGCGCCATGTAGGCGCCCAGCGGCTTCACCAGCAGCAGCAATACGCCCATCACGAGCGCCATCTGGATCCAGTCATTGGCACTCATTCGAACCACTCCGGCTTGAGCAGGGCCACGCAGAGATAGACGGCCAGCGCCAGCGCAATGACGATGGCGGCCGCATAGACGGTGCTCATGATTTTTTCTTTCCCAATTGATCGCAGATCAACAGAAAGCCGACCATCGCCGCGGACAGCACGATCAGCAGAAGTAAGTAGACGATGTCCATGCAACGCACTCGCTCGAAACAGATGCGTATTTTCCGCAGTGCGGCATAACAAAGGGGTAGCGAGTTGGCCGCTGCGCGTATACAGCGCGTAAAAATTCGATCTGCCGGCCGTGGCGCGGTGCATGGCAGCGCACGACCTGCTTGGCGACCGGACCCGATTGCCCTTCATCCCGCGCCCGGCGCGGCGCCAATGTGACTAGCCGAGCAATTTGCGTAGCCGTCATTTACATACACACATGAATGTATGTAGTAATGCCGATATCGGCGGCTTTCGGCGCGCCGACAGCAACAGCGGAGAACGAGATGCGAATCCAGCGAATGATCGGCCTCACCCTGCATACGCTTGGCAAGCTATGGCTCATAGTCGCCGGCACCACCTTCGCTGGCGCAGTACTCGCCGCGCCCCCCGTGCACATCCTGCCCGTGCCCTATGGCAATGCCTATGCCTTTACCGTGGCCGCCGTCAGCAACTGGCAGGGTGACCCGCCGGGCGCCAACGACTGGAACTGCAAGCCCAGCGCAGAGCATCCGTATCCAGTGGTTCTGGTCACCTCCACCATCCTGACCAAGGCGGTGAACTGGACCAGCATCTCGCCGTATCTGTACAACCAGGGGTATTGCGTATTCGCCCTGAACTACGGCCAGGATCCCTATATTTTTCCGGGCATCAACGGCCTGGGGCACATGAGCAACAGCGTGCTCGAGGTAGCCGGCTTCGTCGACCAGGTGCTTGCCGCCACCGGCGCCGGCAAGGTGGATATGCTGGGCCATTCGCAGGGCGGTCTGCTGGTGCGTGACTTCATCGTCAATGCCGGCGGCGCGAACAAGGTACACAGCGTCGTATTGCTTTCCTCGCCGTACAGCCTAGGCGGTGGGCCGATCTTTCAGAACAGCTTGATGAATCTGATCACGATACTGCCGCCCTTCATCCGCGCGTCGATCGGCGATATCAGCCACGTCGGCTTTCTCGAGGATGTGCTGGATCCTGGCTTCTGGGTCTCGCTAGACGGGGATCCGGTCAATCATGGTTTCCTGCCGCAGATCAACTACACATCGATTACCTCGCGCCTGGACGAATTCTATTTCTCCGGTTCCTACACTCTTCCGAATCTGCCCAATCTGAAAGCGCAATTGGTGGGCGATGCCTGTCCGCTGGATTTCTCCACACACTTCGTGATCCCGTACTGGCGCACCGCCGTCGCACTGATCGGCAACGCACTGGATCCGGCGCACCCGGTGACTCCGCCCTGCGTGCTGGAAACACCCGGCATCAATCTATAAAGCCAGCATCGCGGCCAGCTCAGACCGTCGAGTTCACCGCCGTGTCGTCGGCTATCACCGTCCGTTCCAACGCATAGCCGGCGACATCCCACGCATCGAGTCCGCCCAGCAGCGGGCGCACGTGCCGATAGCCACGCCGCATCAGTAGCTGCGCGGCCTTCGCGGCGGAAATCTCGTTCGGGCAGGTGCAATACAGCACGAGTTCGCGATCGAGCGGCACATCGACGATCGCCTGGTCCAGATTGTCCAGGCTGACCAGCACGGCGCCGGGGATGATCCGCTGGTCCATCTGGCGCGCGACGCTGGAGCGCACGTCCACCACCAACGGGGCGTGGCCGCTCGCGATCGACTCATTCAATTCCTCGACGGTGATGCGCGCCATCCGCAAGGTGCGCAGCAGGCGCCAGCGCTGCCACCACTTGACCAGGATGTAGAGCACGAACAGGCAGGCCACGAATTCGAGCGCGACAGTGCCGGCACGCTCGATCGCCAGCAGCACGTGGTCGATCTGCTTCGAGAAGACATAGCCCAGCCCGACCATCACGCCGGCCCACAGCAGCGAGCCCGCGGCATCCAGCAGCAGGAACCCGGGCAGCCGCAAGCCCATCGCGCCAACCAGCGGCGGCGCCACGGTGGAAAGCCCGGGCACGAACTTCGCGATCAACAACACTTGCCCGCGCCAGCGCTGGTAGCGCAGCTCCGATTGCTTCACGCAGCTATCCGGCGACAGCGAGATGCGACAGATCGTGCGCATCACGCGCGAACCGAGACGTCGGCCGGCCCAGTACCAGGCCAGATCGCTGAGCAGGCAGGCAAGCAGGGTGGCGAGCAGGACGCCCGGCAGCGACAACTGGCCGTTCGCCGCCAGCGCGCCGGCCACCGCCAGCGTCGGCACCGCCGGTACCGGCACACCGGCCTGCTCCACCAGTACATTGAGGAAGACCAGCAGGATCCCGTAGTGCGCCAGCAACGCGATGATTTGGTAAGCCATCGAATGAGCTCTCCCATCTGCGGCGATAGATTCCCAGCCGCCGCAACCCCCGATAATTGGGGCGATGCCGGCGATTGCAAACCTTGGGTCGTTCGGCGCAGCGCGCGGCGACGCATACCCCATGCTACCCGTATAATCCAAGGAATTACGCCTTCGCGACAGCCCATGACCTTGATGCCATCCGACGCTCCACGTCCTGCCGACACGGGTTCCATGGACTTCGCCGCCGTGCGCGCACTCGCCGCGCCGATGATGCAGCGCGTCGATGCCTTGATCCGCCAGCGGCTGTCCTCCGACGTGGTGCTGATCAACCAGATCGCCGACCACATCATCGCCAGCGGCGGCAAGCGATTGCGACCGATGCTGCACGTGCTGGCCGCCAGCGCCGCCGGTTACCGCGGCGAACAGCACACCAAGTTGGCCGCGGTGATCGAGTTCATCCACACCTCTACCCTGCTGCACGACGACGTGGTGGACGAATCGGACCTGCGCCGCGGTCGCAAGACCGCCAACGCACTATGGGGCAACGCGGCCAGCGTGCTGGTCGGCGACTTCCTCTATTCGCGTTCGTTCCAGCTGATGGTGGAACTGGACGACATGCGCATCATGCGCATCCTCGCCGACACCACCAACACCATCGCCGAAGGCGAGGTGCTGCAGCTGCTCAACATCGGCAACGCCGACGTCGACGAAGCCGCCTACCTGGCGGTGATCGAACGCAAGACCGCGGTGCTGTTCGCCGCCGCCACCGAGCTTGGCGGAATTCTCGGCGGCCTGGCCAATGTGCAGATAGCCGCGCTGCGTGAATACGGCATGCAGCTGGGCTACGCGTTCCAGATTGCCGACGACCTATTGGACTACATCAGCGACGCCGACACGCTCGGCAAGAACATCGGCGACGACCTCGCCGAAGGCAAGCCGACGCTGCCGCTGATCTATGCACTGGAACACGCCACCTCGGATCCGGCACATGCCGCGCAGGCACAGTCGCTGCGCCACGCCATCGAAAACGGCGGCCTCGATTCGCTCGAACGCATCATCGCCGCGATCCGCGATTCCGGCGCGCTAGAACGCACGCATGAGCGCGCCGTCATGCATGCCGAGGCCGCGCGTGCGGCACTGGACGGCCTGCCCGACTCGGCTTATCGCGATGCGCTGCTCGCGCTTGCTTCCTATGCGGTCGATCGCACGCACTGAGCGCCTCTTTGAGAGTTTGTTCGATATTTTTTGGCGGGCAACATGGTGCTTGGCGATCTGGCTCGCCTGCGGCGGGCTTTCGGACTGCTACCGCAGCCCGAGTCACTTTTCTTTGCTGGCCCAAAGAAAAGTAACCCAAAGAAATGGCCTGGGTGAGCACGTCGGGGCCAAGAGCATGTGCGATAACGCTTTGCCGAGTTGGTTCGCTACTCACAGAGTCCTTGCCGCCGCTATGCCGCGACCGCTCGGGAGTCACGGCAAGAGAGATAAATTGGCAACTTGAAGTTGCAGTTGCATGCGTAGCTCTCAGAGCCTTCGACTGGCGATGCGCAGCGAGCCAGGTTTTCACTTGCCTCGGCCAACGAGCGGTCAAGGTATAGCGGCGGCAATGACTCTTTGAGTAGAGTCCTAGCAGGCAAAGCGAGGTCGTGCACGCTTTTCCCCACACCGGGTTGCGTCAGGCCATTTCTCTTGGTTACTTCTCTTTGGGCCAGCAAAGAGAAGTGACTCGGGCGCCGCAGGCGTCCGAAACCCTTTTCCAAGACAACGAAAGCCCGCCACAGGCGAGCCCGGTCGCGCAAAACCCAATGCCACCCACTAAAAGGCGCGAAGTGCCTCAGCGATCGCCCAGCAGGACGTACTTGCGGCAATGCTCCAGATAGCCGCGCTCGTGCTCCGCGATCAGGTCGAGCATGCTCGACCATAACCAGGACGGTGCATCCAGCGTCTTCGAACGATTGCGCCGAAGCTCCTTGCGCCAGGCACGACGCGCAGTCGCATCCATCTGCTGGCAATGCGCATGCCCGACCACCATGGCGAGGAAACGCGCTGCCTTGAGCGTCTGGCTGCGTCCCATCTGCTCGATTTCGAGCTTCAGATCCTGCGGCAACAGTTCGCGCAGGAATACCGGACGCTCAAGCAGACTGGCAGCGCGCATGCGATCGCCGAGCGCCGGCGACAGATGCCGCGCACCTTCCACCACGCGACTGGCCTGGTCGCGCGGCATCCCACCGCCCACGGCATGCGGTGCGGCGGCGCGGGTCGCTTCCTTGATGTCGATCAGGCACAGGTCGTCACCATCCACGGTGCCGCCGTCCACATCGAGCAACACCGCGTAGCGCAGCCGGCCAAGCGAACTGCAGCCCTTGCGCCAATACGCCGCGTCGATCACCTCGATGCGCGCATCGTCGGCGCGATGATAGAGCTGGGTTACCAGCTCGCGCATCGCCGGCTGGGTGAACAGTTGCTCGATCGCCTTGCGCTCCGCCTTGGCCAGCGGCCAGAAGCGACGGCCCAGCGGGATGACCGGAGCGACCCCGTCGATACGTTCCCGCGCCAGCTGCTTCCAGGTGCGTCGCACGGCTTTCTTCATCACCAGCTTCACCGCCTGCGGCTTTTCCGGCGTCGCTTCATCGGTCTCCGGGAAGGCGGATTCGTAACCTTCCATCAAGGCCTCGATCATCCGCACGGTGGTGATCCCGGGCAGGTCGGAGCCACGTGCCACCGTCGCCAGTGACAGCCCGAGCCGGATCAGGTCGTGTACCGGATTGCCGATCACGGTCTGGTCCAGATCGCGGATCTGCACCTGCACGCGACCCTCGTCGTCGGCCAGCGGGCCCAGGTTGCCGAGATGGCAGTCGCCGCAGATCCAGATCGCCGGGCCTTGCGGAATCGTCCAGCCGTGCTGGCTTTCCAGCCAGTGATAGAACTGCACGGTGTTGCCGCGCACGTAGGCGTGCATGGAACGCGCCATCTTGGCGTTCTGCAGCGCGTGCAGTTGCGCGGCGCGGTCCTGGAACCGCACGGTGCCTTTCGAATTTAGGTTAGTCACGCGCGAACGAATCGTGCAGCCATTCGTGCATCTGCCGGTAGGCGCGCCGCGCGCTCTTTTCGTTATAGCGACAATTACCCATCTTGCCGGTGGCTTCCTTCTCGGTGAAGCAATGCACGGTGTCGCTGTAGTCGACCAGCGACCAGTCGACCTTGGCGTCGCTCATCTCCTTCTCGAAGGCCTGCTTCTGTTCGGCCGGCACGCTGGTGTCGTCGGCGCCGGTCAGCACCAGCACTCGCGCCTTGATGTTCTTCGCCAGCGAAGCATCATCGGTGCTGAGGATGCCGTGAAAGGTCACCACACTGGCGATGTCCGCGCCACTGCGGGCCAGGTCCAGCACCGCCGAACCGCCGAAGCAGAAACCGATCGCCGCCAACCGTGTGGTGTCGATCGGCGCCTTGCCGGCCTGAGCCTTCAGCTCGGCGAGCGCGCGCACCGCGCGGCCGCGCATGATCGAACGATCGGCATACAGCGGCTTGACCGCTGCGCCGGCCTGCTCGTCGCTGGTTGGGCGCACGCCCTTACCGTACATGTCGGTCAGCAGGATCACGTAGTCCGAGCCGGCGATCATCTTGGCCTTGGCGATCGCCATGTCGTTGACGCCGTACCAGTTCGGCACCATCACCAAACCGGGCCGCTTGGCGGTGGTCGCATCGTCGTAGACCAGCACGCTGTCGAAGGTCTTGCCATCGAGCGTCCAACTGACCGGCTTGGCCACCATCGACGCCTGCGCGGCACCCGCCAGCAACAGCATCAAGCCACCCAGCAACCATCGTTTCGCATGCATCATGTGGACTCCTAATGAAGTAGGAAAAAGAATGGCGCTTAACCGCCGGCATGGGCGCTGAGCATACGCTTCAGCGGGGTCAGGCGATCAAGCGCGTGGATGCCCAGCGCACGCAGCGCCACCAACGGCGGCGACTGCCACGCGTAGATGCGCGCCAGCGCATCGAAGCCGAGCGCATCAAGTGTGTCGGCGCTGCGCCGGCGCCGTGCATAACGGCGCAGCACGTGTGCCGCGCCAATGTCGCGACCCGCCTCGCGGGCGGCCACGAGCGTGTCGCGCAGTTCGGCCACATCGCGCAGGCCCAGGTTCACGCCCTGCCCGGCCAGCGGGTGCACGCTATGCGCAGCATCGCCGAGCAGCACGAAGCGTTCGGCCTGATAGCTTTCGGCCAGCTGCAATTTCAAAGGGAACGACGCGCGTGGCGTGCTGGCGAGGATGCGGCCGAGGCGGAAGTCGCTGGCGACGCCGAGTTCGTCGCGGAACGCCTGCTCGTCCAATGCCAGCATGCGCTCGGCCTCGGCGACCGGCAGCGACCACACGATCGAACTGCGGCCGTCGGCCAGAGGCAGCAATGCCAACGGTCCGTCTGGCAGGAAGCGCTGCCACGCCGTGTCTTGATGCGGGCGCTTGGTGCGCACATGCGCGACCACCGCGCGCTGCGCATAATCGCGACCACGCGTGCCGATGCCTGCGCGTTCGCGCAGCGGTGAACCTGCGCCATCGGCCGCCACCAACAGTCGTGCGGAGATGCTTTCGCCATCGCCACCATCGGCTGCGGCCAGGTCGAGCCGGATGCGATCGTCTTCGGCGACGAAGCTTTGCACTTCGGCCGGGCACAGCCGCTGCACGCCCGCCGCTTCCAGGGCCTGCCACAGCGCCCACTGCACCAATCGGTTCTCGACGATATGGCCAAGCGCATCGCGGCCTTGCGCGACGACGTCGAAATCGATCGACTCGCCGCTCTGCGCATCCCATACGTGCATGCGCCGATAAGGGCTGCTGCGCGCATCGCGAATGGACGTCCAGACGTCCAATTCATTCAGCAGACCGAGCGACGATGGCGCCAGCCCTACCACGCGCAGGTCGAGCTCGTCGGCCGCCAGCCAGGGCTGCGGCGCGCGCGCCTCGAGCAGCGCCGTTGCGAAGCCGGCACGTGCCAACGCCAGCGCGGCCGCAGCGCCGACCATGCCGCCGCCGACCACGGCGACATCAAGCGCCGGTGCACGCCGGCGACCCGGCGCTACGCGTGTCGAGGCATGCTCCATCGGCGTACTCATGCCGATCGCTCCAGCACGGCCTGCGGCGGCTCGCCGCGGAAACCCATGCCGCGCAGGGCCAACGCGCGTTGCAGTGGCGGCAAGCGATCGTAGGCCAGCAAGGCCAGCGAACGCAGCGGCGCCAGCCAGGGTTGCGGCAGGCAGGCCAGGCGCACTAGGCCATGGCTCATCGTCATCGTGCCCTCGCGATCGTCTGCGCGTCGTGCCGCATAGATATCCAGCAGTTCTGCCGCGCCCGGATCGGCCGCGTTCGCGACCAGCTCGGCCAGGGTCAACGCATCGCGCAGGCCGAGATTGAAACCCTGCGCGCCGATCGGGTGAATCGTCTGCGCCGCATTGCCGACCAGCACCGCACGCGTGGCAGTGAGTCTGGCCGCGGCGACACGACGGATCGGATGGGCATGGCGCCGACCCGGACGGCTCAGTCGACCCAGCCGCCAGCCGAAGCGGCGCTGCGCCAACGCGATGAAATCATTGTCATCCAGCTTGGCGACCTCGGCGGCCTCTTCCGTCCCGACGGTGAGCACCAGTCCGCAGCGTCCCTCGGCCAGCGGCAACATGGCAATCGGGCCGTCGTCGCCGAAACGCTCCCAGGAGCGACCGGCATGCGCGCGCTCGGTGGCGACGGTGCAGACGAACAGAGTCTGCCGGTAATCCTCGCTCTCGGCGGCAATGCCGAGTTGCGTGCGCACGAAGGAATCGGTGCCGTCGGCGCCGACCAGCAGCGGCGTTTGGACGTATTGCTCGCCTGCGGCAGTCGACAGCTGTGCGCGCCAGCTATCGGGCTGTTGCTCGATGGCGACCACACTGGCCGGCGCCAGCCGCCGCAGACGGGTGCATTCGTCGAGGCGGCTTTGCAGCGCCGCGCCCAGCACGCGCGCAGGCAAGGTCCAGCCCAGCGCGTCGACGCCCTGGCTGGCCGCATCCAGCCGCGCGCTACCGAACTCGCCGGCGCGGCTGACATGGATCTGCCGGATCGGCGTGGCCTGCACCACCGCGTGCCGCCACACCCCGATCGCCTTTAGACCGTTCACGCTGGCCCGGGACAGGGCCAGGTTGCGTTCGTCCTGACCCGGCACTGCCGGGCCGCGCGGTAGGCCCGCTTCCACCAGCGTGGCGGCACAGCCGGCCGCATCGAGGGCAATGGCCAGACTGGCGCCGACCAGGCCGCCGCCGACGATCAGCACGCCGGCTGCGGCCGGATTCGCTCGTTCGTTCATGCGCGGATGATACGCGGAGCGCACGCGACGGCGCGATGACGGCGCGCCTGCCGCCGGCCGGCATGGGCTAAACTAGCCGCCTGATTCGTTGCAGCCACACGACCGGCCGGATAGGAAGCACTCATGATCAAGACGCAGACCCAGCGTATCGCCGTTCTGCTGGCGCTCGCCCTGGTGATGGCGGCGACGCGCATCCATCACTCGCTGATCCATCATTTCGATGCACTGCCGGATGCGAGCTGGGGCGTGTTCTTCCTGGCCGGCTTCTGGCTGCGCGGCGCGGGCCGCTGGGCCTTCCCACTCCTGATGATTGAGGCGGTGCTGATCGACTACCTGGTGATCACCCACCAGGGCATCGACTTCTGGAGCCACTACTGCGTCTCGGCTGCGTACTGGTTCCTGATTCCGGCGTATTTCGGCCTGTGGTCGGGCGGCAGCTGGCTGGCGAAGCACCAGCGCGGCCTGAGCTTGGCCACGCTGGGCATGGCGATCGTCGCGCTGCTGGCGGGCACCACCGCGTGCTACCTGCTCAGTAATGGCAGTTTCTACTGGCTCAGTGCCAGCGTGCCGCTGCCGCGCAGCTTCGCCGCGTGGTTTGCCAACCTGCACGACTGGTACCTGGATTTCTATACGACCACCTTCGTCTATGTCGGGCTGGGCGCAATCCTGCACGTGCTCGGCGTGACCATTGCGCGCGGCCTGCGGCAGGACGACACGGCCGGTTTGCCACGCTGACCGCAGACGATCGGCGTTCGCGGTGGGCAACCGTCTAAGCAAGATCTACACGCGCACCGGCGATGACGGCAGCACAGGGCTGGGCGACGGTTCGCGGGTCGCCAAGGATTCGCTGCGCGTCGCCGCCTATGGCACGGTGGATGAGCTGAACAGCATGATCGGCATGGTGCTTGCCGTCGATGGCGTCGATGCGGCGGTGGCCGAGGTACTGGGCCAGGTGCAGCATGCGCTGTTCGATCTCGGCGGCGAACTGTGCATCCCCGGCATGGCGATGATCGAAGATGCCGACATCGATCGCCTGGAACAGGTGCTGGACGGTTTCAACGATCCGCTGCCGCCGCTGAAGGATTTCATCCTGCCTGGCGGCGGCATGGCGGCGGCCTGCTGCCACCTCGCCCGCACAGTCTGCCGGCGCGCCGAGCGCGAGGTGATTGCGCTGGCGCGGGTCGAGGCAGTGCGGCCGCAGGCGCAGCGTTATCTCAACCGGCTGTCCGATCTGCTGTTCGTGCTGGCTCGCGTGCTGGCCCGCGCCAGCGGCCATGGCGAAGTGTTGTGGCGGCACGAGCGGCGGCAAAAGCCGAAGGCCGATTGAATCGCATGCTGCATCTGTACACGCACGCGGCCTGCCTGCAGCACGATCCGGGACCGGGCCATGCGGAACAGCCGGCCCGGCTGAACGCCGTGCTGCGCGCGCTGGACGGTGATCGTTTTGCGGCACTCGATCGCCACGAGGCGCCGCGGGTCGTGCGTGAACAACTGTTGCGCGTGCATGATGCCGCGCACGTCGATCACGTGTTGAACAGCGTACCGGCCGAGGGGCGAATTCAGCTCGATCCGGATACCTGGATGTCGCCCGGCTCGGCCGAGGCCGCCCTGCGCGCCGCCGGCGCGGCGTGCGCCGCCGTGGATGCGGTCATGAACGGCCATACGCAGCGCGCCTTCTGCGCCGTGCGCCCGCCGGGCCACCATGCCACCGGCGCAGAGGCGATGGGCTTCTGCCTGTTCAACAATATTGCCGTGGCGGCCGCACACGCGCTGCACACGCACGCACTGAAGCGCGTCGCGATCGCCGATTTCGACGTACATCACGGCAACGGCACGCAGGCGATCTTCGAACGCGAGCCGCGCGTGCTGTTTGTCTCCAGCCATCAGTCGCCGCTCTACCCGGGCACCGGTAGCGAGGACGAACGTGGCGTCGGCAATATCGTCAACGCGACTTTGCCGGCGGGCGCCGGATCGGATGACTTCCGCGAACTGTGGGACGGTGCGCTGCTGCCGCGCCTGCATGCGTTCAAGCCGCAGCTGGTGCTGGTTTCGGCTGGGTTCGACGCGCACCGCGACGATCCGCTGGCGCAGCTGCGTCTGGGCAGCGAGGACTACGTCTGGATTACCGGGCGGCTGATGGACCTGGCACATGCGCATGCCGACGGCCGGCTGGTTTCCAGCCTCGAGGGCGGCTACAACCTCACTGCACTGGCGGCCAGTGCGGCGGCACACGTCGGCGCCTTGCTCGACTGAAGACCCCGCATAAATGTGCGTTCGGTTCGCCGCATGCGTTGGTAGGCATGCCCTCATGCCCGATCAAGACTGAATCGGTGCCCGGATTCAATCTGCGGAATCCGCCGCAGGGATCGGGCTTTCTGCTAGCTTAACGGGCCTTCGAAGCCGACAGACTGCCAACGTGACGCTGACGCCTAAGCTACGCCACCTGCCACTGCGCCACCTGCCTCCGCGTCGCCTTTTGGCGATTGCAGCGTCGCTCGCCCTGATCGGTGGCCAGGCCGACGCCACGTCGAGTGCGAACAAGCGCCACAAGTCCACGATGGACGGCACCGAGATCGTCTGCCCGCTGGGCGTGTTCCACTGCCCGCCGCGGCCGGACAATTTCGCCATCTGCCGGCCGAACGCGATGCTGGAGTTCTACGACCCCAGGCTGAGCAAGGACAGCAGCCTGCGCGAAACGGCCAAAACGTATGTATGGGCCGAGAATTTCGACACTTCGGACCAGACGGTGTACCACCTGATCGGCCGCGCCAAGATGGACCGCGCCGACCAGCAACTGCAGGCCGACCGGGTCGACTACAACACCGACACCACCGACTACGACGCCCGCGGCAATGTACGCTACCAGGAAGCCACTCAGTTGATGGCGGCCACGCACATGCGCGGCAATACCACCGACAGCACCGGCATCGCCGACGACGTGCGCTACCAGATGCTCGATTCGCACGGCAACGGCGTGGCCACGCAGGGCCAGATGTTCGACGCCGACCATTCGCGCTACTACCAGGCGACCTATTCCACCTGCGACGTCGGCCATCACATCTGGGAAATCCGCGCCAAGAGCATCGACACCGACAAGGTCAGCGAGGTGGGCACGGCGCACAGCGCCACGGTCCGGTATCACAACATACCGTTCATGTACCTGCCGTACTTCACCTTCCCGCTGAGCAACGAGCGCAAGAGCGGCTTCCTGTTCCCGACGGTCAGCGATACCAGCCGCGCCGGCTTCATGCTGAGTACGCCGTATTATCTCAATCTGGCACCGAATTACGACGCGACGCTCGACCCGCGCCTGTATGTGAATCGCGGACCGATGCTCGGCGGCGAATTCCGCTATCTCAATGTGGAGCGCAGCACCGGGATTCTGGATTTCCAGTATCTGGCCAACGACCGCGACGACGATCGGACCGTGGACAGCGATCCGAACGCGTTGGACTCGCTCGGCCGTCAGCGCTATCTGGTGAAGTTCACCAATGCCACCCAGCTCTGGCCGCACTGGTCGTTCAATACCAGCATCAACCGGGCATCCGACAGCAGCTACCTGCACGACTTCGGCAACGACCTGTACACGTCCTCGATCGGCATCTTGTCGTCCAGCGCGTACATCAACGGTTGGGGCAAGTGGGGCAAGACCATCTGGACCACCTCGTTCGGCGCCGACGACTACCAGAACGTCGACCCTTCGTTGCCGGACAGCGTGGTGCCGTACAAGCGCTGGCCGCGCGCCACTCTGAATATCGACACGCCGATCAACCGCTGGCTCGAATTCGGCATGAACAACGAGGCGGTGGCATTCCGCAAGGACGACGTGGTCGAGGGCAATCGGCTTGACCTGTACCCCTATCTGGCCGCCGATTTCGAAGGGCCGGCCTGGTTCGTGCGGCCGAAGCTGGCCTATCGCTATACCGCCTACGAATTGAGTGGCGGCTACGACCGCTACGGTTACGGCGGCCTGCTCCAGTCCAACCAGGCCACCCCATTCACCGACAAATCACCCAGCCGGTCGCTGCCGGTCGCCAGCATCGACAGCGGCCTGATCTTCGAACGCGATACCTCGCTGTTCGGCAGCAACTACACGCAGACGCTGGAGCCGCGGCTGTATTACCTGTACGTGCCGTATCGCAACCAGAACAACCTGCCGCTGTTCGACACCACGCTGATGTCGTTCGACTATTGGCAGCTGTTCTCGCCGAACCAGTATTCCGGCGCCGATCGCCAGATGAACGCGAACAACCTCACCGGTGCGATAACCACGCGCCTGCTGGACGACAGCGGCGTCGAGCGCGTATCGCTGAGCTTCGGCCAGATCCACTATTTCGTCGACCAACGCGTGCAGCTGCCGAACGGGCAGAACACGGTGGCGCCGGACACCAGTTTTCCGCATTCCGACTACGTGGTGCAGCTGAGCAGCCAGCTCAGCGACCAGTGGCGGCTGAACAGCTCGTACCAGTGGAACCCGAACACCGGCCAGAACGACCTCGGCGCGCTGGAAATCGAGCATCGCCTCGGCCGCGACGGCGTGCTCAATTTCTCCTACCGCTATCGCCGCCAGCCGGGCCTGCTCGCGCCAGGCACGATCTGCCCGAACAGCTCGGCGATCATCGTCGGCGGCTGCCCGATGCTGAAACAATATGACGCTTCTGCGGTCTACCCACTCTCGGATCGCTGGCGCCTGCTCGGCCACTGGACCTATTCGGTGCTCGACCACCGCACCGTGGAGGCTCTGGCAGGCGTGCAATACGAGGGTTGCTGCATGAAGGTGAGCCTGGTCGGCCGCCACTACGTCACCGGCTACAGCAGCGTGGTGTACACCCCGACCACCTCCAGCGGCACCAACAATGCGGTAATGCTGGAAATCGAGTTCAAGGGCCTCGGCGCGTTCAATGGCCAGCAAGAAGATATTCTTCGCCGTGGTATTCTTGGTTATCAATAACTTCCTGTCGTCCTTAGACGACTCAGGCGCCCCCTTTCTGATGAAGCCGTCTTTGATGAAGCTCGTTTTGACGAAGCAAGTTTTCGCGCTCCCCGCGCTGGCGTTCGCCATCACCCTCGCCATCGCGCCGGGCGTGCAGGCACAGCTGCTGCCGCAGGCCCAGGCCGCCAAGCCGCTCGATCGCATCATCGCGGTGGTCGACGAGGACGTGATCCTGCAGAGCGAGCTGGACCAGGCGATGCATGCCGTGCAACAGCAATACGCCAGCAATCCAGGCCAGCTGCCGCCGACCGATGTGCTGCAGCGGCAGGTGCTGGATCGGTTGGTGTTGATGAAACTGCAGGTGCAGAAGGCGCAGGACCAGAACATCCGTGTGTCCGATGCCGACGTGGACCAGGCGGTCGCCGGTGTGGCGCAGCAGAACAAGATCACCCCCGAGCAATTGCGCGCCGCGGTGGAACAGGGCGGCTCCAGCTTCGCCGCGTTCCGCGCGCAGCTGTCTGACCAGCTGCTGGCGCAGAAGCTGCACGACAGCGTGGTGCACGACTCGGTGACGGTGACCGACAGCGAGATCACCAATCTGCTGAATAGCCCGAACTACAAGGCCGGCGAAGTGCATCTGTCGCACATCCAGATCACCGTGCCCAGCGGCGGCAGCGCAGCCGACATCCAGAAGGCCGAGAACAAGGCCGCGCAAGCGACCGACGCGATCAAGGGCGGCATGGACTTCAACGCGGCGGCGATTCGTTTCTCCGACGCCCCCGACGCGCTGGACGGCGGCGATCTCGGGTGGCGCCGCATGGACGAGATTCCGCCGGCCTTTGCCGACACCGTAGGCACCATGAAACCAGGCGAAGTCAGCCCGGCCCTGCGTGGTCCCACCGGTTTCCACATCCTCAAGCTGGTCGAGCAGCGTGCTCCAGGGCGGCAGGTAGTGCCGGAATTCCATGCACGGCAGATCCTGATCAAGCCGAGCGAGCTGCTGACGCCGGCACAGGCGGAACTGAAAGCGCAGGACCTGTACAACCAACTCGTCAACAAACATGCCGATTTCGCCAAGTTGGCGAAGGACAACTCCAAGGACGACACCACCGCCAACCTGGGCGGCGACATGGGCTGGTTCCAGGAACAGCAGTGGGGCTCGATCATCGCGCAGCAGCTCGGTCAGCTGAAGGACGGCCAGGTGTCGCAGCCGTTCCAGAGCGAGGCCGGCTGGCACATCCTGCAGCGCCTCGGCGAACGCCAGAGCGATCTCACCGATCAGCTCGCGCGCGACCAGGCCCGGCAGGCGATCGGCAACCGCAAAGCCGACCAGGTGTACGAGGATTTTCTGCGCGACATGCGTTCCAGCGCCTACGTGAAGATCCTGGCGCCCGAGCTGCAAGACAACACGCCCGACCAGGGCAAGTCTTCCTGAGGTCGACTTGAATTCCCCGGTGTACCCCAGGCTTGCCGTCACCGCTGGCGAGCCTGCGGGGATCGGCCCGGAACTGCTGATCCGCTTGGCCGCCACTCCGCTGGCGGCCGCTATCGTTGCATTGACCGACCGCGCGCTGCTCGAGCGTGCCGCCGCCCGTTGCGGCAGCCAGGTGCGCCTGCTCGATGACGACGGCAATTCCTCGCCGCACGAACCGGGCAGCCTGCGCGTCCGGCATATGCCGCTGGCGGTCGAGGAACGGCCCGGTCATCCCGATGCGCGCAATGCGCAGCACGTGCTGGCCACCTTGGCCGAAGCCGCCGATGGCTGCATGGCCGGCCGCTATGCGGCGGTGGTTACTGCGCCGCTGCAGAAGTCATCGATCAACGAGGCCGGCATCCGCTTCAGTGGCCACACCGAATTCTTCGCCGAGCGCGCGCAGGCGGAGGTGGTGATGATGCTGGCCAGCCCCGAACTGCGCGTGGCACTGGCGACCACCCATTTGCCGTTGTCCGCCGTGCCCGCCGCGATCACCCGCAACCTGCTGATCCGCACGCTGCGCATCGTGCAGGCGGAACTGCGCGCCAAGTTCGGCATCGCCGAGCCGCGCATCGCCGTGCTCGGGCTCAACCCGCACGCGGGCGAAGGCGGCCATCTCGGTCGCGAGGAAATCGATACGCTGATCCCGGCGCTCGATGCGCTGCGTGGCGAAGGCATGCGGCTGAGCGGCCCGCTGCCCGCCGATACTGCCTTCGTGCCGGCACAGCGTGAACGCTACGACGCGGTGCTGGCGATGTACCACGATCAGGCGTTGCCAGTGCTGAAAAGCGAGGCCTTCGATCGCACGGTAAACCTGACCCTGGGCCTGCCCTTCATCCGCACCTCGGTCGATCACGGCACCGCACTGGATCTGGCTGGCACGGGCCGTGGCGATCCGGCCAGCCTGATCGCCGCCGCGACAATGGCCGTGCAACTGGCCGCCCGCGCCGCATCCAGGCAAGACGCATGAACAACGCACGCCCGAAGAAAAGCTTCGGCCAGCACTTCCTGCACGAGCGACGCTATATCGAACGCATCGTCGCAGCAGTGGCACCGCAAGCCGATGACTTTCTGGTCGAGATCGGCCCGGGCGAAGGCGCGCTGACCCTGCCGTTGCTCGCCGTGTCGCACCGGCTCACCGCGATCGAGCTGGACACCGACCTGATTCCCGACCTGCAGGCACGTGCCGCCGGCGTCGGCGAACTCAACATCATCCACGCGGACGTGCTGAAGGTAGATTTCACCGCGCTGGCGCACCGACACGGCGTGGAGCGGTTGCGAATTGCCGGCAACCTGCCCTACTACATTTCCAGTCCGATCCTGTTCCATTGCGTAGCGCATGCCGGCGCGATCCAGGACATGCACTTCATGCTGCAGAAAGAAGTGGTCGACCGCATGGCCGCCGAACCGGGCAGCAAAGTCTATGGGCGGCTGTCGGTGATGCTGCAGCTGGCCTGCCGGGTCGAGCCGCTGTTCACCGTGCCGCCCGGCGCGTTCCGGCCCCCGCCGAAAGTCGATTCAGCCGTCGTGCGTTTGCGCCCGCTGCCCGTGGACCAACGTCACGATGCCGATCCCGCGCGCGTGCATGCGATCGTCAAGGCGGCTTTCGCGCAACGGCGCAAGACGCTCGGCAATGCGCTGCGGCAGGAACTCGATGCCGATGCAATCCGTCGAGCCGACATCGACCCCAAGGCGCGCGCCGAGACGCTGAGCCCCGAGGATTTCGTGCGGCTGGCCAAGCTGACGCCTTAGACACTACGGCGCCGCTTCATCCGTCCATCACATTTCGCACGCGGCGGTTCAGTCAGCATGTTGCACGCTTTGACCCCATGCGACTCGGCAAGCCTTACAATCCCCCCATGAACGAAAAATCTTCCTACACGATCGACGTGCAGGTCGAATCCCGCTTCGTCCCTGACCAGTCGAAACCGGGCGACAATCGCTACGTCTTTGCCTACACCGTGACCCTGCGTAATGCCGGCGACGTGCCCGCACGCCTGCTGACGCGGCATTGGGTGATCACCGATGCCAACGGCAAGGTCGAGGAAGTGCGCGGCGACGGCGTGGTCGGCGAGCAGCCGTGGATGCGTCCGGGCGACGATTTTGAATACACCTCCGGCGCGGTGCTGGAAACCGCGGTCGGCACGATGGGCGGCAGCTATCAGATGCTGGCCGACGATGGCACTCGCTTTGAGGCACCGATTCCGCCTTTCACGCTGTCCATCCCCCGAACCTTGCATTGACGGACCCGGCACGGATGGCCTCAGCTCCCAATGACCCCGCTCTGATGGCCCGGTCCTGACATGGCGACGTATGCGATCGGCGACGTACAGGGCTGCTATCCCGAACTGCAGCGACTGCTCGAAAAGCTGAATTTCGATCCGGCTGCGGATCGGCTGTGGTTTTGCGGTGATCTGGTCAATCGGGGCGGCCAGTCGCTGGAAACGCTGCGACTGGTGCACTCACTACGCGAGCAAGTAGTGGTGACGCTGGGCAACCACGACCTCAGCCTGCTTGCCATCGCGCTGCGCAAGGAGGACGCCCAGGCGCGGGTGAATCCCGAACTGCGCGAAGTGCTTTTCGCTTCCGACGCGCCGGTACTGTTCGAATGGATGCGCACGCAGAAGCTGCTGCATCACGACGAGGCGCTCGGCTGGACGATGGTGCACGCTGGCCTGGCGCCGAGCTGGACCCTGCGCCAGGCACAGCGCTCGGCACAGGAAGTGGAGCGCGAATTGTCCAGCCCGCGCCATCCGCGCGTATTGAAGAACCTGTTCGGCAACCGTCCGGCGGCGTGGACCAGCCGGCTGCAGGGTATTGACCGCATGCGCGCATCGATCAACACGCTCACTCGCATGCGCTTCTGCGACGTCAACGGCCGCATCGATTTCGAAGGCAAGGACATGCCAGGCACGCAGAAACCCGGCATGTATCCGTGGTTCGAAGTGCCCGGCATGCGCCGCCGCGACATCCGCATCGTATGCGGGCACTGGTCCGCGCTGGGCCGGTTCGCCGGCCTCGGCGTTTACGCCATCGATACCGGCTGCGTGTGGGGCGGCAAGCTTACCGCGCTGCGACTGGACGGCGACGAGCCGCAGTACGTCACGGTGGACGCCGAACCGCATCGCAGGCGTCCGCCGGGTGGCGGCGACTGAGACGCCATATAGTCGGCTTCACTCCCTACTATCCGGCATCGCAATGGAACATCAGGGCAAGGTCGAGCAACAGTTCGGAGCGCAGGCGCAGGCCTATCTCGGCAGTGCCGTGCATGCTCAAGGCGCCGATCTGCAGCAACTTGCTGCGCTGGCCGCAGCACAGGCGCGTGGTCGCCCGCACATACTCGACCTCGGCTGCGGCGCCGGCCATGCCAGCTTCGCCGTCGCGCCGCATGCCGCCGCCGTGATCGCCTACGACCTCAGTGCGGACATGCTCGGCGTGGTGGCCGATGCGGCACGGGCGCGCGGACTCGATAGCATTCACACCCGCCAGGGACCGGCCGAACGACTGCCCTTCGCCGATGCCGACTTCGACCTCGTGATCAGCCGCTATAGCGCGCATCACTGGAGCGATCCGGCCGCTGCGCTGGCCGAAGCCGCACGCGTGCTGCGGCCCGATGGAATCCTATGCTTCATCGATGTGGTCGGCCCGGAAGGGCCGCATGCAGCGCTGCTGGACACGCACCTGCAGGCACTCGAACTACTGCGCGATGTTTCGCACGTGCGCGACTACGCGCCACACGAATGGCTGGCGATGCTGCAGGCAGCCGGTCTGGCTGCCGAGGAAAGCCGACGCTGGCGAATCGATATCGAATTCGTCAGCTGGCTGGCACGGATGCGCACGCCCATGGCTTTGGAGGCCGCTCTACGCCAGCTATTGGCTGGCGCGCCGGACGAGGTGCGCCGGCATTACGCCGTGACTCCGATGCTGGATTTTCAACTTGAGGCGGCGATGTTCACCGCTCGGCATCTAGCTGTCGGCGTCGCCTCAAGCTGACTGCGCGCCTTGTCGGTCAGCTCAGCTGACCGTGGCAGTGCTTGTACTTCTTGCCGGAGCCGCAGGGACAGGGATCGTTGCGACCGACCTTCACACCCATCTCGGGATCCTGCGCCATGGTCATGCCGGCACCCAGTGCCGACACGGCAGGCACCGCGGCATCGAGTACGCCCGGAGCGCCGCCACCACTGGCCAGCATCTGCTTCTGCAGGCGCTCGGCCAGGCGCTGCTGCTCGGCTTCCATCGCGACGACTTCTTCCTCGCTGCGAATGCGGATGCGTGCGAGCATCTGCACGACTTCGGCCTTGATCCGCTCGAGCATCGACGAGAACAATTCGTACGATTCGCGCTTGAACGCCTGCTTCGGATCCTGCTGGGCGTAGCCGCGCAGGTAGATGCCCTGCCGCAGGTAGTCCATGCTCGCCAGGTGTTCCTTCCAGGCGTTGTCGACCACGGTCAGCATCACATGCTTCTCGAGCTGCCGCATGGTGTCGACGCCGATCTGCGCCTGTTTGTCCTGGAACAGTCGGTCGACTTCTCCGCGCACATGCTCGAGCACCTGCGTTGAGTCGATCTCGTGCTGCTGGTCGAACCACGTCTTGAGGCCTACCGGCGAACCGAATTCGCTTTCCAGTTCGCGATCCAGCCCGGCGATGTCCCACTGTTCGTCGATGCTGTCGGCCGGCACGTGACGCTGCACCAGCGCGGTCACTACATCATCGCGGATGTCGGCGATCGTGGCGGCGACGTCTTCGTTCTCCAGCAGTTCGTCGCGCTGGCGGTAGATCACCTTGCGCTGGTCGTTGGCGACGTTGTCGAATTCGAGCAGGTGCTTGCGGATGTCGAAGTTGTGCTGCTCGACCTTGCGCTGCGCCTTTTCGATCTGCCGGCTGATCATGCGGTCTTCGAGCGCATCCTCTTCCTTCATGCCGAACATGCGCATCCAGCGGCCGACCCACTCGCCGGCGAAGATACGCAGCAGGTTGTCCTGCAGCGACAGGTAGAAGCGCGAGGAGCCAGGATCGCCCTGGCGACCGGAACGGCCGCGCAGCTGGTTGTCGATGCGGCGCGACTCGTGCCGCTCGGTGCCGACGATGTGCAGGCCGCCGGCGGCGACGACCTGATCGTGGCGCTTCTGCCAGGCAGCCTTGACCTTCTCGCGGTCGGCTTCGGTGGCGTCGGCGGGAAGCGCGGCGTAATCCGCCTCGAGGCTGCCTCCTAGCACGATGTCAGTACCACGGCCGGCCATGTTGGTGGCGATGGTGACCGAACCCGGTGCACCGGCCTGCGCCACGATGTGCGCCTCGCGCTCGTGCTGCTTGGCGTTGAGCACCTCGTGCGACACCTTGGCCTTGCTCAGCAAGCCGGACAGCAGCTCGGAGACTTCGATCGAGGTGGTGCCGACCAGCACCGGCTGGCCGCGCTTGTGGCAATCTTGGATATCCTCGATCACCGCCTTGTATTTCGCTTCCTGGGCCAGGAACACCATGTCCGAGTGATCCTTGCGGACCATCGGCATGTGGGTGGGGATCACCACCACTTCCAGGCCGTAGATCTGCTGGAATTCGTAGGCCTCGGTATCCGCCGTGCCGGTCATGCCGGCCAGCTTCTTGTACATGCGGAACAGGTTCTGGAACGTCACCGTGGCCAGCGTCTGGTTGTCGCGCTGGATCGGCACGCCTTCCTTCGCCTCGACCGCCTGATGCAGGCCGTCGGACCAGCGGCGGCCGGCCAGGGTACGCCCGGTGAACTCGTCGACGATGATCACTTCGCCGTCGCGCACAATGTAATCCACGTCGCGCTGATACAGCGCATTGCCGCGCAGCGCGGCATTGAGGTGATGCACAATCGCCAGATTGCTGGAGTCGTACAGGCCGCTGTCCGCCTGCAGCACGCCGGCACTGCGCAGCAGATCCTCGGCGTGTGACATGCCTTCTTCGGACAGATGCACCTGCTTCTGCTTTTCGTCGACCCAGTAGTCGCCGGTGCCGTCTTCCTTCTCCTGGCGAATCATCCGCGGCACGATCTTGTTCACCGCGATGTACAGCTGCGGGGAATCCTCGGCCGGGCCGGAGATGATCAGCGGGGTGCGCGCCTCGTCGATCAGGATCGAGTCCACCTCGTCGACGATGGCGTAGTTCAGGCCGCGCTGGTAGCGCTGGTCCTTCGACAGGGCCATGTTATCGCGCAGGTAATCGAAGCCGAACTCGTTATTGGTGCCGTAGGTGATGTCGGCCCCGTACGCGGTGTGCTTGTCCGCGTGATCCATGCCGGGCCAGACCACGCCAACCGACAGGCCCAGGAAGTTGTACAGTTTGCCCATCTGGGTCGAATCGCGGCGGGCCAGGTAATCGTTCACCGTAACTACGTGGACGCCTTTGCCTTCCAGCGCGTTCAAATACACCGGCAAGGTGCCGACCAAGGTCTTGCCCTCGCCGGTGCGCATTTCGGCGATGCGGCCGGAATGCAGCACCATGCCGCCGATCAGCTGCACGTCGTAATGGCGCAGGCCGAGCGTGCGCTTGGCACCCTCGCGGACCACGGCGAAGGCTTCCGGCAACAGCTTGTCCAGCGTTTCGCCGGCGCCAAGCCGCTGCTTGAATTCATCGGTCTTGCCACGCAGCAGCTCGTCGCTCAGCTTCGCATAATCCGCTTCCAGCGCATTGATGCGTGTGACGGTCTTGGAGAGCTGGCGCAACACGCGTTCATTGCGGCTACCGAAAAGGCTCGTCAGGGCACGGTTGAACATCGATCTTCCGGTTATGGGTCGCGAATGCCCCGCCACTGATACCGGCTGGGACGAAAGCGGGAATGATACCAAACGCGGGCCTGCCCAGCCCGTTTCCTCCCTCGCGCAAAGGAGTGGCGGCTACCGGGGCCGCTTTCAAGAGCACCGGGATTCCGGCAGCGAGACGTTTCAACGCCTTCCGGCCCCTCGACGCGTGATCGAGACGGGCGATAGACAGAACGCGAAGAATCAGCGGTGGCTGCGCACGTAGGCCAGCGGATTGACCACGTTGCCCTTGTACCAGACCTCGAAATGCACGTGCGAGCCGGTCGAGCGGCCGGTCGATCCGGCGTCCGAGATCACATCGCCCACATGGACGCGCTGTCCCGGATGTACCAGCAGCGCACTGTTGTGGGCATAGCGCGTCATATAGCCGTTGCCGTGGTCGATCTCGACCACGTCGCCATAACCATTACGCACGCCGGCGAAGGTCACCATGCCCTCGGCCACTGCATGGACGGGCGTACCGGTCGGCGCGGAAATATCGATGCCGGTATGGCGCGCGTTATGCCCGCTGAAAGGATCCGGGCGGCCGCCGAAATAGGATGAGATGTAGCCTTCTACCGGCATCCCGGTCGGCTTCAGGTTGGAATCGATGCGCGCGTCCAGCAACAGGCCTTGCAGGGCGGTCAGCTGCGCCTGCTGGGCATCGAGCTGACCGGAAAGCTGGGCGATGCTGCTGTCCAGCGCCTGCGGCAAGGCATAGGCACTGCCGCTGACGTCCTCGACACCGCCCACCGGCGGCGGCTCGTCGAAATTGAATTCGTTGGCGTCGAGCTTACCCACCTCGGTGAGCCGCTCACCCAAGGCATTGAGCCGGGTCGACTGCGCCTGCAACTGGCCGAGCTTCACCGCCAGGGCGTCCAGCTCGCGCTGGGAATCCTTGCGTACCGTATCGAGCTGCTGGTTCTGCTGCTGTATTTGGTTGTGCAGGTTGCGGATGTCGGCCAACGCGCGGTCGCGAGGGCTGGCCACCGTCATCGCCATGGCGGCGCCCAATCCGGCACAGCCAACGATCGCGGCAGCCGCCAGGCCGAGCAGCCGATAGCGCATGCGCCGGTCGGCCAGATCGAGGATTTTTGGCACTTTCTTGCTGCGTGAGACGAGTATGATTTGCATAGTTTCCACACCGAAGATATCCGGCATCCATGCAGCGTGACCGCTCCCTCTCCACCGATCAGGCCAGTCGCCGAACCGATCGCGGACCGCGACCCGTCGTCGAATGCGGCCTTGCCGGACTGGCTCGCAAAGCTGGCGAACGGGAAGCGTTGGACCGCGCTTTGCGCCAAACGTTGCCGTTGCCCCTGCGCGAGCAGGTCCGGTTTGCCCATCTCCGTGGCAGCCAACTGATTTTTCTGGCGGACTCGCCTGCCTGGGCATCGAGGCTGCGTCTGATGCAGACGCGAATCCTCGCCACGGCGCACGCCATCGGCGTGAGTGCCGGTTCCATTACCGTCAAAGTAGCCCCCCCCGATCCCGTCCCTCCGGAGCTGGATCGGTCAAAAACTCTTTCATCCGCCGCCGCCAAGCATCTCAAAGCGGCTGCGAAAGCCACCGGCGACGCCGAGCTGCGAGCGCTCTTCCTGCATCTGGCGTCCCTCGCCTGATACCGCACTCCGAGAATGACGGCGTGCGCATCTGCTCACGCCGTTTTCACGAAGCGGTTTTATAGCATGCCTTCGTTAGATTCTTGTTAGGTCTTTGTGCGAAGCGATCTCGCGCCGCTCATGCTTTGGATCGACATAAGCAAAGGGCCGCGTCACTGACGCGGCCCTTTATGGTTGGAGCCTGGAAACGCTCTCGCAAGATCGATCAGATCGCCTGCGCGGGATGAGCGTAGGAAATCGGCGAAGTCGCCGGATCGTCCTGGTAGCTGACTTCTTCCCACGCCGTGGCATCGGCCATCAACGTGCGCAGCAACTTGTTGTTGAGCTCATGCCCGGACTTATGCGCGTAATACGCACCAATCAGGCTATGGCCGAGCAGGTAGAGGTCACCGATCGCATCGAGGATCTTGTGCTTGACGAACTCGTCCTCGTAACGCAAGCCGTCTTCATTGAGCACGCGGTAATCGTCCAGCACCACGGCGTTGTCCATCGAGCCGCCTAGCGCGAGATTGTTTTCCCGCATCATCTCGATGTCGCGCATGAAGCCGAAGGTGCGCGCGCGGCTCACTTCCTTGACGAACGAGGTGGTGGAGAAATCGATCTCCGCTCGCGAGGTGCGCTTATTGATGATCGGGTGATTGAATTCGATCGAGAAACCGACCTTGAAGCCTTCGAACGGCTCGATGCTGGCCCACTTGTCTCCTTCCTGCACCTTGATCGGCTTCTTGATGCGGATGAAGCGCTTGGCGACGTTCTGCTCTTCGATACCGGCCGACTGCAGCAGGAACACGAAGGGACCCGCGCTGCCGTCCATGATCGGCACTTCCGGCGCTGAAAGGTCCACGTAAGCATTGTCGATGCCTAATCCCGCCAGCGCGGAGAGCAAATGCTCCACCGTGGAGACACGCACGTTGCCGTTGACCAAGGTCGTCGACCAGCTGGTGTCGCCCACGTTGTCAGGTCGCGCGAAAATGTCGACGGGCGGGTTCAGATCCGTGCGACGGAACACGATGCCCGTATTGGGCGCCGCCGGACGCAGGGTCATATACACCTTGTCGCCCGTATGCAGGCCGACGCCGGTGGCGCGAATAATATTTTTGAGCGTACGCTGCTTGATCATTTTTCGTTGGTACCTGTGGGAGGCAGCAGCCAGTCAGGGTTTGGATCCTAACACAGTCTTAACCTTAAGGTAAGCAAACCGCACGGTACAGTCTGTTCACCTTTCATGCATCTTTCACGCATGGGAAGACGGCTTTCGGGCCCGCGCAGCAGGCCGCCCCTCTCGTTCCGTCTTAAGGATGGCCGAAACACACTGCCCCGCGCCAGGACGGGAGTCCGACGGCGGGGCAGCGAACCGGCAGCTGGCAACGGCCAACCATCGGTCATGCGCCATCCAGACGCACAGTCTTGACGCTCACGGAACGCCCAGCCCGCCTGTCATCGATGGATACCCGCCGTTCACGCCACGAATGTGGCGCGCCGGCCGCGGGGCAAGAGAATCATCCTTCTTGCCGGCGCGTTCCATGAAAGACAGGTCAAATTGGCGTTTGTTCCGTGCTATTTCCTCTAATCGGCCTGACGACGCAGAAAGGCCGGAATGTCCAGGTAGTCGAAACCGGGCTCGTTCTGCTTAGCCGGGCCGTTGTTCTCGCTACGGACGTTGTTGCCAACCACCATATCCGGCTGGGCATAGTCGACCACTTCGTTGCCGGTGCCGGTGCGCAGCACGACCGGGCGCGGACGCTGGCGCAGTTGGGCGTCCTGCAGCGAGTTGCCAACCTGACGGATCGGCTGACGGCTGGCAGCGGCACGGTTGAGGCCGGTGGCGACCACGGTCACGCGGATGTCATCCTGCATTTCCGGATCGAGCGAGGTGCCGATCACCACGGTGGCGTCCTCGCTGGCGAAGTCGTGGATGACCCGGCCGATCTCGTCGAATTCGCGCATGGTCAGGTTCGGGCCGGCGGTGACGTTCACCAGGATGCCGCAGGCGCCGTTGAGATTGACGTCCTCCAGCAGCGGGTTCTTGATCGCCGCCTCGGCCGCGGCCTGGGCGCGGTCGTCGCCGCGGGCGGTGCCCGAGCCCATCATCGCCAGGCCCATCTCGCTCATCACGGTGCGCACGTCGGCGAAGTCGACGTTGATCAGGCCCGGTGCGGTGATCAGGTCGGCGATACCCTGCACGGCGCCCTGCAGCACGTCATTGGCGGCCTTGAACGCGTTCAGCAAGGTCACCTCGCGGCCGAGCACGCTGAGCAGCTTCTCGTTGGGCACGGTGATCAGCGAATCGACGTGCTGGGACAGATCCTCGATGCCCTTCATCGCCACCTGCATGCGGCGGCGACCTTCGAACGGGAAGGGCTTGGTGACCACGGCCACGGTCAGGATGCCCTTCTCCTTGGCCAACTGCGCCACCACCGGTGCCGCACCGGTGCCGGTGCCGCCGCCCATGCCGGCGGTGATGAAGACCATGTCGGCGCCTTCCAGCATCTCCTCGATGCGTTCGCGGTCTTCCAGAGCGGCCTGGCGACCGACTTCCGGATTGGCGCCCGCACCCAGACCCTTGGTGACATTGCCGCCAAGCTGCAGGTGGGTGCGCGAACCACAGGACTTCATGGCCTGCGCGTCGGTGTTGGCGACGACGAATTCGACGCCTTCGATATTGGCATTCAGCATGTGCGCCACGGCGTTACCGCCGCCGCCGCCCACGCCGATGACCTTGATGACCGCATTGGGTGCGAGTTTTTCGATCAGTTCAAACATTTCCCGTCCTCCGTAGAAGCTTCATTGTTGTAACCAGGGATCGCGACTCCTGTCGGTCCATGGTGGTGGGCTCGATCCATCGGCCCGTGGCGGCGCTCCTTGCGCCGCCGGTGTGCATCCTAGAAATTCTTTGCGATCCAGCCGCGCAACTTGTCGACCATGCCGCCCACGCTGCCGCCGACCGGGTGGCTGACGCGCATGCCGCCGGAGCGCGCCCCGTGCAGCAGCAGGCCCACACCGGTGGAATGCAGTGGATTGGCGATCACCTCGCCCAGCCCGCTGACATGCTGCGGCAGGCCGATCCGCACCATCTTGTGGAAGATTTCCTCGGCCAGTTCCAGCGCACCTTCCATCCGTGCGGCACCGCCGGTCAGCACCACGCCGGCAGCCACCAGGCTTTCGTAGCCGGAACGGCGCAGCTCGTCCTGCACCATCTCGAAGATTTCCTCGTAGCGCGCCTGCACGCTCTGCGCGAGCGACTGCCGGGCCAGCCGGCGAGGCGGCCGGTCGCCCACGCTGGGTACCTGGATGGTTTCGTCGGGATGCGCCAGCCCGGCCAGCGCGCAGGCGTACTTGATCTTGATTTCTTCCGCATGCGCGGTCGGCGTGTGCACGCCATAGGCGATGTCGTTGGTGACCTGATCGCCGCCGACCGGCAACGATTTGGTGTAGCGGATCGCCCCCTGCGTATAGATCGCGATGTCGGTGGTGCCGGCACCGATATCGACCAGACAGACGCCCAGTTCGCGCTCGTCCTCGGTCAGCACCGACTTGCTGCTGGCCACCGACGACGGCACCAGCTCATCGACCGACAGGCCGCAGCGCTGGATGCACTTGCTGATGTTCTGCACCGCCGCGGCGGCACCGGTAACCAGATGCACCGAGGCCTCCAGCCGGACGCCGCTCATGCCGACCGGCGAGCGAATGCCGTCCTGGCCGTCAATGCGGTATTCCTGCGACTCCTTATAGAGAACCTTGCGGTCGGCCGGGATCGCCACCGCGCTGGCCGCCTCCAGCACCTGCTCCAGGTCGCCCGGCGTCACCTCGCGGTCGCGGATCGCCGCGGTGCCGTGCGAGTTGCGGGTTTCCAGGTGGCTGCCGGAAATCGAGGCGAACACCGAGCGGATGTCGCAACCGGCCATCAGCTCAGCCTCTTCCACCGCGCGCTGGATCGAGTGCACCGTGGATTCGATGTCGACCACCGAGCCGCGCTTCATGCCGCGCGACACATGGGTGCCGATGCCGATCACTTCGATCGGTTCGCCCGGCGTGTACTCGCCGACGATCGCCACTACCTTGGAGGTGCCGATGTCGAGGCCAACCACCAGCTGCTTGTCGTTGCGCGTCTTCATGGGCTGGTCTTCATAGGGCCGGATGGATGGAGCAAATCGGCGTTCATGTGCTGTGCGCTCCATTCACGGCGGGTGTCGGCGCAGGCACGGGCGTCGATTGCGGCCAGCGCACGGCAAAGCCGTTGGTGTAGCGAAGGTCGGCGTAGGCGAAGCCGTCGGCATGGCTGGCCATCAGCTGCGGGTACACATTGAGGAAGCGGTGCAGCCGGCGGCCGGCCTGATCGCGGTCGCCAAGCACAAGCTGGGCGCCCGTCGCGGTAGTCAGACTCCAGCTGCCGCGTTCGGTCAGCGCCACGCCGGTGATCTGCAGGCGGGTGCCGGCGAATGCCTTTTGCGCCTCAGCATAGAAACTCACCACCTCGGCCAGCCGGTCGTCCGGGCCATGCAGGTCCGGCAGGCCGCTGCCGGCCATGCCGGGCGCATCGAATACCAGGCCCTGCCGACTGATCAGCTTGGTGTCGTTCCATAGCGCGAACGGCTGGCGCTCGTAGATGCGCAACACCAAGGTGTCGGGCCAGCGCTTGCTGGTTTCCACCGACTCCACCCACGGAATCGTCGCCACCGCTTTCTGCACGCCATCGAGATCCAGCGCGAAAAAGCCCTTGCCCAGCCGCGGCGCGACCACCGCACGGATTTCGTCGGCGGTCACATGCTTGAATTCCGCCTGCACGGTGAGACGGGTGATCGGCCAGCGATCGCCCGCGAACCAGCCCTTCAGCACGCCGACGATCGGCAGCGCCACCAGGGCGATGGCCAAACACCAGGCGACGAGGCGGACGGTTCCCTTCACGCGCCCTCCCGCAAGCTCGTTTCGAGCACGCGCCAGCACAGCTCTTGGTAATCGATGCCGGCTTGCGCAGCGGCCTTCGGCACCAGCGAATGCGAGGTCATGCCCGGCGCGGTGTTCACTTCCAGCAGCCAGTTCCGACCGGCGCGGTCGCGCATCACGTCGACGCGACCCCAGCCGGCACAGCCGAGCGCGTCGAAGGCCTGCAGCGACAGCGCGCGCAACTCGCTTTCCGCGTCGCCCTCAAGGCCGGGACAGAGATACAGCGTGTCCTCGGCGACATACTTCGCGTTGTAGTCGTAGAACGCACCTTTCGGCACGATGTGGATGCTCGGCAACACCTCACGGCCGAGAATGCCGACAGTCAGTTCGTCGCCCTCGATTAGCGTTTCCATCAGCAGGTCGCCGGGATATTTCTCCGCCAGCGCAACCGCGGCGTCCAGATCGGCCTCGGCGAACACGCGCGTCACGCCGACGCTGGAACCCTCGCTGGCCGGCTTCACGATCAACGGAAACCCGATCTGCTCCGCCGCCGCATGCACGTCGGCGCCACGCGGCAGCGCGACGAAGTCCGGCGTCGGTAGGCCGAGCGACTGCCACACGCGCTTCGAGCGCGTCTTGTCCATCGACAGCGCCGAGCCGAGCACGCCCGAGCCGGTATACGGCACGTTGAGCGACTCCAGCGCGCCCTGCAGCACACCATCTTCGCCGCCGCCATGCTGGCCGTGCAGGATGTTGAACACGCGCGCGAAGTGGCCGGCGCGTAAGGCATCAAGCAGGGCCGGAATGCCATCGATTGCATGCGCATCGATGCCGCGCGCCTGCAAGGCCGCCAGCACGTTGCGGCCGGAGTCCAGCGACACCTCGCGTTCGGCGGAGCTGCCGCCCATCACCACGGCGACACGACCGAAGCGTGTGGGATTGTCGATTTTCATGCCGTCGCCGCTCACTTGCCTGCCTTGCGTTGGTGGGTTTTCGGTTGGGTGGTTTTCAGATGTCCGCGCTGCGCCAGCTCCACCGCCGTCGTGCCGATGTCGCCGGCACCGAGCAGCAGCAGCAGATCGCCGTCACGCAGCAAGGTCGGCAGCGCATCTATGAATTCGCGTGGATGCTCGACCAGCACCGGATCGGCCTTGCCGCGCGCACGCACGGCGCGGGCCAGCGCGCGGCCGTCGGCGCCGGCGATCGGCGCCTCGCCGGCCGGGTACACGTCGGTCAGCACCAGCACATCGGCCTCGGCCAGCACGTTGGCGAAGTCGTCGAGCAGATCGCGCGTACGGCTGTAGCGGTGTGGCTGGAAGCCGACCACCAGCCGTCGTTCCGGCCAACCGCCACGCGCCGCGGCGAACACCGCAGCAAGCTCGCGCGGATGATGGCCGTAGTCGTCCACCAGCAGCGCACTGCCATGATCCAGCGCGATCTCGCCGCGCCGGTGGAAGCGTCGGCCGACGCCCTGAAAATGCGCCAGCGCGTGAGCGATCGATTCCGCCTCGACGCCGAGCTGCCAGCCGATGGTGGCAGCGGCCAGCGCGTTGAGCACGTTGTGCTCGCCCGGCAAATTCAGCGTGACCGGGAACGGCTCTGCGCGCCCGGGCAGCTGCAGGTCGAAGTGCATTTCGAAGCCCTGCTGGCGCAGGTTCAACGCGCGCACGTCGGCATCGGCGCGCTCGATGCCATAGGTCATCACGCGACGCGTGGTGTCCTCGGCCAGCTCGGCGACTTCGGGATCGTCCAGACACAGCACGGCCAGCCCGTAGAACGGCAGCCGATGCAGGAAATCGGCGAAGGCCTTCTTCACCAGGGCAAAGTCGCCGCCGTAATTTTCCAGGTGATCGGCATCGATATTGGTGACCACGGCGATCACCGGCGACAGCAGCAGGAACGAGCCATCCGATTCATCAGCCTCGGCCACCAGATACTGGCCGGTGCCGAGCCGCGCATTGGCACCGGCGGCATTCAGCTGGCCGCCGATCACGAATGTGGGGTCGTAGTTCGCCTCGGCCAGCACGCTGGCGGCGAGACTCGTCGTGGTGGTCTTGCCGTGCGTGCCGGCGATCGCGATACCGCGGCGGAAACGCATCAGCTCGCCGAGCATCTCCGCACGCGGCACCACCGCGATGCGCGCGGCGCGTGCTGCGGCTAGCTCAGGGTTGTCCTGCCGGATCGCGCTGGACGTAACCACCACGTCGGCGTCACCAATATTCGCGGCAGCATGGCCGATGTGCACGTCGATGCCCAACTGCTGCAGCCGCTGCACCGTCGACGACTGCGCGCGATCAGACCCGGACACGGCATAGCCGAGGTTGTGCAGCACCTCGGCTATGCCGCTCATGCCGACGCCACCGATGCCGATGAAATGCACCCGGCGATAGGTGGTCATCAGATCTTCGTGCGCATGCAGGCGGCGCGGCGTCATGCACGGCTCTCCATGCGGGCTGACTCCATGCATGCGCGCGCGATCGCCGCGGCGGCATCCGGCTTGGCCAGCGTGCGTGCCGCTTCGGCCATGGCCAGCAGCGTCGGACGATCACCGAGCAAGGCGGCCAGCCGGCGTGCTAGTTGCTCGGCGTCGAGGTTGCGTTCCTGTATCAGTTCCGCCGCACCGACCTTCACCAGCGCCTCGGCATTGCCGGTCTGATGATCGTCGACCGCATGTGGGAACGGCACCAGCACCGCGCCGAGACCGGCGGCGGTCAGTTCGGCCACGGTCAGTGCGCCTGCACGACATACGGCGAGATCGGCCCAGGCATAGGCGCCCGCCATGTCGTCGACAAAAGCCACCACGTTCGCATCGACCCCGGCACGCGCGTAGGCTTCGCGCGCCTCGTCCAGCCCACGCTTGCCACACTGGTGTACCACCACCGGCCGTTGTTCGGCGTCGAACATGGCCAGCGCCTGCGGCAGGACGAGATTCAAGGCGCGCGCGCCGAGACTGCCGCCGAGCACCAGCAAATTTGGACGGCCCGCACGACCATGCATGCGTTCCGCCGGCGCCGGCAATTCGGTAATCGCGGCGCGTACCGGATTGCCGATCCATTCGGCGCGCGGCATGACATGGTCGAACCCGGCCAGCACGCGGCGCGCGAGGTGGGACAGCGCGCGATTGGTAAAGCCGGCCACGCGATTCTGTTCGTGCACCAGCAGCGGACGGCGCAGCAGCCACGCGGCGATACCACCGGGCCCGGCGACGTAGCCACCCATTGAAAGCACACTGCGCGGCTTGAAATCACGCAGCACCGACCACGACGACGCCAGCGCGCGCAGCAGCATCAGCGGCGCCAGCAGACGTGTCTTCCAGCCTTTGCCGCGCAAGCCACCGACCGGCACGGTGCGCAGCTCGATGCCGTGCGCCGGCACGACCTGCGTTTCCATGCCGCCGCTGGCGCCCAGCCAGACCACCGGCACGCCCTGCGCACGCAAGCTCTCGGCTACGGCTAGGCCGGGGAAAATATGCCCGCCGGTGCCGCCGGCCATGATCAACACGGGTGCCTGGACGCTCATGCGGCCATCGCCTCCCGTTCGCGCAGTGGCACGCCGGCCGGTGCGGTTTCCGCGGCCGCGGTGGCCGGCACGCGCGTCGCCATCTGCCGCGCGTCGAGCGCGCGGTTGATCTCGAAGGTGGCGCGCAACAGCACACCGGCCATCGCACAGGTCAGCACCATCGAGGAACCGCCGTAGCTGATCAGCGGTAAAGTCAAACCCTTGGTCGGCAGCGCACCGAGGTTCACACCGATCGATACGATGGTCTGCAGGCCGAGCATCAGCGCCAGTCCGAACGACACATAGCCGGCGAAGCGCTGGCCCAACTCCACGCCTTTCAGGCCGAGGTACAGGCCGCGCCCCACCGCCAGCGCGAACAGCGCCATCACCAGCAGGATGCCGGCCAGACCGAGTTCCTCGGCAATCACCGCGAAGATGAAATCGGTATGCGCCTCGGGCAGGTAGGACAGCTTGAGCACGCTGGAACCCAGCCCGACGCCGGTCCACTCGCCACGACCGATCGCCATCAACGACTGGGTCAGCTGGAAGCCATCCTTGAACGGATCGGCCCACGGGTTGGTGAACGAGGTAAGCCGCTTCATGCGGTAGCTCTGGCTGGTCGCCGCGTAGACCAGCGCAGGCATCAGCGGCAGCCCCATGCCGAGCAGGAATATCGGCCGCGCGCCACCCAGCCAGACCATCGCGATGCTCACCGCGATCACCAGCATGGCCGAGCCGAAGTCCGGCTGCAGCAACAGCAGACCAACGATGCCGCCCGCCACGATCAGCGGCTTGAACAGGCCCCAGAAAGTGGTTTCCACACCCTCGCGATGGCGCACCAGATAACTGGCGACATAGACCACCAGGATCAGCTTCACCGCTTCCACCGGCTGGAAGCTGGTGACCAGCAGATTGAGCCAGCGGCGCGCGCCGTTGATGCGCATGCCGAGCACCGGCATGAACACCGCCAGCAGCAACACGAACGCTACCAGCAGCAGCGGGACGGCGTACTTCTCCAGCAACTTGAGTTCGGTGCGCATCGCCATACCGGCACAGGCCAGACCGAGGCCGAGGAAGAATAGGTGCCGCTTCAGGAAATAGAACGCGCCCATGTGCTGGGTGTCGGCCACGGAGATCGAGCTGGAAGCCACCATCACCACGCCGAGGCCGGCCAGCCCGACCAGCGCGATCAGCAGCAACAGGTCGAACTTGCCGCGCGGGCCATGACGGCGTTCTGCTTGAGTCGTGTTGAACCCGAACATCAGCGCACCTTCAAGGTTGTGAGGCCGATCAGCACCAGCACCACGCTGATGATCCAGAAGCGCACGATCACCCGAGGCTCGGGCCAGCCTTTCAGTTCGAAGTGGTGGTGGATCGGCGCCATGCGGAAGATGCGCTTGCCGGTGAGCTTGAAGCTGGCCACCTGCAGCATTACCGACACGGTTTCCAGCACGAACACGCCGCCCATGATGATCAGCACGATTTCCTGCCGCACGATAACCGCCACGCAGCCCAGTGCGGCGCCGATGGCAAGCGCGCCGACGTCGCCCATGAACACCTGCGCCGGATAAGTGTTGAACCACAGGAAGCCAAGCCCCGCGCCGGCCAGCGAGGCGCAGAAGATCGCCATCTCGCCCGCGCCCGGAATGGCCGGAATCAGCAGGTGGCGCGAAAATTCCGCATTGCCAGCGAGATAGGCGAACAGGCCCAGCGCGCCGGAGACCAGCACGCTCGGCATGATCGCCAAGCCGTCCAGTCCGTCGGTCAGGTTCACCGCATTCGAGAAGCCGACGATGATGAAGTACGCGATCACCACGAACATCAAACCCAGCGGCACCGCCACCTGCTTGAACAGCGGCACGTACAGCGCCGTTTCCGCGACCGGTTGGGCAGCCAGATGCGGTGCGGTGTAGTAAAGGAACAGCGCGGCGCCGAGGCCGAACACCGACTGCCAGAAATACTTCCAGCGTGAGGCCAGACCGCGGCTGTCCTTCAGCACCAGCTTCTTATAGTCGTCGTAGAAGCCGATCGCACCGAAACTGAGCAGCACCGCCAGCACGATCCACACATAGCGATTGTGGATGTCCGCCCACAACAAGGTGGATAGCGTCACCGACAGCAGGATCATCACGCCGCCCATAGTCGGCGTACCGGCCTTGGACAGATGCGTCTGCGGACCGTCCTTGCGCACCACCTGCCCGGCCTTCAGCGCAGCAAGCTTGCGGATCAGCATTGGCCCGAACAGCAGCGACATCGCCAGCGAGGTCAGCGCCGCCATCATGGTGCGGAAGGTGACGTACTGGAATAGATGCAGCGCCGTGAAATGCCGGGCCATCCAATCGGCCAGTTCAAGCAACATGCGTGGCACCTCCCTGTTTGCTGGACGATGTCGCGCTGCGCAGCGCGACCGTCACCCGATCCATTCCCGCCGATCGCGAGCCCTTGATCAGGCAAGTCACGCCGATATGCAGCTGCGTGCGCAGCGCATCCACCAAGGCGGCCTGTTCCGTGAAATGGATGCCGTTGGCGCCAAAGGCCGTCACGGCGGCGGCGCTGAGCGGGCCGACTGCGAACAGCCGCTCGATACCGCGTTCGCGCGCCAGGCGGCCGATGTCTGCGTGCAAGGCGGACGCGTTCGCACCGAGCTCGGCCATGTCGCCGAGCACCAGCCAGCGTTCGCCAGCGGCCAGCGCCAGCGTATCGATCGCCGCACCGACCGAACCGGGGTTGGCGTTGTAGCTGTCGTCGATCAAAGTCCAGCCGCCCGGCATCGCCTCGCGGCTCAAGCGACCGGGCACGGCGGCAGCCTGCTGCAGGCCCGCGGCGATGGTGTCCAGCGGCACCCCCAGCGCCAGCGCGATCGCCGTCGCGGCCAGCGCGTTGGCGATGTTGTGCCGCCCCGGCAATGGCAGGTCCACTTCGACATCGCCCTGCGGCGTGCTCAATACGAAACGCGAACCGTCGATGCGCTGCTCCAGAATGTCCGCACCGATATCGGCTTTGTGTTCCAGCCCGAAACGCAGGGTGCGCCGGCTGCCGGCGAGGCCGGTGAAAAACGGCGCGAATGCATCGTCGGCGTTGATGATGGCGATGCCGTCCGCCGGCAAGGCCTGGTACAGCGCACCCTTGGTCTCGGCGACGCCTTCCACGCTACCCATCCGCTCAAGATGCGCCGGCGCGATGGTGTTGACGAGGCCGATATCGGGCCGCGCGATGGCGGCGAGATAGGCAATGTCGCCCGGCTTGCCGGCACCCATTTCGAGCACGGCGAATTCCGCGTCTTCGGGCATCGCCAGCAGGGTCAGCGGCAGGCCGAGCTCATTGTTGTAATTGCCCGCATTGACGTGAGTGCGACCATGCCGCGCGAGGATGTTCGCGACCAGCGTCTTCACCGTGGTCTTGCCGTTGGATCCAGTAATGCCGACCACGCGCACATGGCGCTGCGCGCGCACGGCGCTGGCCAGGTCACCCAGCGCGCTCGCGGTGTCCTCCACCAGGATCTGCGCGATCGGCGCATCGATCTTGCGTGTCACCAGCGCGGCCGACGCGCCGTTCGCGGCAGCCGACGCGACATAGTCGTGACCGTCCACGTGTTCGCCCGGAATCGCCACGAACAAATTACCTGGCGCCAGCTTGCGCGTATCGATGGCAATACCGTTCGCGGTCGCGTCGTCGCCGAGCAGACGACCGCGGGTCCACAGCGCGATGGCGGACAAGCGCATCATGCGCGCTGCTCCGATGGATGCCGGTTCGATTGGCGAAGTTCGAGCGCCGCACGCGCCACTGCCAGATCGTCGAAGGGCCGCCTGCCCTGCGCACCGTCCTGATACGTCTCATGTCCCTTGCCGGCGATCAGCACCACGTCACCAGCATCAGCCATCGACAATGCACGGCCGATCGCCACACCACGATCGCGCTCGATCACGGCGCGGGCCGGATCGCGCAAGCCGGCGACGATCTGCGCCACGATGGCATCGCCGTCTTCGCCACGCGGGTTGTCGCCGGTGACGATCGCCACGTCAGCCAGCCGCTCGGCGATCGCGCCCATCAGTGGCCGCTTGCCGGCATCACGTTCGCCGCCGCAACCGAACACGCAGATCAACCGGCCGGCGCAGTGCGCGCGCAGCGCGGTAAGCGCCTGCTCCAGCGCGTCCGGGGTATGCGCGTAGTCGACCACCACCAACGGCAGCGCGCCGGTGCCACCGAGGCGGTTCATGCGGCCATTCACCGGCTGCAGAGCCGACACTACTTCTACAATGCGCTCGAAGGACTCGCCAAGTGCGCCGAGGCAGGCGATCACAGTCAGCAGGTTGGCGACGTTGAAGCGGCCGAGCAGCGGGCTGTGTATCGACTGCGTGCCCCATGGCGTGTGCACATCGAACCTGAGGCCTTCCGCCGATGTGACGATGTTGCTGGCGGCCACCTCGGCATCGCGATCGTCGGCGATGCTGATGCGCAGCACCTGCACGCCCGCCGGCAGTCGCGCCAGCAGTTCGCGACCGAATGCATCGTCGCTATTGATGACCGCCGCGCGCAGACCCGGCCATGTGAACAGTTTGGCCTTGGCGGCGCCGTAGGCCTCCATGCTGCCGTGATAGTCCAGATGATCGCGGGTGAGATTGGTGAACGCGGCGAGTTCGAATTCGACGCCGTTCACCCGGCCCTGCTCAAGCGCGTGCGAGGACACTTCCATCGCCACATGGCTGGCGCCCTGCTCGCGGAACGAAGCCAGTGCGCCCTGCACAGCGATCGCGCCGGGCGTGGTGAAGCCGGTTTCGCGTAAATAACCGTGCAAGCCCATGCCCAGCGTGCCGATGCTCGCCGTGCGATGACCGAGCCGCTCCAGCGCCTGCGCCAGCAGCTGCACGATCGAGGTCTTGCCATTGGTGCCGGTGACGCCGACCACGCGCAGCGCGCGCGAGGGATGGTCGTTGAGCCGCGCGGCGAGCTCGCCGAGTTGTTGCGGCAATTGCTCGATGCTCAACACCGGCACTTGGAGATGTTCTTTGACGGCATTTGCACCGGCAGCCGGCGCTTCCGCCAGCACGACGCGAGCGCCATGTTCGATAGCGCTCGCAGCGAACGCGAGACCATCGCTATGCGCGCCGTGCAGTGCGACGAAAGCATCGCCCGCGCGCACTTGGCGCGAATCGGTAGTCAAACCGGAAACGCGAATATCGCCGCTACCCACCGGGTCGGCGATCCCATCGAGCAACTGGCGCAGGCTCAGCTCGCTCATGGCGTCATATCCGCTGCGGCATCGTCGGCAGGCGCATCAGTCGGCGGCTTGCTGCCGGCGAGTCCGCCATCGCCCTGCATCGGACCGCCCACATACCAGCGGCCGATATTGTCCGGCGGCACGTCGAGCAGGCGCAGCGCGCCTTCCATCACGCGTGCGAACACCGGTCCCGACACCACGCCGCCGTAGTAACTGCCCTTGGTCGGGTTATCCACCACCACCACGCCGACCAGGCGCGGGTGTGTGGCTGGCACCATGCCGGCGAACACAGCGCCATAGCTGTTCTTCGCGTAGCCGCCAGCGACCGCCTTGTGCGCAGTGCCGGTCTTGCCCGCCACCGCATAGTTGGCGATGCGTGCCAGGGTGGCCGTGCCGCCTGGCTCGCTGGTCGTCTCGAGCATGCCGATCAGCTTGTCGGCGATCTGCGGCTCGATGATAGTCTTCGGGTCGTTGTCGGCGCCCTTGACGAAGGTCGGCGAGTGCATCACCCCACCATCGGCAATGGTCGCGTAGATATTCGCCAGCTGCAGCACGGTCACGTTGAGGCCGTAGCCGTAGCCAAGAATAGCCTTTTCGATCGGCCGCCACTCGTGGCCGACTTTTAAGTAGCCGGCGGATTCGCCGGGGAAGCCGCTGCCGGTACTGTTGCCGATGCCAAAGGCGCGGTAAGTGTCATACATCAGCTCGGTGTCCAGCGTCATCGCGATGTGCGCGGCACCGACGTTGCTTGACTTGGTGATGACTCCGGTGGGCGTCAGCACGCCCCAGTTATGGGTGTCATGGATATCGTGCGCCGCATGCGCGCCCATCGGGAATAGCCAGTGCCCGCCGGTAGTGTCAATAAGTGGCCGGGTCGGCGTGTACTGCCCGCTGGACAGCGCCGCCGCCATCAGCACCGGCTTGATGGTCGAGCCGGGCTCGATCACGTCGGTCATCGCGCGGTTGCGACGGTCCGACGCGGCGCTTTTGCGCAGCGCATTCGGGTTGTAGGTCGGCAGATTGACCATCGCCAGCACTTCGCCGGTGGCGACGTCGAGGATCACCATCGAGCCGGAATCGGCGTTGGACTGATCGATGACTTTCTTCAGCTCGTTATAGGCGAGGAACTGGATGCGCCGGTCTAGGCTCAGCGTCAGCGATTTGCCGGGCTGCGATGGACGGACCTGCTCGATGTCCTCCACGATGTGGCCCATGCGGTCGCGCACCACGCGCTTCTCGCCGGGCTTGCCAGCCAACCAGTCGTCGAACGCGAGCTCCAGGCCTTCCTGGCCGTGGTCGTCGATGTTGGTGAAGCCGAGGACGTGCGACGTGACCTCGCCCGAGGGATAGAAGCGACGGTATTCACGCTGGCCGTTAACGCCGGGAATGCCCAGGTCGAGGATCGGCTGTGCCAGTGCCGGATCCATCTGCCGACGCAGGTAGACGAACTCCTTCTCGGAGCGCTGCATCAAGTACTGCTTGAGATCGTCCGCCACCAGGCCCAGCGCCTTGGCCAGCTGCGGGATACGGTCTTCGTTGTCCAGCAACTCGGACGGGTTCGCCCAGACCGACATGACCGGCGTGGACACCGCCAGCGGCTCGCCGTTGCGGTCGAAGACAGTGCCTCGCGAAACCTTGATCTCCATCTCGCGCAGGAACCGCGCGTCGCCCTGCTCCTGATAGAACTGCTTGCGCACCACTTGCAGGTCGAACGCCCGCGCCACCAGTGCTAGCGAGGCGACCCCGAGCACACTGACCACTATCAGCATGCGCTTGCGCGCGCTGGGTCCTGCGCCGTGCCGCCGGCTGGAACTGCGGGTGGAATGCTCGCGCCGACTCATTCGTGCACCAACTGCACGTCCTGCGGACGCGGCGTCACCATGCCGAGCTTTTGCCGGGCGGCATCATCGATCACGCGCGGTTCGGCGAACGTCGCCTGCTCCAGCTCGCCGCGACCGTACTCGATGTTCAGATCGTCGTTTTCGTTCTGCAGGTGGGTCAGCTCAACGAACAGCACGCGGCTCTCGTGGCGCGTCCACACCACGCCGATCGCGCTGACCATCACGGCGCCGAGCAGGAGCAGGATGAAGGCGGCATTGATCACCTTCATGCCGCGGCCGCCATTGGCAATTTCTGCGCGACGCGCAGCACAGCGGAGCGTGCGCGCGGATTGAGCGCGAGCTCAGCGTCGGAAGGAAACTGTGCCTTGCCGACCGCCACCAGCTCGGCTGGCGCGGCCGCCACCGGCGGCCCGCGTCGACTGCCCTGCACACGACCGGAATGGTCGCGGATGAAAAGCTTCACCGCGCGATCTTCCAGCGAATGGAAGCTGATTACCGCGAGTCGACCGCCCGGTTTGAGCCGTTCCAACGCGGCGTTCAAGCCGCGCTGCAGCGCGTCCAACTCGCCGTTGATACGGATGCGCAGCGCCTGGAAGCTGCGCGTGGCGGGATGCTTGCCCGGTTCGCGTCGGCCGATCGCACGTTCGATCAGTGAGGCCAGTTCGCCGGTGCGGGCGATGGGTGCTTCGGCGCGAAGCTCGACGATCGCCCGCGCGATGCGCCGGCTATGCCGCTCCTCACCATAGGTCCACAGCACGTCGGCAATCTCGACTTCTTCCGCGCGGGCAAGAAATTCCGCTGCGCTTTCACCGCGGCTGGTGTCCATGCGCATGTCCAGCGGCGCATCGGCCATGAAGCTGAAACCGCGTTCGGCTTCGTCCAGCTGCGGCGACGACACGCCGAGATCGAGCAGTACACCATCGAGACCGGCCGCGGTTTCTTCCCACGCAGCAAGCTGGGCGAAATTGTCGTGGCGGATGGCGACGCGTGGGTCGGCGGCAAATTCCGTCCGTGCGATCGCGATGGCGGTAGGGTCCTGATCCATCAGCAGCAGACGGCCGTCCGGCCCGAGCCGCGAAAGCACGGCGCGAGCATGGCCTCCACGGCCAAACGTTCCATCGAGATAACGCCCGCCCGTATGCACGGCGAGACCCTCCACTGCTTCACCCAGCATTACCGGGATGTGCTGCAATTCTGTAGAGCCTGAATTCGTATTCCGGCTCTTGGCCATGCTGCACTCCCGCTCCCGTTCCGCATTCCTGCACCGCCTGACTGTCAGCGGGCCGTTACCGATCACTACAGGCGCAGTTCCGCCATCTCGTCGCTGACTTGGTCCTCGCCGATCGTCTGACGGATCTTGGCCAGATGCGCTTGCTCGCTCCAAAGCTCGAATTTGTTACCCATGCCCAGCAGCACCGCTTTCTTCTCAATACCGGCCGCGGCACGCTGACTGGCTGGCAGCAAGATGCGCGCGGCGTTGTCCGGCTCGACCTGCGCGGCGGCACCCACCAGCTTCATCTGCATGTCCCGATGCGCCATCTTGACCTTCGACAGCGCATTCACCTGATCGCGCACTTGCTCCCACTCGCTTTGCGGAAACAGCCAAAGCGAGCCCGACTCGAATGGGTTGTAGGTGATCACCAGACGATTGGCGCACTCGTTCGCCACCTGCTCCCGATATGCGGTCGGAATAGTCAGGCGGCCCTTGTCGTCAACGGTGATGGCCGTTTCGCCTTGGAACACGAGGAATGGACTCCACAAAAAACCACAATTTCACACCGGAGCCCACGATAGTCTCAGGGTTTGCGACTGTCAAGCGAATTTCGCTTGTGAATCAAGGAGAAAGGCAAATCACTGACAGTAATTCCAGCCTTTTATGAGGAAGGCAAGCAAGGTGCTTGAATGATGGCGCTTTTTCTTGATTTTCTTCATTCCGATCACGACCGGCCGACGGCAGAAATGCTACTGGCGCACCCTTGCGGGATGCGCCAGTAGCATTTCCACGGTTATTAGATGGAGTCGGCCTGTAAGCCGGGTTCTGTACGTCTTGCGACGCGACAGTCATTCCTCTCGGCCAGGCGTCACCGCCTGGCTCCAGCAACCTACCCGGGAACAACGCGGGCCGCGTTATCGTTCCCCTATTTGGTCTTGCTCCGAGTGGGGTTTACCGTGCCGTGCGACGTTGTCCCCGCACGCGGTGCGCTCTTACCGCACCCTTTCACCCTTACCACGCGCATCCGAGGATGCCGTTCGGCGGTCTGCTCTCTGTTGCACTGGCCGTCAGCTCACGCTGCCCAGGAGTTACCTGGCACTCTGCCCTACGGAGCCCGGACTTTCCTCGATGCACTTGCGTGCGACGCGACTGTCCGGCCGACTCCACTTACAAGCTTACAGGACCGGGCTAACCTTCGTAGAGCAGCTTGCGCGGGGCACCGCTGATCGCTGCCGCCAGTTTGGCGGCCTTGGCCGGCGGCAATTCCTCACGCAGCACGGTGAACACGCGCCGTCCTTCGGCCAGCCGCGCGTCCACTTCTTCGCCGCAACCGGCCACCAACAATACGCACTCGCCACGCTGTTGATCAGGGTCAGAGGAAACCCGCGCAGCCAGCTCGGCCAGCGGCTCTCCGATTACGGTTTCGAACAGCTTGGTCAGCTCGCGTGCGAGCACGGCTTCACGTTCGGCGCCGAATATCGCCTGCATGTCGGTCAGACTCTCGGCGACGCGATGCGACGACTCATAGAAGATCAAGGTCCGTGTATCACCGGCCAGTTCCTGCAGGCGCGCCCGCCTGGCCGCGGATTTGGGCGGCAGAAAACCCTCGAATACGAAACGGTCGCTGGGCAATCCGGCGACGGAAAGCGCCGCGATCGCCGCACAGGCGCCCGGCACCGGTGCGCAGCGGATGCCGGCGGTGCGTGCGGCACGAACCAGCCGGAAACCCGGATCGCTGATCAGCGGCGTGCCCGCATCGGAAATCAGCGCCACCGATTCGCCGGCAAGCAGGCGTCGCACGATCGCGTCCACTACTTCCCGCTCGTTGTGCTCGTGCAGCGCAATCAATGGCGTATCGACGCCGTGATGAAGCAACAGCGGCCGGCTGTGCCGAGTGTCTTCGGCGGCAATCACCGCCACGCCGCGCAGGGTTTCGACCGCGCGCGCGGATAAATCATCACGATGACCAATCGGCGTGGCGACCACCCACAAGCAGCCGCTGGAGACAGGGGACATATCAGGCACTCATCGCCGCGTAGCGGCAATCCGATCAGCTATGATCGCGCACACCGGCTTTTGATGACACTAAGGGAGTTTCATGCGCCTGTCTCGCGTCGCGGGCATCGGCCTGCTGATCTGTCTGGCCCTGGGCGGCTGCACACCCGCAGTTTCGCCGCGCTCGCCAGCCGAAATCAGCGCCGCGCAAGATGCCGAATCGATGGCCCGGCAAGGTCGCCTGGATCAAGCCGCGCAAGCCTACCTCGTGCTGGCCGCGCAAACACCGGATCGCGCCAGCCATTACCGCCTGCTTGCGGCCGAAGCATGGCGGGAGAATGGTTCGCTCGATCGGGCGGTACCGATCGTGCTGCAAATCAAGCGCGAGCAGCTTAGCGGCGACGAACCGGTGCGGCTCGACCTTCTGCGCGCCGAGCTGGCACTTGAGCAACACGATGCAGCTACCGCACTGCAACTCACCACACAACCCAACCTGGTCGCGCCGTCGGCCTTGAAGCTGCGCCTGCTGGAGCTACGCTCGCGCGCAATGGAACTGAGCGGCGACCATTGGGATGCGGCACGCACCCGCGTGGAAATGGACAGCGCACTCAACGACCTGGACCGCGCCCAAAACCGCGGCCAGATTGTCGACCTGCTAACCAAGCTCGGCCCCGAGCCGTTGAAGCAACGCGCCGCCGCGATGCGCCCGGACGACCCCATGTTGCCGTGGGTCACCGAGGCACTGAGCAAGCTGGGTGTCGCCGTAGCTCGGCCACAGCCCGCACTCGGACAGCCGGTTGGCACGCTTCTACCGGGCGCTGGCGCCAATGTGCGCGAGGGTTACAAGGTCCCCGCGCAGATCGCCCTGCTGTTGCCCGCCGGAGGTGCCACCGCGGCAGCCAGCAACGCGATCCGCGAAGGCTTCTTTGCGGCGTATGCCGACGCGAGCAACAATCACGCACCGCGACCGGACGTGCGTGTTTACGATAGCGGCGGCAGCGCAGCTAGCGCGGTCAAGACCTACCAACAGGCGGTCGACGATGGCGCGCAACTGATTGTCGGCCCGCTTACCCGTGCCGAGGTGGCCGCGGTATTCGGCCTGCCTCAACTGCCGGCGCCGGTCCTCGCGCTCAATCATCCCGACAATAAGAGCTTGCCCGCCAACGGCGCCACGGAGTTTGGTCTGCTGCCGGAAACCGAGGGCGCGCAGAACGCGGATCACCTAGTGGAGCGCGGCATTCGCACTGCCTACGTGGTGATTTCCAGTGACGATTTCGCTCAACGTGCCGCCAGCGCGTTCAAGGCCGAACTGGCCGCGCGCGGCGGTCAGGTAGCGGGCATGGCACAGCTTCCGGCCGGCGGCGGCTACAACTACGCCTCCATTATTTCAGGCTTGCGTGCCGACCATGCCGGCGCCGACGTCGGCATCTTCATCAGCATGCGGCCGCAGCAAGCACGACTGCTGATGCCGCAGTTGCAGATTGCCGGCGTCAAACTACCGGTTTTCGGCACTTCGCACGTCTATGCCGGTGCCGATGACGCTGGCGCCGACAAGGATCTGGACGGCCTCGAGTTCTGCGATTCGCCGTGGCTGTTCGACGCCCAGCCTGGCCTGCCCAACCACAACGATGTGGCCGCACAACTGCCGGCCGCCCGTGGCGTGATGGCGCGCCTGTTCGCTTTCGGCATGGATGCCTGGAATCTGGTGCCTTATATCGACTGGCTGCACGAACACCCCGGCAGTTACCTGCCAGGCGCCAGCGGCCAGTTGACGGCCGATCAGTTCGGCCGCGTGCGCCGCGTGCTGGCATGGGCAAAATTCCAGGATGGCCTGGCACGTCCGGTTAGCGGCAGCTTGCAGATGGACGACGTCCCGGCCAATGCCCCACCGGTTGACGATGCCCCGGCACCCGCCGCCAGCAGCGACACCCCCGCCGATACCGGTCAGCCAGCGAGTCACTAAGTGCGCGCTGCCGGCGATCTCTTCGAACGGCGCGCCCGCACGGAACTCGAGCGCGCCGGACTTATCTGCCTCGCCCATAACTTCTATACGCGTTATGGCGAACTCGATTTGGTGATGATTGAGGGCAATACCATCGTTTTCGTCGAAGTTCGCCGCCGCCAGAGCTCACTTCAGGGCGATGCGGCCGCATCGATCACCCTCAGCAAGCAAGCCAAATTGATCAAGGCCGCCGAGCTATGGCTGGCGGCGCACCCCGCTCAGGCAAGCCGTAATTGCCGTTTCGATGTAATCGCTTACGACGGCCCGCTGGAAACCCTCCGCACGACATGGCTGCGTGGCGCGTTCGAGCCGTAACCCAATGTAGGCAAAGCCTTACATCACTCATGGAATCCGAGTACTAGCGAAATTGAACGCATTGCGTCAGAATCTGCCGTAAGCGGTTCAGGGGGCGCTCAGGGTAGGTTTACTCTGTGGGTCAGTCGTCGGCGTAAACCTTGGGAGGGTTTGCGCTACGGCATGTGTGGACCGGCTACGCGACTGTTAAAACCGACAGTAGGCCAGTGCCAACCAACAGGGAGCCCGAATGGATTCGAAGTTTTTGATCTCACGAGTTTCACCAGTTCGCGCCCTAAGCGACGGGACGGGGAGCTGTGCGCGGACATTCCGCCAACTCCTCCGCTCAACCCTGATGCAACCCCGGTTGCATCAGAGGGCAATATTTCTGCATTAGTGTTGGATCGACGCCTTCGGCGTGGGTGGCGCCATGGCGTGCTTTTTGCTTCGGCTAGGTGTGTTGGGGAGTGTGTTTTCCCACGCAAATTCAGTTGTTTCACATACTTCTATGGGTACGACGTGAAAAAAGTCTTCCTCAATAGAGCCCTGCTGGGCGTTTCGATGCTTGCGGCTCTTGCTTTGGTGGGATGCGGGACGCCTCCGGCGAAAGACTTTGGCGGCTCCTGGAAGCCCGTCAATCGGTTCCAAACCCAGCCGACCGAAATACCGCTGGCGCAGCCATACGAGTTCTATGCATCGCCGATGGATGGAACGCTCAAGAACATGCTGACCCGGTGGTCGAAGGACTCGGGCATGGTGCTTACCTACCAACTGCGTGAAGACTACACGCTGTACACCCCGGTCTCTCAAATTCGGACTTCGAACATTAAGGGTGCCGCGGCCGAATTAAGTTCGATCTACTCCACAGAGGGAGTGTCAGTCAGCGTCAATGATCGGCAGATTCTGGTTCAGCCCGCCAGCATGAGTAACCCCGCTCCGACAGCAGTTCCCGCGCCGGTAACGAGCCCGTCCACACCGAGCGGCGCAAGTCCCTCTGCTTCGACGAATCCGAAGCAATGAAAACGAAGACCCACCTTGTGTCATTTGAATCGAGCCTTCGCTGATGTTCAACAAGAAAACTTCTACTCAGAAAATTGACGAGTCGGTCGCCAAATCGGTCAATTTCGAATTGACCATCGCCGATATGGCCAAGCGCAGTGAACGCCGCGCGTGGTGGGTCGCGATCATTGCCGTTGTGATGGCCCTCATTCTTCTGGGCGGCTACTTCTACATGTTGCCGCTGAAAGAAAAGGTGCCCTATCTCATCATGGCGGACGCCTATACCGGTACCAGCACGGTGGCCCGGTTGAACGATGATTTCAC
>Ga0302314_10000788_pt1 | contig 58923 bp, 54 predicted proteins | sample III_Palsa_N2_3_FD_200533 | JGI IMG/M metagenome (GOLD analysis project Ga0302314, IMG submission 200533) | Peat permafrost microbial communities from Stordalen Mire near Abisko, Sweden - III_Palsa_N2_3 | ecosystem: Environmental > Terrestrial > Soil > Palsa > Peat permafrost | place: Sweden...
CCGGACTGATTGCGGCGTGCGCGGCCGGGCGGCCTGTGGCGTCACCCGGCCGCGCGTGTCCATCGGCCAACAGGTTTCATAGCGGAGCCCAGCGTCTTGGGGCCTGCCCGTTCCCCAACAACCCCTCAATGAAGAGCGGTCAGTACGACGCCCGCCAGCACCGCGCATCCAGCCAGAATCTGTTGAGCGTGCAGCCGCTCGCTGAAGAAGCGCCGGCCCGCGATGGCGGCGATCGGCGCCTCGACGACGCCTACCGCCCGCACCGGCGCGGCGGGTGATAGCGCCAAAGCCAGGAACCAGCCTGACGAGGCGACGGCGCCGCACAGGCCCGCCGCCAGCGATTCGCGCCAACCGACGATCACGGCGCGCAGAGCGCCGCGATCTCGGACGGCCAGGAACAGGGTTAGAAAGAACGCCTGGACGGCCTGAACGATGGCCACGCTGGCCACGGCGGAGAATACCGGATGGTTGGGCTCCAGCGCCAAGCTGGCGTGCCGGAAGGCGTTCAGCGAAAAACCGAAACAGAGGCCGGACAAAAGGCCGAACAAGGCGCCGGAAACCGGCTTCGGTCCCGTAGCCTGACGGGTCGGCCAGGTCAGAACGGCTAGGCCCGCTGTGGTGATCGCCACGCCCAGCCAGGACAGGCCGCCCAGATTGTCGTGAAATACGAGCAGGCCGACCACGGCCGACAAAGGCAGAGAGCTTTGCTGCAGCGCCGTGCCAACCGCGAAGCCGGCCCGGCGCATGGCCACCAGCAGGCTCGCGGTCGCGAGGACCTGCGCCAGCGCGCCGACCATCGCCGCGCCCCAGAAAACCGCCGTGAACCGAGGCTGAAGGCCCGGAGTCAGCCAGACCGCGAGCGCCGTGAACAGGACCGAAAACGGCAGCCCGAACAGGAACCGCACCAGCGTCGCGCCCCACGGCCCGGTCGATGGCATCAATCCGCGCTGCAAGGCGTTGCGCGCGACCTGAAAGAACGAGGCGCCGATGGTCGCCGGGATCCACAGCAGGTTGAACATCACCAATAGCCGGCCATGATCTCGCGCGCCCAGTCCGGTTCACGCACCTCGCCGCGCGGAACGAAGCCGGACATGACCGGCTTGATGTCCAGCACAGGCGTGCCGTCGATGGCGTCGAGCCCCTCCACCTCCAACCGCCGGCCCGCGACCGCCACCACGCGGCAAACCGTGACCCCGATCCGGTTTGGCCTGTTCTTGCCGCGCTGGGCGAAGATGCCGATCTTCGGCCAGTCGGTGCGACCGCGAGGATGGCGGGCGCCGGAGACGATCTCGTCGTCGCTCACGCGGTCGAATACGAAAATGATCTCGGCGTGCGAGAATTCGGCCAGGCCGGACAGGGCGGTGTCGTCAAACCGCGCCGCGTCGAGTTCGATGAAGGCGCGGCTCTCGCCCCAATCGTCGTCGATCGGATCGGATCGGCCGCCGGATACATGGCCGATGGGGTGCATGATGAAGTCCATGGTCGTAGCCTTTTTGTTGGGCTGCATGAGTTTGTAAGATTGTGCGCTTTCCCTTCTCCCGTGGGGAGAAGGAGGGGCCCGCGAGCAACGCGAGTGGGAGGATGAGGGCGTACGGACCTGTCCGGATCGTCCTGAACCGTCCCTAATCCCTCACCTTCCCACGCCTTTCAGGCGCGGGCCCCTCCCTCTCCCTCCGGGCGAGGTGTTTAAAACCCGCTGGCGAGTTGGGCTGGCGGCGGGGCTTTTTGGCGCCGCACGACGAGGCTGTTCAGCGCGTTGACATAGGCCTTGGCGCTGGCGGTGAGCGTATCGGTGTCCGCCGCGAGCCCCGAGGCGATATGGCCGCCCTCCTCCAGCCGCACCGAGACCTTGGCCTGGGCGTCGGTGCCTTCGGTCACCGCGTGCACCTGGAACAGGCGAAGTTCGGCGGTGTGCGGGACCAATTCGCGGATGGCGTTGAACACCGCGTCCACCGGTCCGTCGCCGGTGGCCGTCGCCGTGCGCTCCTCGCCGTCGATCGTGACGGTCAAGGTCGCCTGCTGCGGCCCCTCGGTGCCGGCGATCACGCGCAGGTGGGTGACGCGGATGCGCTCGCCCTCGCTGGCGACCCCATCGTCGACCAGCGCGATGATGTCCTCGTCGAACACGTCCTTCTTCTTGTCGGCCAAGTCCTTGAAGCGGCCGAAGGCGTCGTTCAGCGCGTTCTGGCCCAGCTCGTAGCCCAGCCCCTTCAACTTTTCGCGGAAGGCGTGGCGGCCGGAATGCTTGCCCATGACCAGGTTGGTCGCCCCCTGCCCGACGTCCTCCGGCCGCATGATCTCGTAGGTCTCGCGGTTCTTCAGCATGCCGTCCTGGTGAATGCCGCTCTCGTGCGAGAAGGCGTTCTTGCCGACGATGGCCTTGTTGAACTGGACGGGAAAGCCGGTGATCGCCGAGACATAGCGGCTGGCGCGCGTGATCAGCTGGGTCTCGATGCCCGTCTGGTAGGGCAGATGATCACCACGCACCCGAAGAGCCATGACGATCTCTTCCAGCGCCGCGTTGCCGGCCCGCTCGCCCAGACCGTTGATGGCGCACTCGACCTGACGCGCGCCGCCCTGGACCCCGGCCAGGCTGTTGGCCACCGCCAGGCCCAGATCGTTGTGGCAGTGGGTCGAGAAGATCACGTCGTCCGCGCCCGGTACGGTTTCGATCAGGTCGCGGAACATCTCGGCGTATTCGGTGGGATAGCTGTAGCCGACCGTATCCGGCAGATTGATGGTCCCGGCGCCGGCCCGGATCGCCGTCTCGACGCTGCGGCGCAGGAAGTCGCGGTCGCTGCGCGTAGCGTCCTCGGCCGACCATTCGACGTCGCCGCACAGATTGCGGGCGTGGCTGACCGACCGGGCGATCGCCTCGAGCACGGCCTCGGGCTCCATCTGGAGCTTGACCTTCATGTGCAGGGCGCTGGTGGCGATGACGATGTGGATGCGGCCGCGCTCGGCATGGCGGATCGCCTCGGCGCAGCGGTCGATGTCGATCGCCGCCGCGCGGCAGAGGCCCGCGACCGTGCTTTTCTTGACGATCTTGGAGATCTCGCGCACCGACTCGAAGTCGCCGTTGGAGGCGATCGGGAAGCCGGCTTCGATCACGTCGACTCCCATCTCCTCGAGGATCTTGGCGAGCTCCAGTTTCTCCTCCAGCGACATGGAGGCGCCCGGCGCCTGCTCGCCGTCGCGCATGGTGGTGTCGAAGATGATGACGCGGTCCTTGTCGCTCGTGGAAGCGGCCGGGGACGCGGCGGTTTCAGATGGGGCGGTCATGGAAAACTCCGCGGCTTGGATTTTGCGGCTGGGATTTTGATGGGCGGCGGCGGTAATCGTCCCCCCTGCACGCCCGGCCGCGAAAAACCGCGACCCCTAGAGCGTCCAGGGGCTGATAAGGCGCAGGAGAAGGAGGGTGCGCGCGGCGTCCATGGCGCGGTTCCTATAGAATCCGCTTGAATCGCGCAAGCTTTTTGCCGTCGGGCCGGTCGTGTCCGGCTTTGACGCAAGAACCTTCCGCGCGCCGATCAGCGCGCCCGGCGGCGGGAAACCGACAAAACCTGCGGCGACCCAAGTTGCGCGCGCGGCCGCCCGCGCGTAAACAGCACCGCCTCCAAAACTCTCCAAGCCCCGGGAATCCGTCATGTTCGCCGAATCACTCGCCCTGCGCCGCGTAAAGCCGTCCGCCACGATGGCGGCGACGGCCAAGGCGCGCGAGTTGGCGCGCCAGGGCCGAAACATCATCTCGCTCAGCGTCGGCGAGCCGGATTTCGATACGCCGGACAACATCAAGGAAGCCGGCATCCGGGCGATCCGCGAGGGCAAGACCAAATATACCGACGTGGACGGCATCCCGGAGCTGAAGGAGGCGATCTGCGCCAAATTCCAGCGCGAGAACGGGCTCTCCTACACGCCCTCCCAGGTCAACGTGTCGCCGGGCGGCAAGGCTGTGCTGTTCAACGCCCTGGTCGCCACGCTCTCGCCGGGCGATCAGGTGGTCATCCCGGCGCCCTACTGGGTCTCCTATCCCGACATGGTGCTGCTGGCGGGCGGCGAGCCCGTGCCGGTGATGACCACCGCCCAGAACGGCTTCAAGATGCGCCCCGAGGATCTGGAGGCCGCGATCACCCCGCGCACTAGGTGGCTGCTGATCAACTCGCCGTCCAACCCGTCCGGCGCGGCCTATACCCGCGCCGACCTGAAGGCGCTGGCCGATGTGCTGCTGCGCCACCCGCAGGTCTGGGTGCTGACCGACGACATGTACGAGCATCTGATCTATGGCGATTTCGAATACACCACGATGGCCCAGGTCGAACCGGCGCTTTACGACCGCACCTTGACCATGAACGGGGTCTCCAAGGCCTATGCCATGACCGGCTGGCGGATCGGCTACGCCGCTGGCCCCGAGCCGCTGATCAAGGCCATGGGCAAGGTGATGGGCCAGACGACATCGAATCCGTCGTCGATCTCGCAATGGGCGGCGGTGGAGGCGCTGAACGGGACCCAGGCCTTCATCAAGCCGAACGCCGAGTTGTTCGAAACCCGCCGCGACCTGGTGGTCTCCATGCTGAACCAGGCGTCGGGCCTGCGCTGCCCGACCCCGGAGGGCGCCTTCTACGTCTATCCCTCGTGCGAGGGCCTGATCGGCAGAAAAACGCCGGCGGGCAAGCGGATCGAGACGGACGAAGACTTCGTGGTCGAGTTGCTGGAGGCCGAGGGCTGCGCGGCGGTGCATGGGGCGGCGTTTGGGCTGTCGCCGTTCCTGCGCATCTCCTACGCCACCTCCAACGCGATCCTGGAAGACGCCTGCCAGCGCATCCAGCGCTTCTGCGGCAGCTTGACGTAGTGATTTCTCACGGGACGGGCTTGCCAATAAAGCCTCTCCCCCTCGATGGGGGAGAGGTTGGAGTGGGGGTGCGCCCACAGTTGGCGACAAAAAGATCGCGTTCGACGTCTCCCGCGTTCTTCGCCCCGACCTCGGCGTGTTCACCCCCAACCCTGCCCTTCCCCCATCGAGGGGGAAGGGTTCCGAGTCACACATGATCGCCGCGGGACTGTTCGTAGCAGTCGCCCTGGTCGCCACTATCGTCTCAGGCCTGATCGCCTGGTCGGGACCGGTCGATCCGCCCGGGGCGCGCCACAGCCATGCGCGGCCGACGCCGACCAGCGGCGGGGTGGCGATCCTCGTCGCGACCTGCCTGGGGCTGGCCGCGACGCGCTGGCTGGGTTTGGCCGCGCCGGACGCGCGGATCGGCTGGCTGGCGCTGGCGGCGGCTATCGTCGGCCTGGTCGGCGCGGCCGACGACCTGTTCGATCTTCCGCCCCGCACCAAACTTTTGATCCAGATCGCCCTGACGCTGCTGTTCGCGCGCGTCGTGGCGAGGGTCGAGGTGCTGCCGCTGGCGCCGGGCCTGGACCTTCCGCTGGGGATCATCGTCGGCGTCGCGGGCTCGGCGCTTTGGCTGATCGTGCTGACCAACGCGGTCAATTTCGTCGACGGCGCGGATGGCCTGGCGCCCGGCGCGGTCATCATCGGCCTGCTGGGACTGGCGACCGCCGCCGCGCTGAACGGACAGAGCGCTGTGGCTGTCGCCGCCCTGATCGGCGCCGCGGCTGGACTGGGCTTCCTGCCGTGGAACCTGCCGGCGCACCGGCTGTTCCAGGGCGACGCCGGCGCGATGTTTTCGGGACTCTATCTGGCCGGCCTCGCGGTGCTGGCCGCGAACCCAGCCGATGGACTGCCGCTCTCGCCCTACCTCGTCCCCCTCGCGACCCTGCCGATGCTGACCGACGTCCTCTTGACCCTTCTGGCTCGGGCGCGTGAGCGCAAGCCGCTGTTCTCGGCCCACCGCGAACACCTCTACCAGCTCTGGCTGGACCACGGCGGCGCGACCCACGCCGGCCTCACCCTCCGCTATTGGCTGATCATGGCCGCCTTCACCGCCGCCGCCGTCCTCAATGAGCAGGCGCCGACAGGCTGGCGGCCGATCGGGTTCGCGGCGGCCGTCGCGGTCGCCATTATCGGCTGGATTGGACTGCGGCGAGGGGTGCGGGCCTAAGCCCGGCGGCTGACCGCGAAATCGGCGAGGGATTCCAGCGCCAGGCGCCAGTCATTCTCGGGGAAGATGGAAAGCGCCGCTTTGGCGGCTTCGGCATAGTCGGCCGCCAGGTCGAGGGTGGCCTGCAGGGCGCCGGCGCCGACGATCAGTTCGCGGGCCCGGCGGAAGTCAGCCTCGGTCTGCTCGTGCCGTCCGATGGCCCGCTCCCAGAAATCCGCCTCGCGCGGGCCGGAACGGGCGATGGCCAGCAGCAGCGGCAAAGTGGCCTTGCCTTCGCGGAAGTCGTCGCCGGCGTTCTTCCCCAGGGTCTCGGCCGCGCCGCTATAGTCCAGCGCGTCGTCGGCCAGCTGAAAGGCCAGGCCCAGGTTCAGGCCGTACTCGCGCAGCGCCGCCACGCGCGGCGCGCTGGCGCCGGCCGAAACCGCGCCCGCCTCGGCCGAGGCGGCGAACAGTTCGGCGGTCTTGGCCTTGATGATCTCCAGATAGGTGTGCTGGTCCAGGTTCAGGTCGTGGGCGCGGGTCAGCTGCAGCACCTCGCCCTCGGCGATGACGCTGGAGGCCTTGGCCAGGATGTGCAGGGCGCGCAGGGAGCCGGTCTCGACCATCAGCTCGAAGGCGCGGGCGAACAGGAAATCGCCGACCAGAAGGCTGGAGGCGCCGCCCCAGATCAGGTGCGCGGCGACCTTGCCCCGGCGAAGCTGGGAGCCGTCGACCACATCGTCGTGCAGCAGCGTGGCCGTATGGATGAACTCCACCGCCGCGGCCAGTTTCAGGCAGGCGTCGTCGCTCGCCCCCGCCAGCCGGGCGGCGGCCACGGTCAGCAGGGGCCGCAGGCGCTTGCCGCCGGCGGCGATCAAGTGCTCGGCCAGGGCCGGAATGACCGGGACCGGACTGTCGAGCCGCTCGGTGATCAGCGCATCCACGCCGCCCATGTCGGCCGTGGCCAACCGCGCCAAGGCCTCAACCGAACCCTTGGGGGTGTCGACGATGGCTTGGACTGCATCCAAAGGCGGTGGCTCCTGATCGCAAAGCCCGCGTCGGGCCTTGAGGATTCGATGATCGCCCGATGGCCATCGTTGCCAGGGACAATGGTGGCGGGATAGGTCAGGGTCAAGGCGAGCACAAGGCATGAAGCGCGGCGGTGAGCGACCAACCCCTCTTAGAGAACCAAATTAGCACCGATCAGGTGCTTGGCGGACGGGTGACGCTGCGCCAACGAAACCAAGGGTATCGATCGGGGCTCGACGCGGCGCTGTTGGCGGCGGCGTGTGATTCCAGCGTCGGTCAGCGCGTGCTGGAGGCTGGCTGCGGCGTCGGCGGCGCGCTGCTGGCGGCGGCGGCGCGGCGGCCAGGGAGCCGGTTCGTCGGCGTCGAACGCGATGCGGACGCGCTGGTGTTGGCCATGGGGAATGTCGCGCTGAACGGGCTCGGCGAGCGTGTCGAGGTCATCGCCGGCGACGTCGATCAGGGGTTTCGCGCGCTGGGCCGGGCGCCGTTCGACGCGGTGATGGCCAATCCGCCCTTCTTCGACGACCCGGCGGCTCTGCGCGGCCCCAATCCGGCGCGGACGGGCGCCTATATCGCCGACGGCGGCCTGAAGGCCTGGACGGACTTCATGCTGAAGGCGGTGCGCGAGGGCGGAACCCTCACCCTGATCCACCGCGCCGATCGCCTGGCCGACATCCTGGCCCTGCTGGCGCCCAAGGCCGGATCGTTCCGCATCCGCCCCATCCACCCCTTCGCCGACCTGCCCGCCAAGCGGGTGCTGGTGCGCGGGGTGAAGACCGGCAAGGCGCCGCTGATGCTCCTGCCGCCGCTTGTGCTGCATGACCGGGAGGGGGGCAAGCACCGGGCGGAGGTGGAGGCGATCTTGAGGGGGGAAGCTCAGTTGGGGTGGGGATGAGGGGGTGCCCCGCGGACGTCAGTTCGACATCGCGAGGGTGGGGCCCAGATCATAGGACGCGAGTTGACGAGTTGATCCGCTGAAAGTGGCCATTTGAGGCCGACATCCTACATCGAGATCTTTGATCTGGGTCCCGGCATTCACCGGGATGAGCGGATAATGATCCTGAACTTGGTGTTCTTGGTGAGCTTGGTGGTAAAATCTTTGTCCGCCCAACCATGCTTGACACCATCCCCGCGAAATCAGACCCCTTCGCCATGACCGCCGACGCACCCTCACGCAAGCCGCAGGTCCCAACCAAACCGCACGGGGTGGCCCTGCGCGTGGCGCGGGACTATCTGGCGCCGTTTCGCTGGCGGATGATCTTCGCGGGGGTCTGCGCGCTGATCGTGGCGGGATCGACCGGGGCGTTCGCGTGGCTGATCGGGCCGGCGGCCAACAAGCTGTTCGACGCGCACCGCCCGACCAGCGCGCTGATCTGGTACCCGCTGGCGATCATCGCCGCCGCGCTGATCCGAGGGCTCGCCCAGATCCTGCAGAGCTGGACCGTCAACCGGGTCGGCCACAAGATCGTCGGGCGAATCCAGGTGGGCCTGTTCGGCAAGATCATCCGCTCGGACCTGGCGCGGGTGCGGGCCTCGCACTCCGGCGCCCTGGTCGCCTCGATGCTGTACGACGCCGGCCTGGTGCGCAGCGCCGCCACGACCGGGATCATCAACGCGGTGCAGAACGGGGTGATGGTCGCGGCGCTGCTGGCGGTGATGGCCCTGCGCGACGTGTGGCTAACCCTGGCGATCGTGCTGGTCGGCCCGGTGATCGGCGCGGTGATGCAGAACTTCAACCGCTGGTCCCGCAAGGCGGCGATCGGCGGCATGAGCGAGACCTCGAGCCTCTCGACCGCGATCATGGAGGGCATCGACGGGGTCAAGGTGGTCAAGATCGACAACCGCGAGGCCTTCGAGGAATCCCGCGTCGCCGCCGCCGTCGAGCGCCGCCAGAACCACATCATCCAAGGCGCCAATGTCAGCGCCGCCACCGCGCCGGTGACCGAGATCGTCACCTCGGTGGTGATCGCCGGGGTGCTGGCCTATGCGGGCTGGCGACACATGCCGGTGGGTGCGTTCTTTTCGTTCTTCACCTCGCTGCTGGCGGCGGCGCAGTCGCTGCGCCAGCTGGCCAATCTGCAGCCGGTATTCACCGAGGGCTTCGCCGCCGCCGAGCGGCTGTTCGAGGCGATGGACATCCCCGCCGAGGTGGCCGACGCGCCGGGCGCACGGGTGCTCAGCGAACCGGCGCGGGGGGTGCGGCTGGCCGATGTGTCGTTCGCCTATCACGAGGGCGCGCCGGCGCTGGAGCGGGTCAGCCTGGAGGTCGGGCGCGGCGAGACCGTGGCCCTGGTCGGCCCCTCGGGCGGCGGCAAGAGCACCATCTTGAACCTGATCCCGCGCTTCTATGACGCCACGGGCGGTTCGGTCGCCATCGACGGACATGACGTCCGTACGCTGACCCTGCATTCCTTGCGCGAACAGATCGCCCTGGTGACCCAGGAGCCGTTCCTGTTCGACGACACCATCCGCGCCAACATCGCCTATGCCCGGCCGGGCGCCACGACGGACGAGATCGAGGCCGCCGCCGGCGCCGCCGCCGCCCATGAGTTCATCGCGGGCCTGCCGCGCGGCTATGACACCCTGGTCGGCGAGGCGGGCGCGCGGCTGTCCGGCGGCCAGCGCCAGCGCATCGCCATCGCCCGCGCGTTTTTGAAGAACGCTCCGATCCTGCTGCTCGATGAAGCCACCAGCGCGCTGGACACCGAGAGCGAGGCTCAGGTCCAGGTGGCGCTGGAGCGGCTGATGGCCGGGCGCGCCACGCTGCTGATCGCCCACCGCCTGTCGACGGTGAAGGGCGCGGACCGGATCTATGTGATCGACAAGGGCAAGGTGGTCGAGACCGGGACCCATGCGGGCCTGCTGCGCGCGCGCGGCCTCTATGCCCGCCTGGCCCAAGCGCAGCACCTCGACGCCATCCCAGCGGTTCCATGAAGAGCCTGTTCCGCGCGGCCTGGTTCCAGTCGACGTTGGCCTTCGCGCTGGCCGCCTATCTGCGCGCGACCTTGGCCACCATCCGATGGCGGCATGAGGGACGCGAGCGGGCCGAGGCGATCTGGGACGCGGGTGGGCCGGTGCTGGTCTGTTTCTGGCATTCGCGCATCCCGCTGTCCCCGGCCTGCTGGCCGCTGGGCCGGGCGCAGGAGCCGCGCGCGGTGATTTCGCTGTCGCCGGACGGAGAGTTCGTGGCCAAGGCCATGGCCCGGATCGGCTTTCCCGCCATCCGGGGATCGTCGCGCAAGGAGACCGATCCCAAGAAGGAAAAGCGCGGCGCGGGCGCCACGCGCGACATCCTGCGCTGGCTGAAGGACGGCAACGGCGTGGCGATCACCCCCGACGGCCCGCGCGGCCCGGTCGAGGTGATGAAGGAGGGCCCGCCGCTGCTGGCCAGGCTCTCCAAGGCGCCCGTGCTGCTGGTCGGCCTGGCGTCCAAGCCGTGCCTGCGCCTGGGCAGCTGGGACGCCGCGATGATCCCCCTGCCCTTCACCCGCGGCGTCATCGTCTGGGATGGACCGTTGGGGGCGACATCGGAGGATGATCTGGAGGCGTTGAGGTTGGACTGGACGGCGAAGCTCAGCGCGGTGACCCGGCGCGCCGAGGAGGGGCTTTAGATGGGAAGCGCTATGCAAAGCTCCTCCCCCGCTGGGGGAGGGGGACCACGCGTAGCGTGGTGGAGGGGGCCTTGCCGGAGCGGTCTCCACGGCCTCAAGCCCCCCTCAGTCGCTTCGCGCCAGCTCCCCCAACGGGGGAGCAGCCAATCATGAGCACCCCCCTTCTGCTCATCGCCTATCGCCTGGCCACCGCGATCGCCGAACCCTTCGCGCCGATGATCCTTAGCGGACGCGCCCGGCGTGGCAAGGAGGACCCCGCGCGGTTGGGCGAGCGGTTGGGGCGGGCCAGCGTTGCGCGACCGGACGGCGCCCTGGTCTGGCTGCACGGGGTCAGCGTCGGCGAGGCCCTGTCGCTGCTGCCCCTAGCCCAGGCCCTGCGCGGCGAGCGGCCCGACATCGGCCTTTTGGTCACCTCCGGCACCCAGACCTCGGCGGCCATCCTCGCCCAGCGCCTGCCGGCCGGCGCGATCCACCAATATGCGCCGATCGACGGGCCGCGCGCGGTCGCTCGGTTTCTGGATCACTGGCGGCCCAGCCTGGCGGTGTTCGTCGAGAGCGAGCTTTGGCCGAACCTGTTGACGCAGGCGCGTCGGCGCGGGGTCAAGACCACGCTGCTGTCGGCCAAACTGTCGGACGCCAGCGCCCGAACCTGGTCGTGGGCGCCCGCCATGGCGCGCGAGCTGCTGGGCGGGTTCGACCTGCTGCTGGCCCAGGACGAGCGGGCGGCCGAGCGCTTTTTGACCTTCGGCGTCTGCGCCGACGGCATGGCCGACCTCAAGTTCGGCGCTGATCTTTTGCCCGTGGATGGCCCGAGGCTGGACGCCACGCGGGCGAAGCTGGCCGGCCGGCCGGTCCTGCTAGCCGCCAGCACCCATCCCGGCGAAGACGAGATCGTGCTGGCGCGCTTCGCGGCCGTACTGCAGACGCCCGATATCGCCGCCCGCGGGCCCGTGCTGGTCATCGCGCCGAGACATCCGGATCGCGGCGCGGCGATCGCCGAACTGGCCAAGGGCCAGGGCCTGGCGGTCACCTTGCAATCGACGGGCGCGGAACTGGAACAGGCCCAGGTCATCGTCGCCGACGCCCTGGGCGAGCTGGGGCTGTGGTACAGGCTGGCCTGGCTGGCGGTGATCGGCGGCAGCCTGGTCGAGGGATTGACCGGCCATAATCCGCTGGAGCCGGCGCGGCTGCACTGCCCGTTCATCGCGGGCCAGCACATCTCCAACTGGACCACGGCCTATGCCGAGCTGCGGTTGGCCGAAGCCACCAAGATGGTCGAGGATGGCCCGAGCATGGACGACTGTTTCCGCGCCGCGATCGGGCTCGACGGCCGGCTGACGGCCATGGCCGCCCGCGCCCTGGCCTATGTCGAGCAGAAGGACGCCGAGGCGCGCGCCGTACCCGCCCTGATCCTGGACCTATTGCCTTGAAGCTGGCCACGCCGCGCTGGTGGTACGCGCGCGGGCGCCGTGCGCCCTCGATCACCCGCACGCTGCTGACCCCGATCGCCTGGATCTGGACCGCCGTGACCGCGCGGCGGATCGCGCGGACCACGCCCACCGATCCCGGCGTCTCGGTGATCTGCGTCGGCAACATCACCCTGGGCGGCGCCGGCAAGACGCCGGTGGCCCGCGAGCTGCTGCGGTTGCTGTCGGGCAAGGGCCTTGGCGCCCACGGCCTGTCGCGTGGCCATGGCGGGGCGCTGAAGGGGCCGGTCCAGGTCGATCCGGCGCGGCACACCGCCGCCGATGTCGGCGACGAGCCGCTGATGCTGGCCCGCGACGCGCCCATGTGGGTTTCTCGCGACCGGCTGGCGGGGGCGCGGGCGGCCGCGGCGGCCGGCGCCGGCGTGGTGGTGATGGACGACGGCTTCCAGAACCCGCGCGTCAAGAAAGCGCTGTGCCTGGTCGTGGTCGACGGCGAGACCCGCGACGGCGAGTGGCCGTTCGGCGACGGCGGCGTCTTTCCCACCGGCCCGATGCGCGAGCCCCTGGCGGCCGGACTGGCGCGCGCCGACGCGGTGGTGGTGCTGACGCCGTCCGATCTGGAAACCCCCGATCCTGACCTGCTGGGCCTGTTCGGCGCCACGCCCGTGCTGATCGCGCGCCTGGAGCCGCTCGGTCCGCCGCCGCCCGGTCCGCAACTGGGCTTCGCCGGCGTCGGCAAGCCGTGGAAGGTCGAGCGGGCGCTGGAGGCCGCCGGCTGCGAGCTGGTCGACTTCGCGCCGCTGCCCGACCATGCGGCCTATGACGAGGGCGTCCTCAAGGCCCTGGCCGCGCGGGCCGCGCGCCTGGGCGCGGGCCTGGTGACCACCGAGAAGGACTGGGTGCGCCTGCCGCCCGATTGGCGCGACCGGGTGACCGCCTGGCCGGTGCGGGCGAGGTTCGAGGACGAGCCAGCGCTTTGGCGGTTGCTGGCGCTGGCTGGCCTATGAGATCATAGGTCGGACGTATCGCGGCCAGCGTGACTGCTACAATCTTGGGTCGCGCTTCCGCGTTGTGAGCAGGCAGGGACATAGTGATGCGGATCACAATCATTGGCGCCGGGAATGTCGGCCAAGCGCTCGGATCCGGCTGGCGAAAAGCGGGTCATGACGTGACCTACGCCCTGCGCTCCACGAGCGGCGAGAGCGCCGATCGAATGCGTGGCGACGGTTTCAGCGTCGTCGAGGTGGGCGAGGCGGCAAGCGCGGACCTGATCGTCCTCGCCGTGCCATGGCAGGCGGTCGCCGACACGTTCGAAGCCACCGGCACGCTTGCGGGCAAGATCGTGGTCGACGCCACCAATCCGCTGACGGCCAGCCTGGACCTTGCGCTGGGGTTCGACGATTCCGCCGGCGAGACCGTGGCGCGCCTGACGCCCGGCGCCCGACTGGTCAAAGCCTTTAATACAACCGGGGCCGGGAACATGGCGGAGGCCGGGGCCTTTGAATCGCGGCCGATGATGCCGATCGCCGGTGATGATGCAGAGGCGAAGGCGGTCGTCGGCAAACTCGCCGAGGACCTGGGATTCGAAGCCGTCGACGCCGGCCCTCTGAAGGCCTCCCGCCTGCTTGAGCCGCTGGCGGCGTTCTGGATCAGGCAAGCCTACGCCCAGGGGTTCGGCCTGAATTTCGCCTTCTCGGTTGTCAGGCGATAATCGCTAGTCGTCTTGCGGCAGCGGACAGGACCAGGCGCTGGCCGCCCTAGCGCGCGCCGCCCGTCAGTCGGGATCATCGGGTCGACCTGACCAGTCAGCGCGCCGGTGAACGCGCGCGTTGATCGGACGGCCTTGCTCAGGTCGCTCCCGCCTTCTGCGCGAACCGCCAGGCCGCCGCGGCGAGCAGGGGAATGCGGTCCGAATTGGCCAGCGCCTGCGGGCTGTTGGCGGTGCCGTCGCGGACGCGGCCGACAATGCCCTGCAGGATCCCGGCCAGGCGGAAGCTATTATAGGCGAAGTACCAGTTGAGGTCCGGCAGGCCGTCGCGGCCGGTCAGCCGGCAATATTCGGCGGTATATTCCTCGATGGTCGGGATGCCGTGAGCCTTTAGGTCCGGAAGGGCCGCGATCGAGCCGTTGACCCAGTTGGTCAAAAGATAAGTGAAATCGGCCAGGGGGTTGCCCAGCGTGCCCAGCTCCCAGTCCAGCACCGCGATGACGCGCGGCTCGGTGGCGTGCAGCACCATATTGTCCAGCCGGTAGTCGCCGTGGACGATCGAGGTTCGGTCATCCTCGGGCACGGTCTTGGGCAGCCATTCGATCAGCCGGTCGATTTCGTCGATCTTGGCCGTCTCGGAGGCCTTGTACTGCTTGGTCCAGCGGTCGATCTGGCGGGCGAAATAGTTGCCGGGCCGGCCGTAGTCGCCAAGGCCGATGGCCTGGTAGTCGGTGTTGTGCAGATCGGCCAGGGTCTTCAGCTTGGCCATGTAGATCGCGTGGCGCTCGGCCGCCTGGTACTGCGGCAGGGTTTGGTCCCACAGGATGCGGCCCTCGACCATGTCCATCACATAGAACCAGGTGCCGATCACGTCGTCGTCGACGCAGAGACCATAGGACTTCGCCACCGGAAAGCCGGTCGGATAGAGAGCGGTGATGACCTTGTATTCGCGGTCGACGGCGTGCGCCGAGGGCAGGAGCTTGCCCGGCGGCTTGCGGCGCATCACGTATGTCTTGGTCGGCGTGACCAGCTGATAGGTCGGATTGGACTGGCCGCCCTTGAACTGGCGTACTTCCAGCGGACCCTGATAGCCTTCGACGTTCGTCTGCATCCAGGCGTGGAGGCGGGACTCGTCGAATTTATGGCTTTCGGCGACGGATTTGGTGCCGGAATTCAGCGCTTCGCGTTGCTGTTCGGCGGTGGCGGCGTCGTCGGCCATGGCGTGTTCCTCGTATCTTTTGTTGCCCTGCACATTAGCCAGCGGGGGGCGGGCTTGCAAAGGCGGCCATTGGGGCGTTCAGGCTCCCATCGCCCGCGCGGCGTCGAGCGCCGCCACCAAGGTCTCCAGATGCTCGAGCCGGCTGAAGTGGCTGGTGATGCAGGCGCGCAGGACGGGGCGCCCCTCGAACTTAGCGGACGAAATCCAGGACCGGCCATCGGCCACCACACGCTCGGCGAGTACGACAGGGTCAAGGTCACTGTCCGCGTCGACAAAGCACACAACGGCGAGGGCGCTATCATTGACGACGCGCCAGCCGTTGGCGCGCAGCAGCGCAGCCAACTGGCCCGCGAGGTCTCGGGCATGGTCGATATGGGCCTGATAGCCGTCCCAACCCAGAACGGCCAACGCCATGAACATTTTCAGTCCGATGAAGCGCCGAGACCACTGGGCCGAGTGGGTATAGGGGTCGCTGACGGACTCCGTCGCCGCCGGCATATAGCTGGCCGCGACGCGGAAAGCCTCGCCCAGCAACGCTTCGCGCCGACAGAGGAACATGCCCGCTCCCATGGGCGTCGCCAGCCATTTGTGGGCGTCGAGCGTGATTGAATCCGCAAGGTCAATGCCCTTGAGCCGTTCCGGAGGTCGGGCGCTGAGAACGGCCGCCCCGCCCCAGGCCGCGTCGACGTGGAACCAAAGGTCCTGCGACCTCGCGATCCGCACGCAGGCTTCAATGGGATCTATCATGCCGGCGTTGGTCGTGCCCGCGGTCGCGCCGATGAAAAACGGCCGATGGCCCTGCGCCCTGTCCGCCGCCACCGCTCTGGACAAGGCGTCCGCGTCCATCTGGCCCAGGCCGTCGGTCGCCACCAGACGCACCGCATCGCGACCAATGCCGCACTGATGCGCAATTTTCAGCCAAGCCAAATGGCTTTCCGCCGAGACATAGAGCTTCGGCGCTCCATCAATGGCCCGCGCGCCTCTGTCGCCATAGTCTGGAAAGGCGTCCGTCAAAGCGCAGACAAGGCTGGTGAAATTCGCCTCCGCTCCACCGCTGGTGAAATGTCCGCAGGCTGCCTCGTCTCGCCAGCCGAACTTGGCGGCGATAGCTCTGAGGGTGTGGCGCTCAACCTCATTGGCGGCGGCGGCGTGCGACCAGACAGCCATTTGAGGATTGAACGTCGCGGTGATCTGGTCGGCCAGAAGAGCGGGAAAGGCCACGCTGGGATTGAACAGGCCGAAATATCCGGGATGCATGACATGGACCATGCCACGCTTCAACAGGGCGATGACCGCGTCGCCGACTTCACCAGCGGTCCGCGGCGCTTCAAAGTCGAACCGGCTCAGAACCGCCTGGAGTTCGGCGGGAGCCGGCGTCCAGGCCACCGGCCCTTCCTGAATCGCGTCCAGCGCATCGGCGAGCCGGACCGACAGCCGCGCTTGTTCCGCCAGGCGCTGATTGCGATCTGGCCAAATGGCGTTTCCGGCGGGGTCGGCCATGGCGTTCTTCTCATGCACTCTCTTGTCGCGAAACTAGCCAGCAGGGGGCGGCTTGCAAAGCGGTGATGCGACATTCCTCCGGGCGAGCTGTCGCGCGATCCGCCTAAGATCCGGCGGCTAGAGAATGAACGGAATCAGCCTTCCACGCCCGCGCCGTTCATAGTTGACATAGCCTGGCAGGTTGGCGCGCAGGAGACCCTCTCGGATCCACTCAAAGCGATCACGCTCCGGCTGCGCTCCCGGGAACGTTCTCCGCCAAGATCACGCGTCGATCCACGAAGGCCGTCCCCGGTTCAACCATAGGGCCCGGCGCTCGCCGGCCGGGTTGCGCATGGTCCCCACCGAAGATCCGAACTCCATCGCCCATCGTTCGCGCAGCGTATAGGCCGGCCAGCCTTCGCCCGGAGAGCCATTGGTCGCGAAAGCGATCCAAGCGTCCTGGACTCGGTCCGCCAGCTTCTGCAACGCATCGGGGTCGGCGCCCGCCAGCATCGGCGCATTCGACCAGTGCGTTCTGATGTTGTTGAACACGAACGGCAGCTCGATGGTGTGGCCAGGCCCCAGCCGCCCGTTGGCCGCCTGCGACCACCAGGTGAACCACGCGAAATGGGCCGGCTTGCCGATCGCGGCGCGCCGTTCAGCCAGTTCGATGCTGGGCAACACGCAGTTGATGTCCGTAATCATGTGAATGAGGATATCGGGCGCGGGGGCGTCAGGCTGGAGAGCCGTATAGGCTTCGAACAACGAGACGAACTCGCTTCCGCCGGCCGCCGTAAGCTGGGCGACCACGGCCTGGTGATCGCGCGCCCACCAGGTCTCGTCGAAAGCGGTGGCGAAACGCATTTCTTCGGGCGTGCACAGGATCATCAGATCCGTCTGATCCATCGAACCCTTGCGCGCCGCCTCCACCGGGTCCGCCGGCAGCACCTCGCCATCCACCACCAGTTGGAAGGTCATGGCCAGCGGCGGATTCAGGCGCGGGTCATACCCGCCCTCCATGCCGATGCGCATCAGCGTCCGGTTCTGTGCATCGATTATAGCGTTCACGGGAAGGGTCAGCAGATCTCGCTCGGTGCGTTCTGCGGCTTCGCAGAACGCCTTGGTCACGTACGCCCCGCGCTCGATCGAGTGCGCCGGCACCGCCGGCCCCGAACTTTGCACGATGGCGCGGCGAAACAGACCGGCGGCGCGCGGCATGGCGTGCAGACCGACGATCGAGAGCCCGCCCGCGGACTGTCCCGCGACCGTCACCTTGCCCGGGTCGCCGCCGAATGCGGCGATGTTGTCGCGAACCCACTCCAGCGCCTGACATTGGTCCTGCAGGCCGAGGTTGGCGACGGCCTCGGGCCCCAGCGTTCCCGGGGCGAAATACAGCCAACCCAGCGCGCCCAGCCGGTAGCTGACGCTGACCACCACCATCTGGCCGCGGCGCGCCATGACCGAGCCGTCGTACCAGGACGCCGAGCCCGAGCCGAACATGAAGCCCCCGCCGTGGAGCCAGACCAGCACGGGCAGCCGCTCGGCTGAACCCGGCGAAGGCGTCCAAACGTTCAGCGTCAGGCAGTCCTCGTCATAGCCGGGCACGTCCATCAGCCCCATGGCCGCATCGCCGCGCGAGACAGGTTGAGGCGGCGCGACGGCCTGATGCTCGGCGGAGCGAACCCCGTCCCATGGCGCCACCGGAGCCGGCGGAGCAAACCGTAGCACTCCGACCGGCGCGGCCGCGTAGGGAACGCCGCGAAACGCCGCCACCCCGTCCTGCCAGACGCCTTGCACCGCACCCGCGCCAGTCTGGCCCAGGGGAGCCTTGTCTCGTACCATCATGGCGACGTCCTTTTCGGGTTGGCGGATTTGAGCGGACCCAGTCGGCCGGGTTCGCATCGTGTTGGGCGCCGTGGCGCGCCGCTCAAAGTGTTCGAATGGCCATCCGGTTGTGCAAATGGGCTTGCTGGACGACAGCCGGGCGCGCCGCCATGTCGCCCTTCACCACGAGTTTGCCTTGCCGCATGAGTTGCGCGGCCGCGTCCTGGGTCGCCTGGTCCTGAACTGGATCGCGACCCTGCTCCAGTCTGACAAAGGGCAAAACCGACTGGTAGTCGGCGATGATAGAGACATCGGCGTCGTCGCGGGGACACGCTTCGACCTCGACGCACCCGCCGCTGATCTTGAAGTGAAATCCGATCGAACCAGAGTCCGGACCACAAAGATGACCAGGAGCGTTTGTGTATTCTTCGGACATCGTGAATTCGAGCCCCGCAAGGTCAGAGTCCTTCAGAGCGTCCTCCAGTTGACGCCTAAGCTCCTGGACATAGGGCTGGCTGGCAAATTCGAATTTTTCCATGAAAACCTCAGCTGACCTTAGTTTCAGTCGTCATTCACCACGCCGAAAGCTAATTGGCTGAGCGAAACAGGATCGCGACGCCGAGCGCGGCGGAGCTTGGAACAAGAAGTTCGCCCGCGCCGGTTCCGCGGACCGGAAAGCCGTTTCCCTCCAGCAGCGCCTTGGTGGAGGCCAGATCCGCCACGGCCACCGCATATCCGACGAAGGCGGGAGAAGCGGCGGGCCGTTCGCCCTTGAAAACGGTTTCCAGGCCCTGTTCGGTCAATAAGGTGACGCGGCCTTCGGCGAGCTCGAATTCGCAGCCGGATTCGGTTCGTCGCGGCGCGCAGCCCAGATACCCCTCGTACCGCCGCGCCACGGCCTCGAATTGGGCGGACTCGGCGTAAAGGAAGGCCTCGACCAGATCGGCGGCTCCGTTGGGGTGGGCGGTGTTGGTCTGCTGATGCAGCACCTCGACATCGGGATTTTCGGCAATGGCGATGCGGCCCTCGGGGATGGTCGAGGTGGTGTCCTCGCCGGGCGCTCCCACCTCCAGGAAGCGGGTCGGAACCACCTTTGGCCCATCCTTGGTGTTCAGCTTTCGGCCGACCGTGCTGGCTCCGCTATTGCCCACCCCAAGGTCGGTGAGGCGCCGCGCGGTCTCGTCGATGTCTTCCGTGAGCAGCGCGAGGATGTGCACGCCTTCGAATTGCGAGAACCAAGACGTGATCTTGTCACCCGCCTCGGACAACCGCGCGGCGAAGATCTCCCGCTGTTCGGGCGGAACATTGATGACTTGCGGCTCGCCGTCGCCGGTTGAACCCTGTGGTCCGGCGATGCTGACGATCTCGATAAAATTGGCCCGCAGCGACGAGTAGGCGTTTATGGGCCCGATCGCCTGATTGGCCTGCCCCTCGGATTCAAGCACATAGAAATTTGGGGACGTAGGCAAGAAACCGAGGCGACGATACAGCGAAATACCGTCGTCTATGTTTCGGACAATATGTCCAACGTGGTGCAGGGAAACGATTTCGGATCGTTCTGTTTGTTCAACTTTGTCCACGTTCGTGATCCCTCTTTCAGGCGTTAATCAAGGTGCGAAACCGTGCCGCCCGAGCCATTCGACCTTGATGTCCATGGCGCGGTCGCGGTCCGGCCCGGGATCGTAGAGGTCGAAATGATTGCCCGGGAAAAGCTCGAACCGCTTCGGCTCGAGGGCGCGGTCAAACGCCGCCTTCTGCGACTCCGGCGAAACCAGGCTGTCGCTCTGCGTCGCGAACATCAGCAGGGGCCGCGGCGAGACCGCATCGATGAAGGCCGTCGGCGTATATTCCAGCGCGCGCAGCCGCGACTCCAGGGTGATCTCGTTGCGCCAGTTCGGCGCCCTGCTGGCGTTCGCCATCAGCCAATCGTAGCAGTGTTCCTGCGGCAGAAAGCAGGCCTCGCCCGGCGGGGCGACGAGCGGGACGGTCGGATTGAGACCGGTGGCGTTCTGCGCAATGAACGCGTCGGTGGCTTGCTTCCAGATCGCATTCCATACCTTGCGATCGTTCAGCAACTCGCGTGGACCCAGCCCGGCGACAACGGAGATGACGGCCTTGACCCGCGGATCGGTCGCGCCGACGAACAGCGCGTGCGCCCCGCCATAGGAGGCGCCCCACAGAATGAGCTTGTCGCGATCCACGCCTTCCTGTTCGAGGGCGCAGGTGATCGCCAACCGGATGTCGTCATGCTGGAGCGTCGGAATGATCCGTCCGCGCGGCGTCCCGCCGCTGGCGCCCGTGTAGCGGTAGTCGAACACGAAGGCGCAGAAGCCGCGCTCTACAAACTGCTCGGCGAACGGCGCGACGACGAATTCCTTGACGCCGCCCATGCCGTGGCAAAGCACGACGACCGGCCGATCGTTCGTTGCGCCATCGGGCCGGTAGAACCAGCCTTCGCAGGTCAGCCCGCCGCTCGTGAACGTGATATCGGTCCGCATCGAAAAACCTCCAATCCGTTTGTTGGGCGGCGCGAGGGCCGCGCGCCGGCGTTTGCGCCTATCGTTGGATCGCTGAGCGTCCAGCCGCGTTCGTCAGGTCCACCGCCCCATATCCGTGGTCATTTCCGGCGCGAATTCGGGTTGCGGCCCGCGGTCCCAGCACCAGGGGTGAAGGCCGACCATTCCGGTGAGGACCCCGAAGCGGGCCGGGTTTCGTTCGATCATCTCGGCCGTGGTGGTCAGCCAAAACTCTTCGGCGATGCTCAGATAGGGCCGCTGGAACAGCATGATCATCAAGATGCGCTGGCCCTCGGCGGTTCGCGGCAGGGCGCCGTGCCAAAGGCCCGCGTGCCAGACGATCAACGATCCGGCCGGCGCGTGAACCACCTCAACATCGGGATGGTCGTGGGCCATCTTGAGCTCCGGCGGCGGCGGCTTGCACCAGAGGTGACTGCCCGGCACCACGCAGAGCGCGCCGTTTTCGCGGCTGTAGTCGGTCAGCAGCCAATTGACGTTCGCGGTCATCGACTGCGTCGGCCAAGGCGGCGGGACGACGCTGCTGATGTCATTGTGGAACGCGAAGGCGGCGTCGGACGCATTGGTCTTGATGGAGCCGGCCATGAGCGCCAGCTTGGCCCGATAGCCGGCCAGATAGGTCACCAGCGTCAGCATTACCGGACTTAGCGCGGCTTCCTCGAACACCGGATCTTCGGGCAGGAGGTGATGGTACAGCCGGCCGGCGCCCTTGGCCGCGCCGAACCCCTGGCCGTACTGACCGGCTTCGCGCGCCTCCGCCACCCGCAAGATCGCCTGCCGTACGCGATCAATCAGCTCAACCGGCGCGCCGAGCCCCGGCGGCAGAATCGTGTAACCGCGGATGTCGAGTTCGACGACGTACTCGGCCAGACCGTATTTGGCGATCTCGCGCTCCAGACTTAGACGCGCCTCTTTGTCCGTGGCGGGCAAAGGGTCGTCCCGGTATTTCTTCGACGCCAGCGCCCTGCGCGCGTTGAGGTCGTCGATGATTTCGTCGAGTCGAATGGTCATGCCTGCTCCTCCTTGACCACTTCACAAACAGCACAGCGCCTGAGAAACCGCATTGCTCGCCGTCATCGCGTCCTGTGCATTCCACATACTGTATACAATTGTCAATCGGCACAGCGGCGCAAAATCGACCATTTCCGGCTCTGCCCATGCCTTCAAAAGGGACAATCCGGGTTGAACCGTGGCTCGCGGCGCTCAAGATGAGCCGCCAGTCCTTCTCGCGCTTCCGGGCCGGTCATTCCGAGCATTTCCAGGGCCATGGACGCGTCGAACATCGGCCCAGCAGCACGGAGCCAGTTGTTCATCGCGTATTTGGTCCAGCGCACCGCCGCGGGAGCCGCCAGAGCGAGTTTTTGCGCGACCTCAAGCGCCTTGGCCTCAAGCTGGTCATCGTCCACGCACAGGGTCACCAGCCCGATGCGCTCGGCTTCCTCGCCATAGAGCGGCTCGCACGTCATCAGGTAGTATTTGGCCTTGGCCATGCCGCACAGCAGCGGCCAGATAATCGCCGCGTGATCGCCGGCCGCCACGCCCAGACGCGTGTGGCCATCCACGATCTTCGCCGACCTCGCCACAATACTGACGTCCGACAACAGAGCCGCGGCCAAGCCAGCGCCCGCCACCGCCCCGTTAATCGCCGCGACGACTGGCTTGGAGCAATCGATCATGTTGCGAACCAGGCGCGTTCCATCCTTCCAGCACTTCACGCGGAAGTCGAAATCGTCGTTGACCATGCCCTGGACCATGGAGAAGTCGCCACCTGCCGAGAAGGCCCGGCCAGCGCCGGTGAGGATCACCGCGTTGACCGCGCGATCCCGGTCGATGAGCGGCCAGATCTCGGTGAGGTCGTTGTGCAGTTGAAAGTCCATCGCGTTCACCTTCCCGCGCGATATGGTCACGCGAAGAACCCGCTCCGCGGGCCAATCGAGCCGAAGCCCTTCATAGGTGGGATACTCGACAGTCATGATGTTGTTCGCCGTTCCACTTGAGGAAGCCGGAGTTGACCCGCGACTCACGCCCGCAGACGCCTATAGCCGCCGCTCCAGGGTCGTTAGAAAATTCACTTACCCATTAGTAAGTAGACGTACCACCAGTGTCAATCGCTCCGAATCGCACGCCGGACAAGTTTCGGAGGGGTTGTTTGTCGGTAAGAGAGGCGAGCGGGCGCCGACGCCGGGGGCGCCCTGCCTGGATCAGGCAGCTTTCAGCCCCTTCAGCCTATTTCGCGGGGAGGGTCGGACTTAGTCGCGTGGCCGTTGGAGCCGGTTCGGATCCGATGCCGTTGAGAAACTGATCGACGTACATCGCCGCGACGTCAGCGGCGGGCAGCCGCGCCCTCGAACGGTCGTACCAATAGGCCATCCAATTCAGCATGCCGAAAAAAGCGAGCGAAATCATGCGCGTATTGCAAGGCTTGATCGACCCGTCCTCGACCCCGCGGTCCAGCAGGGCCACGACCTTCTCGTACACCTTGTTGCGCGCGATATAGATGTTTTTAGCGTTCTCCGGCGAGGTCTTCACATCGAACAGGCGCACGATGCAGGCCCCGAATTCCGTCGTCACCCATTCGCCGTAGCGGGTCAACAACAGCGACAACAGTTCCGCCCCCGTCCGGTCCCCAGTGTCCAGCTCGTCGAATCCCTTCAGGATCTGCTCGACGCCATAGCGTTGAATTGATACGAGAATTTCCTCCTTATTGCCGACATAATAGTACAGCGACGGCTTGGTGAGCTGCAGCGCCGCCGCGATGTCAGTCAGGCGCGTATTCTCGAAGCCGCGCTCGCGAAACAGGGCCGCGGCGGTGCGCAGGATCGCCTGCTTCTTGCGCTCCACCTCCTTGTCCAGGAAAACCTCCCCCGCCCAACGCGCTCCATCGGCGCCGGCCTGACGGTCCTTCCTAGGCGCCCGGGCCATGGATCATCCTCATAAAGCCGCCAGCAACGCCCAAACGAGGCTTGACAGGGGTGTCGCCGCCAGACTTACATACCCATCGGTAAGTTGATTTCATATTCTCGCTCACAACGTCTCGAGGCTTAGGTCATGCCTTGGGTGACGTCAAGCGCACCGGAACGCGTGGAGGTTGTGGGATATTTTATTCGGAAGATGGACCTGGTTTGTCGAGCACAACTTCTGCAACTCTGGCGCGGACCGTGACGGACGTGTTCGACTCCGCGGCCTACCGGCGTGCTCTGGGGCGGTTCGCGACCGGCGTGGCGGTCGTGACAGCGACCGCCCAGGACGGCCAGGCGATCGGCCTGACCATCAGTTCGTTCAATTCGGTCTCGCTCGACCCGCCATTGATCCTGTTCAGCCTCGCCAAAAGCGCGCGCAGCATCACCGCCATGCAGGGCGCCGAGGGCTTCGCCATCAACATCCTCGGCGCGGACCAACGGGAGCTGTCGGACCAGTTCGCCAGGGCGCTGTGCGACAAGTGGGCGACAGTGGAACATGTCATCGGGCTGGTGCGCGCGCCGCTTCTGGCCGCCGCGATCGCTCATTTCGAGTGCGCGCCCTGGGCGCAATACGACGGCGGCGATCACTTGATCTTCGTAGCGCGGGTCTTGGGATTCGCCGACGCGAACGGTCAGCCGCTGGTGTTTTTTCAGGGCGCCTATCGCACCCTGGCCGAGGATGTTCGCCCCCCTCAGTGGCCGCTTCCCATCCATTACTGACCCTAGGTGACGTTGAATGGCCAAATCGGGCGAAGAGCACATTGCAAGCTTGAGCGACGGACGCGAAATATACATCGACGGACAGAAAGTAGCCGACGCACCGTCCCATCCCGCCTTTCGAGGCGCCATTGGCTCGATCGGCCGGATATTCGACTTTCAAGCCGCGCCGGAGAACCGCGATCTGCTGACGTTCGAGACCGACACTGGCGTGCGCGCGAGCAAGATCTGGCAATTGCCGTCCAACTACGCCGAGCTGAAGGCGCGCCGGCAGGGCCTGGAACGCTGGACCGAGCTGCATGCGGGCTATCTTGGCCGGGCGCCGGACCACGTGGCGTCGTGCATTTCCGGGATGTATATGGGCCTTGAGGTCTTCGAGGCCTACGATACGCGACGCGCGGCGGCGCTGGCCGACTATTACCGCTATGCGCGAGACAACGACCTCTACCTCGCCTATGTCATAGTCAATCCGCAGGCCGATCGCTCCAAGTCGGCGAGCGAACAGAAGGACCCCTGGCTCACCGCCGGCGTGGTCGATCGAGACAGCCAAGGGATCACCGTCCGCGGCGCCAAGATGCTGGCCACCGGCGCGATCCTGGCCAACGAGGTGTTCGTCACCTGCATTCAGCCGCTGCAGCCGGGAGATGAGAAATACGCCGTCTCCTTCGCCGTGCCGATGAATGCCAAGGGCCTGAAGATCCTTTCGCGCAAATCCTACGAGGCCCACGCGCCATCCGGTTTCGACAACCCCTTGTCCAGCCGTTTCGACGAGAACGACGCGGTGCTTTACTTCGACGACGTCAAGGTGCCGTGGGAACGGGTTTTCGTCATCGACAGCCTGGACATGTGCCAGAAGCAATTCCACGCGACCCCGGCGCACGTCTATCAGAACTATCAGGCCCAGATCCGCCTGTCGGTGAAACTGCGCTTTCTGCTCGGCGTCGCCCATCGGATCGCCGAGGTGAACGGCGCGGCCGGCTTCCCGCAGGTTCGCGAAACCCTCGGCCAGTTGGCCGCGGAGGCCGCGATGGTCGACGCCTTCGTGGCCGCCATGGAGGCCAAGGGCGTACAGCGCGGCGCCTATTTCGTGCCCGATCGCCACACCCTCTACGCGGCCCAGACCCTGACCCAGCAGCTCTATCCCAAGATCATCACGACGCTACGCGATCTGGCGGGGGGCGGGGTCATCACCCTGCCCTCCTCGCTCAAGGACTATGACAACCCCATGGTGGCGGAGCTGATCCGCAAGACCCAGCAATCGCCGGCGGCGAACGCGGACGACAAGGTCAGGTTCTACAAGCTGGTCTGGGACGCGATCGGCTCGGAGTTCGCCTCGCGGCACACGCAATACGAGATGTTCTATGCGGGGGCGACGTTCGTGACCAAGGGGCACTCGTACCGAACCTACGACTGGGGCGCCGCCGCGGGACTGCTGGATTCCGTTCTGGCTAGCGGCGCCCAAGGGGACGCCCGCGGGCCGACGCTCCTGGCCGCCGCTGAACGAGGGTGAGAGACATGGCGATCAACAAGTTGCACGACGAGTTCCGCACCCTGGACATGGAGGGCGGCTGGGAGGTTCCGGCCGGCTACCCGGCGGGCATCAAGCAGAAGATCCTGTCGGGCGCGCTCGAGGAGGTGAAAAAGCTGGGCAGCCGCACCCGCATCCTTAAGTTCGAGCCCGGCGCCTTCACGACCGCGCCGTTCGTCCACAACTACTGGGAGGAGGTCTTTCTGTTCGCCGGTGACCTCACTGTCGGCAGCGACGCCCAGGGAAACGGCGGCGAGGCCTTCTCGCCGCACACCTATGCCTGCCGCCCTCCAGGCGTCTATCATGGCCCGTTCAAATCGCGGGCCGGCTGTCTGCTGCTCGAGGTCCATTATTACGATCCAGCCTAGGAGGTCCCATGCGCCGATCCGGTCCCACCCTGGACGCCCTGGCGGCCGATCTGGCCGCCGAGCGGACGACAGCGCGGGCGCTGGTGGAGGATTGCCTGGCGCGCATCGACGATCCCGCGGGCCAAGGCGCGCGCGTCTTCATCAGCCATGACGGACGCCGCGCGATCGAGGCGGCCGACGCGATGGATCGCCTAAGGCGCGTGGGCGCGGCGCCGAGCCCCTATGCCGGCATCCCCATCGCCATCAAGGACCTGTTCGACGTGGCCGGCGAGGTGACCCGCGCCGGCTCGCGGGTCCTGGGCGAGGCGCCGGCCCGGTCCGACGCGCTCAGCGTGGCGCGGCTGCGCGCGGCGGGCTTCGTGCTGATCGGTCGCAACAACATGACCGAATTCGCCTATTCGGGCCTCGGCCTCAACCCGCACTACGGCACCCCCCTGTCCGCCTATGACCGCGCGACCGGGCATGCGCCGGGAGGCTCCAGTTCGGGCAGCGCGGTGGCGGTCGCCGACGGCATGGCGCACGCCTCGCTGGGCACCGACACCGGCGGTTCGTGCCGAATTCCGGCGGCGTTCAACGGCGTGGTCGGCTGGAAGCCCACCGCCCGGCGCATCCCCACCGATGGCGTCTCGCCCCTGTCCGCGACCCTGGATTCCGTTGGACCCATAGCCCGCTCCGTGGCGTGCTGCGCGGCGATGGACGCCCTGCTGGCCGGCGAGCCCCGTGGCGTGCGTTTTACCGACGGCGTGGGTGGGCGAAGGCTGCTCGCGCCGACCAACGTCGTTCTCGACGACCTTGACCCGCGGGTCGCCGCGGCCTTCGAGGCGGCGCTGGAAAGGCTGGCCGCCTCGGGCGTTCGCATTGTTCGCGCGCCCATGCCCGAACTGGACGACTTTCTGGCCCTGGCGGCGGGCGGCGGACTGGTGGCGGCGGAAAGCTATGCGACCCATCGGCGGCGGCTGGCGACCCATGCGTCCGCCTACGATCCGCGCGTCGCCACGCGCCTCGTCATCGGCGAGCGCTACAGCGCCGCGGACTATATCGACCTTGTCGCCCGCCGCCGCGACCTCATCCAGCGGATCGCCGAGCGCCTTGCCGGCTACGACGCGATGGTCGCGCCCACGGTCGCGATCACCCCGCCCCGGATGGCCGATCTGACCAACGACGCCGCCTACACGACGATCAACTCGCGGGTTTTGCGCAACACCATGCTGATCAACCTTATGGATGGTTGCGCGATCTCCCTGCCCATCGCCAAACCGGACGAGGCTCCGGTCGGGCTCATGCTCGCCGCCCCAGGCGGCCACGACCGCCGGCTGCTGGCGCTGGCCGAGGCGGTCGAGGCGGCCTTGTCGTAGCGGGTCCGTCGAAGCGGCCGGCCATCGACGCGATTGGGGGTCGAAAGGCGCGCCATCCTGTCCCATATTCGGCGAAGCGCCGTCCACGGGAGCAGATCCATGGCCAAGCTGGAATATGTCATCGTCGAACACGACGGGGGATGGGCCTATAAGCTGGGCGACGTCTATTCGGAGACCTTCCGCAGCCGCGCCGAGGCCCTGAAGACCGCCAAGCGGGTCGCCGGCGAGCAGCGGGTTCCTGGCGACGACGTCGGCATCACCTACGAAGACGCCAACGGCGTCTGGCGCTCGGAATTGGCGGATGGCCACGATCGGCCGGAGACCAGCGTCATCGAATAGGCCTTGGGGCCTCAGTGACCTCTCCGGCAAGGCCCCTCCACCACGCTGCGCGCGGTCCCCCTCCGCCAGCGGGGGAGGAGCCAGAACTGTGCGCCGCCATTAGGCTGCGCGCCCGTTGGGGGAGCTGGCGCGAAGCGGCTGACGGGCCTTCGCCACGGTTCCAACCTGGGCGGATTTCACTCTAATAGAACCGCGGGATCGGCCCCCGCTGCGGCGTCGTGCGGTCGGTGAGGTCGAGGAACGCCTCGTCCACATAGCACCAGCCCCAGCCTTCCGGCGGGTCATAGCCCTCGATGATCGGATGGCCGGTGGCGTGGAAATGCTTGGTCGCGTGCGTGTTCGGGGAATCGTCGCAGCAGCCGACATGGCCGCAGGTGCGGCAAAGGCGCAGATGAACCCAGCCGTCGCCGGTGCGCAGGCATTCCTCGCAGCCCAGCGCGCTTGGGATCACATCGCGGACGCCCGCCGCGTGACGACATTCGTCGGCCATGCTCAATCCATCAGCTTACGGATGAAATAAGTAATCTCCAGCGCACTGGTGTGGGCCCGCTCGCGCAGGTTGGCGCCCGCCCCATGGCCGCCCTCGATCACTTCATAGAACATATAGGGCTTGCCCATACCCGCCAGCTTGGCGGCGAACTTGCGCGCATGCTGCGGCCCGACCCGATCGTCCTTGGTGGTGGTCCAGATGAAGGGTTCCGGGTAGGTCACGTCGGGCTTCAGGTTGTTGTAGGGCGAGATCGAGGCCAGGAAGGCCCGCTCGTCCGGATTGGAGACGCTGCCATATTCCCCGACCCAGGAGGTCCCGGCGGCGATCTGCTCGAAGCGCAGCATGTCCAGCAGCGGCACCTGGATGTCCACCGCGTTCCAGAGCTCCGGATGCTGGGTGAATTCGACCCCCATCAAAAGACCGCCGTTGGAGCCGCCCTGGATGCCCAGCCGGCGCGGGCTGGTGACCTTGCGCGCGATCAGGTCCTCGGCCACCGCCGCGAAGTCGTCATAGATAAGCTGGCGATGGGTCTTCAGACCGGCGTCGTGCCATGCGGGGCCGAACTCGCCGCCGCCGCGGATATTGGCCAGCACATAGGCCCCGCCGCGCTCCAACCAGAGCTTGCCCTGGATCGCCCCGTAGCTGGGCGTCATCGAGACCTGAAAGCCGCCATAGGCGTAGAGCACGGTGGGCGTGGACCCATCCAGCGTCATGGTCCTGGGGTGGACCAGGAAATAGGGGATCTTGGTCCCGTCCTTGGAGGTCGCCTCATACTGCTCGACCACATCCTTGGACGCATCGAACTTGGGCGACAGCGCCTTGACCTGGACCAAATGGCCGTCGGCGGCGTCGGCCAGCCACAGTGTGGTCGGCGTCAGGAAGCTGGTTACGCTTAAAAAGGCGCGCTCGCTGTGCGGATCGGCGCCGACCAGCGAGATCGAGGCGTTGTCCGGCAGGTCCAGCTGGCGATGGCTCCAGCCGCCGTCCGCCACCGGCGTATAGACAAAGGCGCGGCCCTTGACGTTCTGGTAGACCACCACGAACAGGTTGGACTTGGTCGCACTGACCGCCTCGATGGATTCGCGTGGTCCTGGCGCGTAGACCAGACGCGGCTTCAGATGGTCTGGGTCGGCGGTCGCCTCGGCCAGGTCGATCGAGACCAGCGCGCCCTGTGGGAAGCTCGCCCCGTCGATGCTCCAGTTCTCGTTCAAGGTCACCAGAATCCGGCCGGCGACCATGTCGTCGATCTGCACTTTCAGCGGCAGGGCCAGCTTCTTCACGCCCGCCAGGGTCACCAGGTAGTTTTCGGCTTCGAAGGTCGACAAGGGGCGATTGATCAGCAAGGCCTGATGGTCTTCGCCGTCATGCAGCGCTTGGGGCGAGACGCCGTAGCCGCCGTCCTTGGCGTCGCCGCGGAACACCTCGACCGCCGCCGACAGCGGCTGGCCGCGCTTGATCTGCTTGACGACGAACGGATAGCCGGACGTGGTCAGCTCGCCCGACGCCCATTCGCGAGAGACCAACAGCGTGTCCGGGTCGGCCCAGGCCGAGGTCTGCTTGCCGTGCGGCAGGGTGAACCCGCCATCGACGAAGCCGCCCGTCTCCAGATCGAATTCGCGCAGGGTGATCGCGTCCTCGCCGCCGTCGGACAGGTTGATCATGCAGCGCCGCTCGGCGCGCCACTCGCAGTCCGAGCCCTTCCAAACCCAGTTGGCCTTCTCGGCCTTGGACAGGGCGTCCAGGTCCAGCGCCGTGGTCCAGGCCGGCTCGGGCCTGGCGTAGTCGTCCAGCGACGTCTTCCGCCAGACCCCGCGCACATGGTCGCTGTCCTGCCAGAAATTATAGACCTGGCCGGCCAGGAATTCCGGCGCGGGGATCCGGTCCTTGGCCTCGGCGATGGTCAGGGCGTCGGCGAGCAGGCCGGCAAAGCGGCTGTCCTTTTCCAGAACGCCCAGGGTCTTGACGTTCTCCGCCTTGACCCAGTCCATCGCCCGCGCGCCGCTGACATCCTCAAGCCAGAGATAGGGATCGGCTGGGGTCATCGGGTCCTTGGGAGCTGGCGGAGCGGTCTGGGCGGACGTGGCCGACGCGATCAACAGGCAACCGATCGCCAAGGCAAGAATACGCAGCATGGGGCCTCCAGAGGGTTCCTCGAAACGCTAAGGCGCCGTCCGCATTTTTGATAGTCTCGGACTTGGCTGCTCCCCCGCTTGGGAGCTGTCACGAAGCGACGGAGGGGGGCTTTCGCCCGCATCTTCAAGGCGGCGAATACGCCCTCGCCTCCGGCCGCGCCCTCCCAAACGAGACCAAACCATCGATCGCACGCCCAGCCGGACCCTCGAAAAATCATTTCATCATGCGTTCGACGGGGAATACTGAGCTCTGGGAAGGGGACGGTGCGTGGGCCATGCACGCCGTCTACCGCCCGTTTCCCACGGAAGCGGCTTCAATTAAGTATTGTGTCCCCGCAACCTCCCCGCAACCTTCCGCAACTCCCCTTTACGAAGCCGGCGCCAACCGCCCGGCGCTCGCTCCGCCAGTCCAGCGGTCCATCCAGCCGAGCGTCTCGGCATACCATTGCAAGCTGTTGCGGGGCTTGACGACCACATGGGTTTCATCCGGGAAGACGAGCAGGCGCGACGGCACGTCACGCCGCTGGAGCGCCGTGAAAGCGGCGACGCCCTGGGTGTAGGGGCTGCGGAAGTCCCTTTCGCTGGTGATGACCAGCTGCGGCGTCTTCCACTTGGCGACATCGTTGACCGGATTCCATTTCTCGAACTCGTCCGGCGCCTCGTAATAGGCATGGCCGCCATGATCCCAATCGTCGGACCAAAGCTCGTCGGTCTCGTAGTTCATGGCGCGGGCGTCGAAGATCCCATCATGCTGGACGAGGCATTTGAAGCCGTCCGGCCAGTTCCCCTCGATCCAGTTCATCATATAGCCGCCGTACGAGCCGCCGGCCGCGCAGGCCCTGGCGACGTCGAGGAAGTCGAAGCGTTCGCTCGCCGCTTTGAGGCCGATCTGCAGGTCGGTGAGCGGCTTGCCGCCCCAATCGCGATGGATCGAGTCGGTGAAGGCTTGGCCGTAGCCGGTGCTGCCATGGAAATCGACCGAGACGACGGCGTAGCCGTGCCCGGTCCAGACGGCGGGGTTCAGGCGATACGACCAGGCGTCGGCGAAGGTGTTTTGCGGGCCCCCATGGACCAGGAAGGCGACCGGCGCTTTGGCGCCAGGCGCCAGGCCGGCCGGCCGCATCGCAAAACCCCACACCACATCGTCGCCGGCGCCCTTGAAGGTGAAGCGGGTGATGGCCGGCCATTCGACGCCGGCCAGCTTGGCGGCGTTGGCGTGGGTGAGCTGGGCGGCGCCCTCCGCGTCCAGGCGCCAGATATCGGCTGGGGCGGTGAACCCGTCGAGCGTGTAGATCAAGGTCCCGCGCGGCGCCGGCGCGACCGCGCCGGCATGGCCGGCGCCCGTCAGTCGACGAACCGCGCCGCTGGCCAGATCGACGCGGAAGACCGGCTTGTCCATGGTGTCCGGAGCGGTCACGTAGAGCGCCGACGAATTGGGCGCCCAGGCGATCGAATCCACCGAGCGGTCCCAGTTCTCGGTCAGCGCGCGCGTCCGGCCGGTGGCGATCTCGCGCAACATCAGCACCCGCCGGTCATCCTCATAGCCCGGCCGCGTCGTCGCCGCCCAGGCGAGCCAACGCCCGTCCGGCGAGACGGCCGGCAGCGTATCGCTGGCCAGGTTGTCGCGCGTGAGGTTGCTCGGCGCGGCCGATCCATCGGCGGGCGCGGCGAAGATGTCGAGATTGTCGGACAGCGCTTCGATCCGCCCGGCCTCGCGCAGCGCGAAATAGACGGTGCGGCCGTCTGGGCTCCAGGCGATCTGATCACCGCCGCCCGCCGGCTTTTGCGGACAATCGCCCACCAAGCCGCCCTCGATCGCATGACCCGGGCCCGGCGCATGGCCGCTCGCCATCGCAATCACGAACAGCTGCGAGCGCTGCCCGTCCTCCCACCGATCCCAGTGGCGCACGAAAAGCTGATCGTAGACACGGCCGCTGCCCTGATCGGGCGCGGGCTTGGGCTTCACGTCGTCCAACGACGCCGCCCCGACCGGCCGATCCGCCCAGACCAGGATCGCATCCCCGGCGGGAGAGACCTTGAAGCCGGCGATGTCATAATTTCCGGTCACCTGCGTGGGCCCCGCGCCGGTCATGCCGACGCGCCAGACCGCCGGCTTGTCGGCGCCATGATCGCACAGGAAATAAAGCTGGCCGTCGGGCCCGAACGCCGGATCGCTCTCGTCGGCGTCGGCCAGCGGGGCGAATCGCGCGGGCGCGGCGTCGCGGCGCGTCAGGTCCAGCCGCCACAGCTCGCCGCGCGACCCGTTCGCCGCCAGATCGGTCTCGCGCTGATCCCAGACCAGCCAATGGCCATCGGGTGAGACGGCGGGATTCGCGACGCGCGACAACGACACAAGGTCCTGGGCGGTGAAAGGGCGGGCGAGCGCGGGAACCGCCACGGCGAGAGATGTGGCCAGCACTGCGAGCGGGAACATTTTCATGGGCGAGCCATAGCAAGGGGCCGCGGCGAGTCAAGACTTGTATAGACATCTATGGAAATCTGTATATGCAAATCTCGCTTGGCGCTTGCTGCGGAGACGACCTCATGCCCGCCTTCCCTGAGACGGCGCCCGCCCAAACGCGCAGCCTGAAGGCTTGACGGTGGGCGACGCCGCACCCTCGCTGCACGATCGGATCGCAGCGCACATCGCCAGGCAGATTTCGATCGGGGCATGGGGCGCTGGTGAGCGTGTGCCGTCCGAGAGCGCGCTGATGGCGCAGTTCGGCGCGAGCCGTATGACCGTCCACCACGCGCTTCGCGAGCTGACCACACGTGGGCTGCTGTGGCGGCAAAAGGGGCGGGGCAGCTTCGTCGCGGCGGCGCGCCCCTATGTCAGCGTCTATGGCCATCAGGACATCATCGCGGAGATCGAGGGGCGGGGATCACGCCATTCGGCGCGGGTCATCCGCCAGATTCTGCGGCCCGCTAGCGCTGAGGAGGCCGCCGATTTCGCGCTCGAGGCGGGCGAACCCCTGTTCCATGCGGTGGTGGTCCACCACGAGGATGGCGCGCCGCTGGAGCTGGAAGACCGGCTGCTTAACCCGTTGATCCTGCCGGGCTGCATGGATATCGACCTGGAGAAGCGGACGCTCTTCTCGTTGCTGCTGAACTCGCGCCCACACCGCGAGGGCGGCGAGACCGTGCGAGCGCTTCTGGCCGAAGGTGAGGACCGGGCGCTGCTGCGGCTTGCGGCGGGCCAGCCCTGTCTGGAGGTGGTGCGGCGGACCTGGTCGCCCGAGGGCGTGGTGACGCGCGTGCGGCTGCTGCGCGCTGGGCCGGGCGCGGCGATGCGCGGGCGGATCGCGACCGCGCCACCCGCCGAAGAGGCGCAAAGGTGAACCGGCGCCTATGTCCGCGCGTCAAGGAACAGGAACAATGACCGATCGAGACCGCCTCGCCGCGCTGCCAACGCCGAGCCTGGTGCTCGACGAGGCGCGCATGATGCGCAACATCAAGCGGTTGCGCACTCGCGTCGGAGCGCTGGGCGTGACGCTCAGGCCGCACCTCAAGACCGCCAAGTCGGTGCAGGTCGCGCGGCGGCTGCTAACGGACGGCAGCGGCCCGGCGGCCGTGTCGACGCTGCGCGAGGCCGAGGTTTTCGCCGCGGCGGGCGTGCGCGACATCCTCTATGCGGTCGGCATATCGCCTGACAAACTTTCGCGCGTGTTGGCGCTGAGGGCGACCGGCTGCGATTTGAGCGTGGTGCTGGACTGCGTCGCGCAAGCCGAGGCCGTGGCGCGGGCCTGTCGTGGTTCGGGCGATGCGATCCCGGTGCTGATCGAGATCGACTGCGATGGCCATCGCTCGGGTCTGGCGCCCGGCGATCCCGCGATTGTCGCGATCGGGGCCATCCTGCGCGAGGGCGGCGCTGGTTTGCGCGGCGTGATGACCCATGCCGGCGAGAGCTACGGCGCAGTGGGCGCGCTGGCGCTGGCGGCGTTCGCCGAACGGGAGCGCGTGGCGGCCGTCGCCGCGGCGAGCGCGCTGCGTCGCGAGGGCTGGCCCTGCCCGGTGGTCAGCGTCGGCTCCACGCCGACCACGCACTTCGCGCGCGATCTCGAAGGCGTTACCGAGGTGCGCGCCGGCGTGTTCGTCTTCTTCGATCTGGTGATGGCCGGCATCGGGGTCTGCACGATCGACGACATCGCGCTGTCCGTACTCACCACTGTGATCGGCCATCAGGAGGAGCGCGGCTGGATCATCACTGACGCCGGCTGGATGGCGATGTCGCGCGACCGAGGAACCCAGGCGCAGGCGGTGGACCAGGGCTATGGCCTGGTGTGCGATTTGGACGGCCAAGTCCTCGACGACCTGATTGTCATGCAGGCCAACCAGGAACACGGGGTTATCGCCGTGCGGCCAGGCACAGCCGCGCGTCTGCCTGATCTGCCTGTAGGCGCACGGCTTCGCATCTTGCCCAATCACGCCTGCTCAACCGCGGCGCAGTTCGACGACTACGCCGTGCTGCCGGCCGAATCCGGCGCGCCCATCACCCGATGGGCCCGCTTCCGCGGCTGGTGAATCCCAAGTCGGTCAGAGCCAGAAATTGCCCGCGGTGCGCACTTAAAGCAACGGCCTTTGAGCTTGACCGGTCGACCCCCAAATTCCTCATCCTGAGGTGCTCGGCGCGTAGCGGCGAGCCTCGAAGGCCGCACGATCCGCGCCGCCTCTGCGTCCTTCGAGGCCCGCTTCGCGGGCGCCTCAGGATGAGGAGCTAAGAGTCAGCTTCAACGGCCGTTGGTATTAGCAGGTCGGATCGACCTGCCGGATCAAGTTGTCGATAACGGTGACACTATGTGTGATCGTCAGATCCAGACATCGTTCTGAGCCGTGCGCTCCCCGCCCTCATCGCCTGTGTTGACGACGCCGCGAGGCTCGATCAAAAGCAGCTTCACCTCACGCGCGGCGAATGGCTTGTGCTCCACCCCTTTTGGAACAACAACCATCTCGCCCGCGCCCAGCGTTACGTCGCCGTCCCGAAAGTCGATACGCAGTTCTCCGTCCAACACAATGAACGTTTCATCTGTATCTGAGTGGCTGTGCCAGACGAAATCACCTTCAATTCGAACTACCTTGAATTGATAGTCGTTCATTTCGGCGACCACGTGCGGCTGCCACTGCTCGCTGAGGCGATCCACCTTCTCGGCTAACCGGATGGGCCGAAAGCGCATTTCCGTACTCGACATCAAAACCTCCTACTTCCGGCGCGGAAGCGTCAATCTTTTTGAACCTACTCACAACACTTGCAATCGCGGACCTTCGCCTCAGGGTCGCATCAGCCGCTCTCCGGTTCCTGGCGGGCCAAGGTGATGACCAGAGCGTCGCGGTATCCCGCCTGATCCCTATCGAGCCGATGGATTGGCGTCACGCCGTGCCGAACCCGGCAGTCGTCGAGAAGCACCGTATCCAAGGGGTTGGTCAAAGTGAAACGATCAAGCGCGGCGCCGCCCGCATCGGCGATTTGAGTGACCCCTTCAGCCACGTTGCTTCGGCCTATGAGGGCCACCAGCACCCAGTCGACGCCGTCGCGATGCAGGCCTTCCGGCGTGGGGCGCCCGGCTTGCTCGGCCTGCGCCTCGATGCGGAACTGATGGACTTCCACATGCCAGACTTGCGGAGGCGCGGGTGTCGCGGCCCGAAAGGCTGTTTCGGCCAGGCCGAGCAGACCCAGCAGGATGGGACTCTCGGTCACGGAGGGCCGGATCGGCTCGAACCAGCGCTGAACGCCACCGTTCAGGGCGTTGTAGTCGCGGCTCTGAAAATGAGGTTGGTGAGGCTTGCGGCGAACGCCGTTCACATCCGCGGCCAAAGCGGCATGCCTGCGGCGGCGATATCGGCCGCCATCCGCCATGAACAGGTCGGGGCCCAGATCGTCCCAGCTGGCCGCGAAAGCGGGCCAGTGCGCCATGGCGGCCTCGCCGAGCCAGGCGCCCATCCGGTCGCCGGCGGTGAAGACAAAGCCGTCGTCGCGAAGGGCCGCCACAGTGGCTTCGGTAGACCAAGCACGCTGCATGCCCGACGCGTGACCCATGCCTAAGCGCAATCCTTATCGATGAGGTTGGGCGCCTCCGCCCACGGTCAAAACCGAGTTCGCGTGTTAGGTAAGCGCCGTGACCTCAATTTCAACAAGCGAATCGCGCGGCAAGCCCGCCACGGCGATCGTGGTCCGCGCCGACTTTAGTGAAGAAGCGCCCGCCGATCGCCGATGGGCCAAGCGGCGTGGAAACGGCGGAACGCGTGCTCATGAACGCTCTTCTCCGATGGGTAGTGGCAAATCGCCGAACGCGTAGGCCGTGAGGAGGTCGAGATGGGCGCGCGCGCAGTCGAGGGCTGGAAATCCGCAGTCGCTTTCCCGGAACACCAACGACAGGTCCGTTCCTGCGAGGATCACGGTGTCGACGCCCCGATCCGCGACCAGCGCCTTGGCGACCCGCCGCAGGCCCTCAACATCCGCGCCAGCCGCCCGACCCGACGCCGCGAGCTGGGTGTAATTTTGTTGGACGAAGTCCCTGGCGCCAGGCTCCAGCTCGACCACATCGAACCGCCCCAGCCGGCCGTACATTGCACTTTCCATGACGGTGCGGGCGCCCAGCACCGCGACGCGGCGCGCGCCGCGCCTCTTCAGTTCGGCTGCTACACAGTCCGTAATATCGACGAGTGGCGACTGGATTCTGGCTCTGAGCTGGTCGGCGCATATATGCGGTGCGACCGCTCCAATCGCCATGAAATCGGCCCCCGCGCGCGACAGGCAGCCGACATGGTCGGCCAGGTAGTCGGCAAGAGCATCCCTGGCGCCGGCGTTGATATGGGCCATCACAAGAGAAAAGTTGGCGTGAGAGATGAACAGCCGCGGCGCGAGACCCCGCGCCGCGAACGCCTTGGCCAAGGCTTCGTAATAGTGAACGGTCGCTCCGGGCCCGAGGCCGCCGACAAGACCGAGGGCGAGCGGCGGCGGCTTCTCTCGGGACGCTTCATCATCGCGGGTCATGGGGCGCATTATCGAACGCGCCGCCAAAATTCTGTATAGGCAGATTGTGAACTTAATCCCTTATACAGGGATCGCCCACCGAGAACGACGACGCGCCCCATTCCCTGATCCGCCCCTGCTTTCTCCGGTTGCATGACCCTTGAATCTGGGCAGGATGGTTGTGTTCGGGCAATGTCGCCGGTGGTGAAACAAAAGGGGGTGCGCGCATGTCGATCGGCTTGATGCGAAGCGCGTTGCTTGGCGCCGCGAGCCTGTTCGCGGCGAATACGGCGGCGGCCGGCGACGATGCTGTCAAAGCCCAGATCAAACGCCAGATAGACGCGTTTTCAGAGGCCAGCGACCGTCAGGACCAGGCCGTCATGGGCCGGATGGTCGACGACCGGATTCTGTTTTCGAATGGCAGCGGCGCGGTCTATGGCGCGGTCGCGCTGAGGAGCGACAGCGACGCGCAGGCGAGCGATGAACCGGACGCGGTATCGGCCCTGCTCAAGCGGAAAACCCAGGCCTTCATCGACGCGAGCCAGCGCGGCGATCTGGCGGCGATGCGGTCCAATCTGGGCCAGGACGTCCTGTTCACCGACGAGGACGGGGTTCTGGCGCGGCGCGGCCGCGACGTACGGGGCGCGATCGCGCCGCCGAGGGGCGCCGCCTCCAAGATCACGGTGACCGACTGGGCAGCGCATCACGCGGGCGATGTCGCCGTGGCGACTTTCATCGACGACCAGCGCGTGCGATACGGCGGACAGACGGTGAACTACCAGTTTCGCGCGGTCGAAACCTGGGTCAAGCGCGAGGGACGTTGGCGGCTGATCGCGAGCCAGACCATCCCCTTTCACCGGAACCCGCCGACGGCCGAGCTATCGTTGGACGCGCTCGGCGATTATGTCGGCGACTATTCCGACGGCCAGGGCCTGACCGTGTCGATTTCCAAGGATGGCGAGGGACTGGCCGCATCGACCAATGGAGCCAAGGCCAGCGCGCTGCTTCCCGAAGCGCGCGACCTTTTCTTTAGGCCGCTGACGCCGGCCGACGGCCAGCCGGGCTATGCGCGTCCGCGGGTCGTTTTCCGCCGCGATGCGACGGGCCGCGTCGCCCAATACCTCAGCCGCGGCCTGGTGCTGGACAGGCGTGAGGTCAAGGCCCCGCCCGTGGCCGGACAGCCGGATCCGGCCTCCACCCTCACCTTGCGAGACCTGGTCGTCCACCGCACGGGCGATGTCGCCGTCGCGGCCTTCCTGCATGACAGGGCCACTCCATATTTTGGCCATGTGCTGAAGGCGACCTATCGATCGACCGAGACCTTCGTCTTGCGCGATGGCGCGTGGAAGATGCTGGCCAGCCAAGGTCGCGAATTGCAGCCCGACCCTCCGGCCGCCGTCCTGCCGCCGGACGCCCTGAACGACTATGTGGGCGCCTATGCCGCCGGTCCGGGTCTTGTGGTCAGCATATCCCGCGCCGGAGACGCGCTTTCCGCCTCGCTCAACGGCGGAAAAGTCGTACGGCTGGACGCCGTGGCGCGGGATATCTTTTTCACGCCCGGCGCACCGCGCGCCTGCGTCCTGTTTCAGCGTGACGCCGGCGGGCGGGTGAGCGGCTATCAAAGCCGCCGCGACGAGCGCGACGTGATCTTCACCAAGACCTGAAGCCCGAAAGGCGCAAGGAATTACGGTGACAGTGCATTTAACTTACTTTTCGGGCCGCATCTTGGCGCGCCGGTCAATTAAATGCACCGTCACCGTAATTCCCATTAGGGTGCGGCCGCGCCGCCCAGCACCATCCGCATCTGGTGCTGCTCGACGAACGGCTCGAACTTGAGCGCCAGCAGGCCGGCCACGGCCGGGCTGTCCTGGGGCTCATTGACCAGGCTCGCCGTCCGGCCACCGGTCGCGGCCAGGAGAGCGGCGATCGTCGTGGGTCCCTCGGCCGCCAAGTGGCGGATGGTGATCGCGGCGTCGGCGCGGGTGAACAGCGCGAACGCATCGCCCAGCGCCACGGCCTCCAACTCCGCGATACGCGCGAGGCCGGGCGCCGCGCGCTGCCAGCAGGTCTCTCGCAGCGGTCGTTCGAGTAAGCGCGCCGCATCGGCGCCCGCCGCCGATGCGGCGCCGGCCGGGATCTCGCCCGTGACGCCGACCAGCCGGCCGATCTCGCGAAAGCCGGCGCGCTCGTAGGTCCGCCTGGCCTTGTCGTTGCCGACCAGCACTTCGAGTTCGATCTCCGTCGCCCCGGCGGCGCGAGCATTGTCGAGACAGGCCGCGACCAGCGGCTGCGCCAACCCGCGCCCGCGCCAGGCCGGCGCAATGCCGAAGCCGCCGATCCAGGCCCGCCGGCCGCGCAGGCCGACCAGCCCCAGGCCGATCACGCGCCCGTCGCCGTCCAGCCTCAGCGGCGAGCGGTCCGGCGCCACATCGTTGTTGCGGACATGCGCCGTCATCTGCGCCGGCCCCATGGCGAGCGGCCGCATATAACCCTCATAGACGGCGGTGAAGGCCGTCGCGCGAGCGACCTCGTCCAGGTCGGCGACGGTGGTGCGGGCGGCGATCGGGTCGTTCATAGGGGTTTCACGTCCAGTCGTTCGAGCGCCGCGCTCGCCATTGGCTCGCCGGCTGGCGGTCGCCGCCCCTACTCCGCCGCCGCCTGCGCATACCCCAGCCGCACATTCAACTCATCCAGCAACCGGATCGCCGCCTCTGCGACCACCGTGCCGGGCTGGAACACCGCCGCGACGCCCTCGTCATTGAGGGCGCGCAAATCCTCGTCGGGGATCACGCCGCCGACCACGATCATGATGTCGGGGCGGCCCAGCCTGGCCAGCTCGGTCTTCAGCTCTGGCACCAGGGTCAGGTGGCCGCCGGCCAGGGAGCTGGCGCCGACCACGTGGACGTCGTTGTCGATCGCTTCCTTCGCCGCCTCCTGGGGGGTCTGGAACAGGGCGCCGACATCGACGTCGAAGCCCAGGTCGGCGAAGCCCGAGGCGATCACCTTCTGGCCCCGGTCGTGGCCGTCCTGGCCCATCTTGGCGATCATGATCTTGGGCGCGCGGCCGTCGGCGCCCTGGAAGGCCGCGATCATGGCCTTGGCCTGGTCGACCTTGGGATTGGCGCCGGCTTCGGTGACATAGACGTCGCGGAGCAGGCTGATCTGGGCCTTGTGGCGATTGAACACCCGCTCCAGCGCCAGGCTGATCTCGCCGACCGTGGCCTTGGCCCGCGCCGCGTCGACGGCCAGGGCCAGCAGATTGCCGTCGCCCCGCGCGCCATCTTCTAGCGCCTTGAGTTTCGCTTCCAGCTCCACCGGATCGCGCTCGGCCTTCAGGCGGGCGAGCTTTTCCAGCTGCTGGGCGCGGACCTTGGCGTTGTCGACCTTGAGCACGATGATGTTGTCGGGCTGGTCAGGCTTGAAGCGGTTGACGCCGACCAGGGTCTGGCGACCGCTGTCGATCCGCGCCTGGGTGCGTGCCGCGGCCTCCTCGATGCGTAATTTGGGGACACCTTGCTCAATGGCCTTGGCCATGCCGCCCAGCCGGTCGATCTCCTCGATATGGGAAAGCGCGCGCTGGGCCAGGTCGTGGGTCAGGCGCTCGACGTAATAGCTCCCGCCCCAGGGATCGATGGTGCGCGTCAGCCCGCTCTCGATCTGCAGGAACAACTGGGTGTTGCGCGCGATGCGGGCCGAGAAGTCGGTCGGCAGGGCGATCGCCTCGTCCAGGGAATTGGTGTGCAGCGACTGGGTCTGGCCGTTGGCCGCGGCCATGGCCTCGACGCAGGTGCGGGCGACATTGTTGAACACGTCCTGGGCCGCCAGCGACCAGCCGGAGGTCTGGGAATGGGTGCGCAGGGACAGGGAGCGGGCGTCCTTGGGATCGAACTCGCGCTTCATCAGCCGCGCCCACAGCAGCCGGCCGGCGCGCAGCTTGGCCACCTCCATGAAATAGTTCATGCCGATCGCCCAGAAGAACGACAGGCGCGGGGCGAACACGTCGACGCTCATGCCCGCGGCGACGCCGGCGCGGACATATTCGATCCCGTCGGCCAGGGTGTAGGCCAGCTCCAGGTCCGCCGTCGCCCCGGCTTCCTGCATGTGATAGCCGCTGATGGAGATCGAGTTGAACTTGGGCATCTGCTTGGACGTGTAGGCGAAGATGTCCGAGATGATCCGCATCGAGGGCAAGGGCGGATAGATGTAGGTGTTGCGGACCATGAACTCCTTCAGGACATCGTTCTGGATGGTTCCTGAAAGCTTGGCCGCCGGCACGCCCTGTTCTTCCGCCGCCACGATAAAGAGGGCCAGGATCGGCAGCACGGCGCCGTTCATGGTCATCGACACGCTCATCTGGTCCAGCGGGATGCCGGAAAACAGGGTGCGCATGTCGAGGATCGAGTCGATGGCGACGCCGGCCATGCCGACATCGCCCTTCACCCGCTCGTGGTCGCTGTCATAGCCCCGGTGGGTGGCCAGATCGAAGGCCACCGACAGGCCCTTTTGCCCCGCCGCCAGATTACGACGATAGAAGGCGTTGGAATCCTCGGCGGTGGAGAAGCCCGCGTACTGGCGCACCGTCCAGGGGTTGGTGACGTACATGGTCGGGTACGGGCCGCGCACGAACGGCGCCAGGCCAGGATAGCCGCCCAGGAAGTCCAGGCCCTCGACGTCGCCGGGGCCGTAGACGGAATGAACGGGAATGCCTTCCGGCGTCTCCCAGTCTTCTCCTCGGCGTGCGCCCGGGCCGGCGGCGGGCGCGTCGTAGGCCAGCGTGGCGAAGTCAGGCAAACGGCTCATTCGGACGCCCTCCCCTCGAACGGTTCGGCCAGGCGGATCGCCGCGAGCAGCGATGCGCTGCCGTCGGGGCCTGGCATTCGCGGCGAAGGCGCGGCGACCGCGAAAGCGGCGCCGTCCACCGTCTCGACCTCTACGCCCGGGTCCTGGGCGTTGGCGAAGACGGTGACGCCGATGATCTTCTGCTCGCCCGCGGCGATGGCGGCGTGGCGCGCCTCGGCCGCGCCGGCGACCTTGGCCGCGATGGAGCCCGAGGCCAGGGCCGTGACGATCCCGCCCTCCGCCTCAATAGCCTGGAACGCCGCCCAGCCGGCGCGGGCCAGTTGGTCGGTCAGGGATTCGATGAACCAGGCGCCGCGCGCCGGATCGGCCACCCGGCCAAGGTTCGCCTCGTCCATCAGCACGATCTGGGCGTTGCGGGCCTGGCGTCGCGCGAAGGGGGTCGGCGATCCCAGGGCGTCGGTGAAATAGCCCAGCACGATCGCGTCCGCGCCGCCCACCGCCGCGCCGAACCCGGCCGCGGTCAGGCGCAGCATGTTGGTCCAGGCGTCCAGGCGGGTCAGCATCCGCCGCGACGAGCGCGCTTCGATCCGCGCCGGCGCTGGGGCCTCGCAGGCGCCCGTGATCCGCGCCCAGATGGCGCGGGCGGCGCGCAGTTTGGCGATGGTCAGGAAATAGTCGCTGTCGGCCGCCAGACCCAGCGTGATCAGCGAGAACGCGTCCGTCGGCGTCGCGCCTGCGCGGATCAGCGCCTTGGCGTAGGCGAACGCGCTGGCGGCCATGACGCCCAACTCCTCGGCCTCGCCGCCGCCGGCCTCGTGCACCACCGCGCCGCTGGCCAAGAACACACTGGCCTTGGGATAGACCTCGGCCAAGCGCACGCCCGCGTTGGCGCTAGCGATCAGGTGCGATTCGATCGGGCCGGGACTGGCGCCGGTTTTGGCCAGGGCGCCTAGGGGATCCAAGTGGAAGGCCAGCAGGGCGCCGGGCGAGGATTTGGCCGCGGCGGCCAGCCAGTCGGCCGCCTGGACGCCGAGGAAGCCCGCGTCCAGGGCGACGCCGGCCAGCTCCAGCACCACGCCGTCCAGCACCTGGGCTAACGCGTCGGAGGACCCGACCGCGACGCCGTCCGCGCCGGTCGGATCCAATTTAAGCAACACCGAGGTCGCGCCGCCCTCGAGGTCGGCCAGCAGGTCGCGATTGGCGCGGACCGGGTCCGGATGGGCGCTCAGCGCGCGGATGTCCCACGGCTGTTCGGCGTCATGCGGGCCGGCCGGCGCGGCGACCGCGATATGGTCGGCGGGGGTGTAGAGCGGCTGGATCTCCAGCCCATCGATGGTGTGGCCGACCAGGCGCTGGTTGAAATCGCCGCCCTCGAGCGTCTTGTCCACCAGCTTCAGCCAGTCCTCGCGGGTCGCCGGCGCGAAATCCTCGACGAGTGGTGTGGGGGCGCCACCCATATCAGGCGAACTCCACCAGGACCTCGTCGGCGGCGACGCTGTCGCCGGACTTGGCGCCGACGGTTTTCACTACGCCCTCGCGTTCGGCGCGGATGATGATTTGCATCTTCATAGCCTCGATCACGCAGACCACCTCGCCCTCGCGGATGGTCTGGCCCGGGGTGGCGTCCATGGTCACCACCAGGCCCGGCATCGGCGAGATGATCAGCTTGGAGGTGTCGGCCTTGGGCTTCTCCGGCAGCCGGTCGTGCAACTCGGCCGACAGGGGCGTCAGCACCAGGACCTTGGCCTTGGCGGCGCGATGGCGGATGACGAAACCCTCCGCCGCCGGTTCGGCCGCGACGGTGAAGGGCGTTCCGTCCAACTCGCCGCGAAACAGCGCCCGGCCCGGACGCCATTGGGCGGCGGTCAAGCTGAGCACGCGCGCTTCGTCGGGCAGTTCGATGCGCAAGGCCTCGCCCTGTTCGGCCAGCTTGACACGGCGCTTGGTCTTGCCCACCGCGACAACCCAATCGACCCGCGTCAAGGGACCGGCCAGGCCGTTGCCCACCTGCCGCGCCCGCGCCGCCAGCTTGCGCTGCATGAACACCGCCGCCGCGGTCATCGCGTCGGCTTGGAAAGGCGTTGGCGGAACGCCGTCGAAGCCATCCGGGAATTCGTCGACGATATAGTTGGTCGACAGCTTGCCGGACTGGAAGCGCGGCTGATCCATCACCGCGGCCAGGAACGGCACATTGTGGCCCAGACCCTCGATGTGGAAGTCCTCCAGCGCCCGTCCCATGCCGGCGATAGCGTCCAGGCGCGTCGGCGCCCAGCTGCACAGCTTGGAGATCATCGGATCGTAGAACATCGAAATCTCGTCGCCCTCGCGCACGCCCGCGTCGTTGCGGACCGTATAGCCGCCTCGCTCGCCCTCGGCCGGCGGCTCGTAGCGGACCAGCCGCCCGATCGACGGTAAGAATTTCCGATAGGGATCCTCGGCATAGATCCGGCTCTCGATCGCCCAGCCCTTGATGGAAAGATCGGCCTGGGCGAAGGCCAGCGGCTCGCCGGCGGCGACGCGGATCATCTGCTCGACCAGGTCCAGGCCGGTGATCAGCTCGGTTACCGGATGCTCGACCTGCAGCCGCGTGTTCATCTCCAGAAAGTAGAAGCTCTTGTCCTGGCCGGCGACGAATTCGACGGTGCCGGCGCTGTCGTAATTGACCGCCTGGGCCAGGGCGACGGCCTGGGCGCCCATGGCCGCGCGGGTTTCCTCGTCCAGCAGCGGCGACGGCGCCTCCTCGATGACCTTCTGGTTGCGCCGCTGGATCGAGCATTCGCGCTCGAACAGGTGGACCACATGGCCATGCTTGTCGCCCAGCACCTGGATCTCGATATGGCGCGGGCTCTCGATGAATTTCTCGATGAAGATGCGATCGTCGCCGAACGAGTTTTTGGCCTCGGCCCGGACGGCCGGAAAGCCCTCCTCGACGTCGCGGCGGTTCCAGGCCACGCGGATGCCCTTGCCGCCGCCGCCGGCCGAGGCCTTCAACATCACCGGATAGCCGATCTCCTCGGCGATCCGCACGGCGTGGGCGGTGTCGTCGATCTCGCCGATATGGCCGGGCACGCAGGTGACCCCGGCCGCGGCGGCGAACTTCTTGGATTCGATCTTGTCGCCCATCGCCTCGATGGCGTGGGGATTGGGGCCGATGAAGACGATCCCCTCGTCGGCGCAGCGCTGGGCGAAGGACGCTTTTTCCGACAGAAACCCGAACCCCGGATGCACGGCCTGCGCGCCCGTGCGATGGCAGGCCTCGATGATCTTGTCGGCGACGAGATAGGATTCCGAGGCCGGCGCCGGGCCGATGAACACCGTCTCGTCGGCCATCTCGACCGCCAGGCTGTCGGCGTCGGCTTCGGAATAGACCACCACCGTGGCGATCCCCATCCGCCGCGCGGTCTTGATGATGCGGACCGCGATCTCGCCGCGGTTTGCGATCAGAATTTTCGAGAACATCCGGCCTTCATCCACCCACGCCAAGGGCTCTAGTCGAGCCCCGAGGTTGTTTTAGGGACGTTACGCTCCGTTAGTCACGGCCCTTGGCGAGAAAAAGCCGCCTATTCCGCGGCGCTGGCGACCGCATGGGACGCCGCATGTTCGTTGGCGGCGCCGCTCAGACGCCGCACCAGGGCCGCGTGTTCCTCCCAAAGACCCTGGGGCAGCCGATCGCCGAACCGCTCGTAGAAGGGCGGGATCTGCGCCGCCTCTTCGCGCCAGACCTCGTGGTCGACCGTGGTCAGAAGTTCGAGATGGCTGTCGCTGAGGTTCAGACCCGCGACATCCAGCGCGCCTTCGGCCGGCAGGTTGCCGATCGCGGTCGCCTTGGCCTGCCCCGTGCCCTCAAGCCGCTCGGCGATCCATTTCAGAACCCGGCTGTTCTCGCCGAAGCCCGGCCAGACGAACTTGCCGTTCTGGTCCTTGCGGAACCAGTTGACGAAATAGATTTTCGGCAGCTTGGCGGCGTCGGCGCCTTGGCCAAGCTTCAGCCAGTGACCGAAATAGTCGCCCATGTTGTAGCCGCAGAAGGGCAGCATGGCGAAGGGATCGCGGCGCAGTTCGCCGACCTTGTTCTCCGCCGCCGCCGTGCCCTCGGAGGCGACATTGGAGGCCAGGAACACCCCGTGGCGCCAATCGAACGCTTCGGTGACCAGCGGCGTCGCCGTGGCGCGCCGGCCGCCGAACAGGATGGCCGAAATCGGCACGCCCTTTGGGTCTTCCCACTCGGGCGCCACGATCGGGCACTGGCTGACCGGGACAGTGAAGCGCGAATTGGGATGGGCCGCCGGCTCGGACGAAGCGGGCGTCCAGTCGCGCCCACGCCAATCGGTCAGATGCTCGGGCGCCTGGTCGGTCAGGCCCTCCCACCACACATCGCCGTCGTCGGTCAGGGCGACATTGGTGAAGACGCAATTGGCGTGCAGCGAGGCGATGGCGTTGGCGTTGGTGGCGTGCCCGGTGCCGGGCGCGACGCCGAAGAAGCCGGCCTCGGGATTGATCGCATAGAGCCGGCCGTCATCGCCAAAGCGCATCCAGCAGATGTCGTCGCCGACGGTCTCGGCCTTCCAGCCCGGCAAGGTCGGGCGCAGCATGGCCAGATTGGTCTTGCCGCAGGCGCTGGGGAAGGCCGCGGCGATATAGTGCGATGCGCCCTCGGGCGAGGTCAGTTTCAGGATCAGCATGTGTTCGGCCAGCCAGCCCTCGTCGCGGGCCATGACCGAAGCGATCCGCAGGGCGTAGCATTTCTTGCCGAGCAGGGCGTTGCCGCCATAGCCCGAGCCATAGGACCAGATCTCCCGGCTCTCCGGGAAATGGACGATGTATTTGATGTCGTTGCAGGGCCAGGCGACGTCGGCCTGCCCGTCCGCCAGCGGCGCGCCCAGCGAATGCACGGCGGGAACAAAAAAGCCGTCCTCGCCGAGTTGGTCGAGAGCGGCTTTGCCCATCCGGGTCATGACACGCATGGATACGGCGACATAGGCGCTGTCGGTGATCTCCACCCCGAGCGCGCTGATTTTCGAGCCGAGCGGGCCCATGCAGAAGGGCACGACATACATTGTGCGGCCGCGCATGCAGCCGGCGAACAGACCCGCAAGGTCCGCCCGCATCTCTTCCGGATCGAGCCAATTGTTGGTCGGGCCGGCGTCTTCGGGATCTTTCGAGCAGATGAAGGTGCGGCTTTCGACGCGGGCGACATCTTTGGGATCGGAGGCCGCGAGGAAGGAATTGGGCCGCTTTTCGGGGTTCAGCGGGCGCAGCGTGCCGATGGCGACCAGCTCGGCGGTCAGGCGCGTCCACTCGGCATCGGAGCCGTCGCACCAGTAAACCCTGTCGGGCTGGGTGAGTTCGGCGATCTGCCTGACCCAGGCGACAAGCTTTTGGTGTTTGGTCGGCGCCGGCTCGAGGCCCGCGATACTGGCGACGGTGGTCACGAATTCTCCCTAGGCGGCGTCGTCCTTCGGCGCCTCATTGGGCGCGCGCCCCACAAATGCCCGACTAGACGATTGGCTGCAAGGATGGCGTGGGGTAAGCGCCGCTCCCTTGGCCCATAATGACTGTTGGCGGTGCGTGACTTGTAGCCTGATTGCCGCTTCTTCAGGCGGACGTCGGCAGGCCGTAAAGCGCAATCTTGAACGGGCTCCACCAGAAGGTCTTGCCAAGGCCCCGCGCCGCCCGGTCAAGGGCGAAGGCGCGCCCGGGCGCGCGGGCCAGCCATTGCAAAAGCGCCAGGGCGCCGAAGATCGCCGCCTGGGCCAAGCCCTGGATCATCCATCCGGCGACGCCCAGCCGGTCAGGCGGGACCGCGTTGGCGCACGATGTCGAGGCGCCCTGGCCATACACGAAGGCGCGGCGGATCGCGTATCTGAGATTAATCCGTCCCGGCGCCGGATGTTCCCAGACAAAGGCGTCCGGCGCCCAGGCGATCCGCGCGCCCGCGGCCCGCATCTCGGCGAACAGCAGATCGTCCTCGCCGCCGATGTGGTTTCGCGCATCGGAGAACGGGCGGGGCCGATCCGGCAGGGCCGCGCGACGCACCAGACTGTCGCCGCAGCCGTGATAGTGGTCGATCAGGCCTTCCACCGCCGGATCGCGCCGGGAAAAGAAGTGCTCCAGATAGGCGCGGTGGGCGACGACGCTGTCGGGCAGGCGCGCGCGGACCGGGCCGAACACCAGATCGGCCTCGAACCGGCGCTGGACCTTGACCAGGGACGCGAGCCAGTCGGCCGGGGCCTCCTCGTCATCGTCCAGAAAGGCGATGAAGGCGCCCTTGGCCTCAGCCACGCCGGCGTTGCGGGCGTTGGCCACGCCCGGGCGGGGCTCATGCACGTAGCGGACGGGGAACGGCGCCTCGGCCGCCAGGGCCCCGACGAGGTCGCGGGCGGATGGGGTCTCGTCATTGTCCACCACGATCAACTCCAGTCCTTCCGGCGCGACTCCGGTCTGGCCGAAGCTGGAGCGAACGGCGCGCGCCAGGGGTTCCGGGCGTCGCTGGGTCGGAATGATGATCGAGACGGCGGTATCCGTCATTCCCGGTCCTTGGGCTCCTGACAAATGCGAATGTCCGCCTCGCCCATCTTCGCGGAGGAGCCAGTCCTTGGCTATCCCCGGATCGCCTCGACCAGCGTCCAGGCGCCCAGGCCGGCGAACACCACGGCCGCTCCGATGCGGACATAGTTCAACGGCACGATCCGCGTCGCCGCGCGGCCCAGGAACACCGCCGGCACATTGGCCGCCATCATGCCGATGGTCGTCCCACTGGCCACCAGCACGATGTTGTGGAACCGCGCGGCGAGCGAGATGGTGGCGATCTGGGTCTTGTCGCCCATCTCGACCAGGAAAAACGCGACCAGGGTGGTCATGAACACGCCTGCGTGGCTGAGCTGTTTGACCTCCTCGTCGGACTTGTCGGGAACCAGGGCCCAGGCGGCGGTGGCGAAGAACGAGACGGCGACCAGGATCTGGAACCAGCGGCCGTGCAGGAAATCCGCCACCAGAAAGCCCACGGTCGCGGCCATGGCGTGGTTGGCGATGGTCGCGACGAAGATGCCGGCGATGATCGGCCAAGGCTTTTGGAACCGCGTCGCCAGCACGATGGCCAGCAGCTGGGTCCGATCGCCGATCTCGGCGAGCGCGACGACGAAGGCCGATATCAGGACGGGTTCCAAGCGGGCGCTCTCCAGTTCGCACGGGCGATAGCAAAAGGATCGACCCGCAGCTATGCCGGCTTATTCCCAGGCGCCTAGTTGCTCCCCCTCTGGGGGAGCTGTCGCGGAGCGACGGAGGGGGAATTCCGCCGCTGTGGCGCCCCCTCCGGCAATGGGGGAGGAACTTAGAAGATTCACGATTCAGCCTGCCGGGGGGCCTACTCCTTCGGCACGGTGATCGTCGCGCCGCTGGCCTTGAGCCGATCGAGCACGCCGTTGGCGCGCAGCAGATAACGCAGGTCGATCACCGCCACGGCCTTGCCCGGGCGTTTCAGGCTGTCCTCGATCGCGGCGGTAAAATCGGCGGTGCCGCGTTCCAGCACCGCGCCGTAGCTGGACAGCATCCCCGCGCAGCGATCCAGGATCGGTCCCGACGCGCCGGCGCGGGCGCCGGCCAGATCGCCATGGGCCCAGGCCTCGGCCGCCGCGCGGGCATGCGACCGCTCGAAGTCGATGGCGTCCAGCTCGTCGGTCAAGCAGGCGTATTGCTGGTCCTTGGTCAGGCGGGTCAGCGAGGTGAACAGCGCGCCCAGGTGATAGTCGACGATCCGCTTGACCCGGACGTGGCGCGCATCGGCCATGTGGACCACCGTGCTGGCCGGCTTTTCGTTGGAGAGGCCGGCCTTGCGGCGAAAGTCCCCCAGCAGCAGGAAGCCGGCCGCGGCGGGCTTCCATCCGGCATAGGCCTTGGGGCCGAGACCCAGGGACGTCCGCTCGGCGACGAAACGGTCGCGCAGCGCCGGCGGCAGGCTGGGCTCCAGGCTGCGGCCCAGGGGCTGGCGCACCGCCAAGGCGCGCAGGGCGAAGCCCGCCGCCTCCAGCGCCGGAATTCGCCCCGACGGCGGGACCAGCAGCACGCTGGACTGGGCCAGGGCGCGGTCCAGGCGTCCGGCATCCCAGGTCTGGATGTGCGGCAAAGGGGTGGTCCCGCCCAGGATGAAGACCTCGCTGTCTCCGCGCGCCGCTTTCCAAAGGGCCGGTCCTAGCAAGGGCGCGTTGACGATCAGCTCGGAGACCACGACGCTGTCGCCCTCGCTCTCGCCGGAGGGAGCCGGCGCGCCGCCGCCGGCGGGCGCGGGCGTCTGAGCAGACGCCGAGCCTGACCAGGCCAGGACAATGAGGGCCGCCGCCAAAGCGCCTACCTTGCTCACGCCACTCACGGCCGCCCTCCTGATCATCGCATCCGCGCCGACAAAGCACGACAAAGCGGTCGCAAAAAGACTGGCCGAGCGCGCTTCAAAGGCCCGCGAACGCCCGGTTCCCCATTCACGCGACGCCGTACACGGATAATCCCGCGTTTGGGGAGTCTCGTTGCCTCGTTATCCATCCGCGTCCATCGGATACGGGTCGAGCCCTCACGGAATCGGCCGCTCGTCAGTCCTTTTAGCCCCGTCGTCTCGCCCCGGAAGGTCGGTCGCAGATGTATCAGTTCAAAACCACCTTGGTTGGCGCGGCCGTCGCGCTGGGCGTGCTGGCGAGCGCCTCCGTATCGCAGGCCGCCACCGTGTTCGATTTCCACTATTCGGGCGATGGCTACTGGGGTTTCGGCCAGTTCATCAGCAACGACACCACGTCCGACTACTACATTACCGACGTGACGGGCAAAGCCAACGGCTCCGAGATCAACGGCAGCTCGACCTATGCCGGCGCGAGCAATCTGCTGGGCTTTCCGAGCCAGCCCTATACCGACGAGGGCGGCATCTCGTTCACGACGGCCAGCGGCGTCGCGTTCAATCTCTTCACCCTCGGCTCGCCGGCCGCGTATGTGCTGTCGTCGGCGGTCGACCCGGTCGGCTACGCGTCCAACGGCGTGCCGATCTGCCTACAGATCAGCGCCGCTCCGGAGCCAGCGACCTGGGCGATGATGCTGATCGGTTTCGGCGGCCTGGGCGCCGCGATGCGTCGCCGAGGCCGGATCGCTCACGCGCTTTGAATTTCGCCGCCGTCATTGCAAAACCTCCTCGCGAGCCTAGGTCTGGGCAAAGCGAAGGAGACAACGGAAATGGCGGTCGACGGCGATATCACCATCTACCACAATCCCAGTTGCGGGACCTCGCGCAACGTGCTGGCCCAGATCCGCGCGACGGGACGCGAGCCCAAGGTGGTGGAGTACCTGAAGGCCGGCTGGACGCGGCCGCAGCTCAAATCCCTGCTGAAGGCCATGGGCAAAAGCGCGCGCGACATCCTGCGGGTGCGCGGCACGTCGGCCGAGGCGCGGGGTCTGACCAAACTCACCGCAGGCGAGGAAGCGATCATCGAGGCCATGATCGCCGAACCGATCCTGGTCGAACGCCCGATCGTGGTGACATCCAAGGGCGCGGCGCTGTGCCGTCCGGCGGAACGGGTGCAGGAACTGCTCTAGGATCGGAGAAACCGGCGGCCGGCCGGCCCGGAAATCGAGACCGCGCCGGCCGCGCTGTGGGCCTAGAGACTACTTAGGCTTGTCGTCGTGCTTCATCTCGTCATGCTTCATGGCGTGATGGACATGATGTTTCATCGCGTGATGATGCTTCATCATGTGATGCTCTTCGGGCGGATTGGGGATCGGCTGCATGTCGGCGGCGGCGACGCCGGCGGAGAGCAGGAACGCCGCGGCGGCGGTAAGCGTGATGGTAGCCAGCTTCATGGGAAGTACTCCGTGCGGGGACTCATAAGCGGCCCCTTGCCCGGCGAATCTGGCCTATCGACCAAGGGTTGGAAACACCGTTCGCGGGCTGAACGGCATTCTGCTTCGCATTGTTGCGCCCGCGCCGCGCATCCTATGATAGGCGGATCGCCGTCCCTCGGCCCGTTCCGCCCGTTCCTCGCTCCTGGAGCCTTCCCATCGCCTACGCCGTCTACGCCAGGCCGGACCCAGAGCTGATCGAAACATCGCCCGATGCGGTCGAGCTGTCGCCCCTGGCGCCCGGCGCCGCGGTTTTGGAAGATCAGGCGGACGGCGCGTTCGAGCAGATCACCGTGCTGGCCCCGCCAGGGGTGCTGGAGCGCCGCTATGTGCTGGCCCAGACCCTGCGCGTGCTGGCGTCTGGCGGACGGCTGGCGGCGCTGGCGCCCAAGGACAAGGGCGGCTCGCGGCTGGCCAAGGAACTAGCCGGGTTCGGCTGCGCGCCCGAAGAAAGCGCCCGGCGTCACCACCGGTTCTGCGACGCCGTTCGGCCCGATCGGCCGGAAGGACTGGAGGCCGCCATCGCCGCCGGGGCGCCCCAGGTCGTCCCGGCGCTGGGCCTCTGGAGCCAGCCAGGCGTGTTCAGCTGGGACCGAGCCGATCCGGGCAGCGCGCTTTTGCTGCGCAACCTGCCGCCCCTGGCCGGAGTGGGGGCGGATTTCGGCTGCGGCGTCGGCCTGCTCGCCCGTGCGGTGCTGCAAAGCCCGGCAGTCAATCGCCTCAGCCTGATCGACATCGACCGCCGCGCCGTCGAGGCCGCGCGGCGCAATATCGACGACGTGCGCGCCGACTTCGCCTGGCGCGACCTGCGGGCCGGCGACCGCCTGGAGAACTTGGACTTCGTGGTGATGAACCCGCCGTTCCACGATCGGGGCGAGGAGGACCGGGGCCTGGGCGCCGCCTTCATCCGAGCGGCGGCGGCGGCCCTGAAGCCCAAGGGCGTCTGCTGGCTGGTCGCCAACCGTCACCTGCCCTACGAGGCCCTGCTGACGCCGCTTTTCCCCCGCGCCCGCCAGGTGGTGCAGGCCGATGGCTACAAGGTCTATGAGGCGCGCCGGTGAGCAAAACCATCACCGCCCGGCTGGATCGGCTGCTGGCTAATTTGGGCTACGGCTCGCGCCGCGAGGTGCAGGACCTGGTCGCGGCGGGTCTGGTGACGCTGGATGGCGCGGCCCTCGTCGCCGCGGACCGGCGGATCGCGGTGACGGCGGATCTGGCCCGGCGGATGCGGGTCCGGGGCGCGCCGCTGGATCCCCCCGCCCCGCTGACCCTGATCGTGCACAAGCCGCTGGGCCTGGTCTGTTCGCACACCGAGCCTGGCCGCAGCATCTATGAGCTTTTGCCCGCGCGATGGCGCCGCCGCGATCCGGCGCTGTCGACCATCGGCCGGCTGGACAAGGACACCTCGGGCCTGTTGCTGCTGACCGACGACGGCGGCCTGTTGCACAAGATCATCTCGCCAAGGGCCCACATCGCCAAACGCTATCACGTGACGCTGGATCGCCCCTTTGTCGGCGACGAAGCCGAACGGTTCGCCAGCGGAACCCTGTTGCTGGAGGGCGAGGCCAAACCCCTGGCGCCGGCCATGCTCGAGGTCCTGTCGCCAAAAACCGGCTGGCTGACGATTACCGAGGGCCGTTACCACCAGGTCCGCCGGATGTTCGCCGCGGTCGGCAATCATGTCCAGGACCTGCACCGCGACCGCATGGGCTGCCTGGACCTGCCGGCCGACCTGGCCGCCGGCGGCTATCGGGCGCTGACGGAGGATGAGCTGGCGTTGGTGTTGGGTTGAGGCGGACGCTGAGGGGTTCGTACGTCCTTCGACACGACCGCTCACGCGGTCGGCTCAGGATGACGTAATGGGTTGAAAACAAATCAAGTTCGTCATGCTGAGCCGGCGTCCTGAGCTTGGCGAAGGGCGACGTGTCGAAGCACGCACTGTCCGGTCTCTATTGACCTTCCAGGCGCGCGGTTTCTAAACTTCCACCCATGATCAGACGCGCGGGCGGCAATCTGCGGGTGCTCAACGGGCCGGCGCCGGAGGCTTCGGCGCAGCTGGAGCGGGACGGCTGCGCGGTGGTCCCGGGCGTGCTGGAACCGGACGCCGTCGCGGCGCTGAAGGCTGAAATCGCCGCCTATTTCGACCAGACCGCGCCGGACCGCGAACACGATGCGCGCGGCGAGTTTCGGCACGGCATGCTGAACGTCTCGCCCCTGTCGCAACAGGCGATCGGAACGCGCGGGATTTTGGATGTGGTCGAGCCGCTGCTGGGCGAGGACTGCCATGTCATCGCCAATACGGCCTGGCGCAATGTGGCGGGCCACCAGGGCGGGCGCTGGCACATGGACGCCGGCCCGCACTTGCCGCGCAACGAAGGCGTCGCCTGGCCGGACGATCTGCCCTATCCGGTGTTCGCCATCGGGGTGCACCTGTTCTTGGAAGACTGTCCGCTGGAGGCCGGCCCGACCGCCGTGCTGGCCGGCTCGCACCGCTCCGGCCGTCTGCCGCCCAGGGATCGGCAGGACGATCTCGACCTGACCTATGACGGCCGTCAGCCGGTGCTGCTGGCCGCGCGCGCCGGGGATGCGGCGATGTTCGTCTCGGACGTCTGGCATCGGGGCACGCCGGCCCAGCCGGGCTTTGGCCGCTTCTTCCTGCAAATCCACTATGGCCGCCGCGACATCGCCCAACGGATCCGCCCGACCGCCGAGGTCAATCACCTGAGCGAAGCCGCCATCGCCAGGGCGCAAACGCCGCGAGAACGCGCCTTGGTCGGCCTGCACCCGATGTATTTCTACGACGCGTGAGGCGAGCGTTTCAGCCGTTGATCACGCCAGAGCATCACGGGTTTAAGCCGAACCATAGCGTAGGCCCAAATATCCGCTCATCCCGGCGAATGCCGGGACCCAGATCAAAGGTCGCCGAGAGTGGATAAATGCGCGCGCATGGCCATAGGATAACAGCATTGGTCAGGTGTTTTATGATCTGGGTCCCGGCATTCGCCGGGATGAGCGGTTTTAGAGATTGATTCTATACGAAGTCATCCTACCCTGATCTCTGGTACTCCAGAAACAAGCCGACCCACCACGCGAGATCCTTTGAAGCCGACGCCACGAACCAATTCCAGTACCGCTTCAACTTGGGCCGGATCGACGGCGATCAGAAGCCCCCCGCTGGTCTGAGGGTCGCACAGGATGTCTTTGCGCCAGTCCGGCAGATCGGCGGGGAGACGCACTGCCGCGCCGTAGCTGGCCCAGTTGCGGACGGCCGCGCCGGTGCGCACGCCGGCCTGGGCTAGCGCTTCGACCCCATACAGCAGCGCCGGCGCGTCGGCGACGATCTCGGCCGCCAGACCCGCGCCGCGGCACAGTTCCAGCGTGTGGCCCAACAGGCCAAAGCCGGTGACGTCGGTGACCGCGTGGACGCCGGGGGTTTCGCCCAGGACCGCGCCCACCCGGTTGAGCTGGGTCGTCGTGGCGATCAGCGCCTCGTAGCCGCCCGGGGGCAAACGCTGCTGCTTGAAGGCGGCGCTGAGCACGCCGACGCCGAGCGGCTTGGTCAGGATCAGCGCGTCGCCGGGCCGCCCTGTCCGGTTGGTCAGCACTCGGTCGGGATGGACCAGGCCCAGCGCCACCAGGCCATAGATCGGCTCGACGCTGTCGATGGAATGGCCGCCGGCGATCGGAACGCCCGCCTCGGCGCAGACCGCCGCCCCGCCAGCCAGGATGGCGCGGATCGTCTCCACCGGCAGCTTGTCGATCGGCATGCCGACGATGGCCAGCGCCAGGATCGGCGTCGCGCCCATGGCGTAGACGTCCGACAGGGCGTTGGTCGCGGCGATGCGGCCGAAATCGAACGGGTCGTCGACCACCGGCATGAAGAAGTCGGTGGTGGCGACCAGCGCCTGCTGGTCGTTCAACCGCCAGACCGCCGCGTCGTCAGAGGTCTCCGACCCGACCATCAGATCGGGGAAAGCCCGGGCGGCCGGAATATCGGCCAGGATCGCCCGCAGAACCCCTGGCGCGATCTTGCAGCCGCAGCCGCCGCCGTGGGCCAGCGAGGTCAGTCGCACCGCGTCGGACATCGGCCCGCTCCCCTGGGCCCCATCGCTTCCCATTGAAACGACCCAGCCTGGCGCGTGATATAGCCTGGGCGCGCGAACGACCGAAGGCGTTCTGGGCGTTCGGCGGAAGATGGGCAGGCATGGCGCGCATTGAGGTTCTCGAAACGACCGACGCCGCGTCCCTGGCGCCCTTCGACGCGGTGATCGACGTGCGCAGCCCCGGCGAGTTCGCCGAGGACCATCTGCCCGGCGCGATCAACCTGCCGGTGCTGACCGACGCCGAGCGCGCCGAGGTGGGCACGATCTATGTGCAAGACAGCCCCTTTCGCGCCAACCGGATCGGCGCGGCCTACGTCGCCCGCAACATCGCCGGCCATCTGGAGACCGCGCTGGCGGACCAGCCGCCGGCGTTCAAGCCGCTGGTCTATTGCTGGCGCGGCGGACAGCGGTCGAATTCCATGGCCACCATCCTCTCGCGGGTCGGCTGGCGCACGGCGGTGCTGTCGGGCGGCTACCGGACCTATCGGCGGATGGTGCAGGCGCGGCTCTATGACCAACCGAGCGGCCTCAGCCTGGTGCTGCTCGACGGGAACACCGGCTCGGGCAAGACCGAGATATTGAACCGGCTGCCCCAACACAGCCTGCAGATCCTGGATCTGGAGGGACTGGCCGAGCACCGGGGTTCGCTGTTCGGCGGCCTGGCCGGCCGGCCGCAGCCGCGCCAGAAGATGTTCGAAAGCCGGCTGCTGCTGGCGCTGGACCAACTGGACCCCGCGCGGCCGGCGGTGGTCGAGGCGGAGTCCAACAAGATCGGCGACCTGATGATCCCGCCCATGCTCTGGCAGGTCATGCAGGCCGCCCCGCGCATCGAGATCACCGCGCCCAGACCCGAGCGGGCGCGCTACCTGGTCAGCGCCTATGGCGACATCACAGCCGATCCGGACGCCCTGGAGACGGCCTTTCGCCGCCTGCCGGTCTACCCGGCCCAGCGGCGCCTGGAAGATTGGCGGCGGCTGGCCGCGGACGGCGATTTCGTGACCCTGGCCGAGGCGCTTATCGAGCTGCACTACGACCCGGCCTATAACCGGTTCCGACGCAAGGCCGGGCGCGAGCCGTTGGCCCAGATTGCCCTGGCCTGCCTTGATGAGACGTCGCTGGCCGACGCGGCGGATCGGATCGCGCGATTGTTGGAGAGCCTTGCGAAATGACCTTGGAGATCGGCCGCCTCGCCACGGCGTTGGCCCTGTCGATGCTGATGCTGGCGACGACACAGGGCCGCGCCGGCACCGCGGAACCCCTGCCGCTGGCCAAGGTCGATATGAGCCGCATGTATGGCGGCTGGTACCTGGTGGCGACCATCCCGAACAAGTTCGAACGCGGCCTGGTCGCGCCGTACGACGTCTACTCCAGGCGTCCGGACGGCGACATCCGCGAGGATTTCTACACCCGCCGGGGCGGCTTCAGCGCGCCGTTGAAGCACTTCGTGGTGCACGACTGGGTGCGGCCTGGAACAGGAAACGCTCATTGGCGCGTCCAGATCTTCTGGCCCGTCAACCTGCCTTTCCTGGTCCTCTACACCGACCCGGACTACCGGTACGTCCTGTTCGGCGAAGACAATCGCTCGCTCGGCTGGATCTATTCTCGCGCGCCCACACTGCCGGACGCCGACTATCGCGTGCTGCTCGGCCAGTTCCATGCCCTGGGCTATGACGAAACCAAGTTTCGCAGATTCATCCAGACGCCCGAACAGATCGGCAAGCCGGGATTTTGGAGCGATGGCGTGCGCTAGAGCGGATAGAATCTGACGCTTGACGCAGTCCCCGCCCCGCCCCTCCACGGCGCATACGGTCACCAGTTCGACGCCGACCAGCAGACCTTTCGAAGGTCTCAGCTGGGGGGTGGAATTCGGACACTACCTCCCACCGCTGCGCGGGCGAGGCGGAGCGGAACGTCAATAACCGGTCCAGACTGTGTAAAAACGGCGAAGCAGCTTAGAATCGATCATCGACGCAGCCCTGGAGCGGTCGATGAAGCGCTTTGTCGAGAGTGAAGACCGACGGCAGTCGTTGTTGTTGCCGGAGTCGCTGGACGACTACGTGACTGAAGATAATCCGGTTCGGGTGGTGGAAGTGTTCATCGACGAACTAGACCTGGGCGCGCTGGGCTTTGAAGGCGTTCAGCCTGCGGCGACGGGGCGTCCGGCTTATCACCCCTCGAGCCTGCTGAAGATTTATCTCTACGGCTATCTCAATCGCGTGCAGTCGAGCCGCCGGCTCGAACGCGAAGCCCAGCGCAATATCGAGCTGATGTGGCTGACCGGGCGCCTGGCTCCGGACGATAGGCGTCGCTCCGCTTATTGAAGGCGTCGAGTTTGGCGGGCTCCTGGGTGACAAAGCCTTTGATTCCAACGCGATCATCGCCGAGTTGAACGAGCGGGGAGCGAAAATCGTCATCTCCCAGC